>Ga0209660_1000910_pt1 | contig 16478 bp, 13 predicted proteins | sample SaaInlV_100m_DNA_2_FD_184659 | JGI IMG/M metagenome (GOLD analysis project Ga0209660, IMG submission 184659) | Marine microbial communities from expanding oxygen minimum zones in the Saanich Inlet - SI072_LV_100m_DNA (SPAdes) (version 2) | ecosystem: Environmental > Aquatic > Marine > Intertidal... | reverse complement strand
GTTTAATGGTTCCTCCAAGTTCCTGATGGAATTGAATCATGAACTTTGCGTTGGCAGAATTAGAGCGAATTTTGGGCAGGGTCCAGTGGATTACCCGCTTCATCTGAAAAAGGTTTCTTCTCAGCTTATACTTGCCGAGGCTTTGTTTTTTTAATTTTTTATTTCAATGAGTCAGATTCATCAAACTCCTTTCGGTTCAGTTCATGTTCTTCCAGAAGAGGATATAAACTTGGCAATCCTTGCCGAGATCGAAGGTCTTTCTACCCTTAATGCTTCTGCTTGTCGTGTGGGTTTGACTGGAGGTTCTACGCCCAAGGCGTTCTATAAATGGTTGGCAGATCAACATCCTTTTCCGGGAGATATCGATCTCTGGGACTCCTTCCTCTGGAGTTGCAGTGATGAACGTCATGTTTCTCTGGATGATGCTGAAAGTAATTTTGGGAGCGCTCAACTAGGGTTGTTGGACCCCTTGGGCTTTGCTGAGGCAAACTTTCGCCCTTGGCCTGTTTACTGTAAACCTCTGGATGCGGCTGCACGCTTTAATCGTTTGTGGGAGGAGGAGTTGCCGGGGCGCCCTGTGTTCGACTTGTGTTTTTTGGGGATGGGGGACGATTGTCATACTGCGTCCTTGTTTCCTAGAAGCCCTTTACTTTCCAATCCTGTGCAGGAGTCCTTTGCCGCGGTGAAGCCATCAGGCAAGGGGTGGCGACTGACAATCACCCCGTTAGGATTACAGCGTTGTGGAAGGGTTGTTGTTATCGTTACCGGTGAAGGCAAGGCGACTGCTGTGAGGGAGGTTTTTCATGGTTCTGTTAATCCTCTGGTTTCTCCGGTTCAAGTCTTGCAGAGTTTGGCAGATAAAGTGCTCTGGTTGATGGATTCGAGTGCTGCAAAACTGCTTTAAGCACTTTTACTTGCATTATTTCTGGAAGGATCTATCCAGTCTTCCTTTTTAGTATTTTCTGTAGTAATTTTGTGCGCCTTTAAGTTTCCTGTATGTATTCAAATTTGATAAAGTCAGCATCCTGCCTCTTGGGGCTGTTATGCATGCTGACTACTATGCCACTTTCAGGGCAAAGTAATCAATTAGAAAACATTGTTGAAATTGAGGCGGCCTACATTCGCCACCTGATGGAGTATACCCGTTGGCCTGAGTCAGCGGGAACCAACAACCGTCCATTGGTCCTAGGTGTGGTGGGCAAGGATACCGCAGGACTGGGTGGTGTTCTGGAATATGGTATTTCTGAGGTCGCGCTCAAGATCAAGGGCCGTCCGTTCCAATTGAAAAAATTTGCCAATGCAAAGGCGGCAGGCGTTGCAGGGTGTGATGCGCTTTTTTTCTTAAAGTCTGAGCAAGGCTTGGTTGATGGTTTAATCAAGTCCTTAAAGGGGAAGCCAATCCTTCTGATTTCTAACATATCAGGGTTTGCATCCAAAGGAGGCATGACTGGCCTTGCAATGAGTGATGGCCCGAAAGTGCATATCATCATTGAGGTCAACCGTAACGCCTTAAAAGAATCAAAAATGGATCTCAGCGCCAAGCTGCTGGGACTCAAGAAAGGGGTAAGGATCATCAAGGAATGAAAGCAGTGAAATACATGCTCAAGCTCCTGATCCATGCCATGAACCGCGTGGATATCACCTCGTGTCGATTCACCATGTGGATTGCCCTTCTCCTGTTCACCGGGACCACGGTGTTTGGTGCATTGAACCACGGCTTTAGCACTGATCGTGAAGAACGCATCCGTAATATCTTCAGTAAGACGCTTGAGCAACTGGTGGAGATGGAAGTGACCTCTGTGACAGGTGTTGAGCACCAATGGCTTGAAACACCGGCCGCCGTCCATGTCATTACTTCTGATGATATTCGTAGAAGTGGCCATCGTCATCTCGCTGAAATCCTTCGTATGGCTCCTGGCATGAATGTCGGCCGGATTGATTCCTGGCACTGGGCCGTTACAGCCCGGACCTTCAACGACATCTGGGTTAGCAAGCAACTGGTACTTGTCGACGGGCGTGAGGTTTATGGCCAGTGGTTCTCTGGTGTCTTCTGGGAATTCGAGGATCTGCCTGTCGATCTGATTGATAGGATTGAGATCATCCGCGGCCCTGGTGCAACCGTCTGGGGTATCAATGCAATGAATGGTGTGATCAACATCCGGACAAAGAAGGCTGCTGATATCGATGGGACGACCGTTACGGCAGGCTTCGGCACAGAGCAACGCGGGTTCGGTGAGTTCGTCAAAGGCGGAGCGCTTGACAATGGTGGCAACTACAGCATCTGGGGTCGCTTCAACACAGACCACAGCAGTCTACACACCGATGGGTCTGATTCCCATGACGCATGGAACTCTGGTCGGATTGGCGTCCGATTCGATTTTGGAGATGAGGAACGAAACTACTCACTTCTTGCTGATTATTTTCAGGGTAGCCTTGAGGCAGATTCAGTCAGCCCAAGCTTTACGGCCTTCCCGCCGAAGACCTTGTCCGCCTACACTGGACAAAGTACAGCCGAGGCAGGAAATATTCAGTTCCTAGCTGGTGGAATTTTAGACAACGGATTGAAGTGGGATTTCAACACCTTTTATTTCACCCGTTACCATGATCACCTTGAAACCTATGGGATACGACTTGAAGAAGATACCTTCGCCATGGATTTACGTGCCAGCTTCAGCAAGGGCCTACATAATTTTGTTCTTGGAGCAAGTTACCGATACCAGAATCTTGCTAGCATTACAGAGGTGCATTCAGACCTTACCTTCCTTGGGGCTGTTGAGCAATCAAACTTCCCGCCTGATAAATTGGACACCTATCAGGGCTTCATTCAGGACACCATCGATTTAAGTGATGACTTGCATTTAATGCTAGGCTCCAAGTTCGAGAACAATGAATATACAGGAAGTGAGTGGTTGCCAGGAGCTCGCCTCTGGTGGACCGGAACTCCGAACAGGACTCTATGGGCATCTGCATCCAAGGCAGTTCGCATGCCTTCCTTCTACCTTAATAGTGGCGAGTTTACATTGCATTACATCCAAGCCGAAATCCTAGATATGATGGACGATGGCAGTGTTAACAATTCTACCACCTTATCAGGAATCGGACTTTATCTCCCTTACACGGTCTATGGGAATGAGGATATTGGGCCAGAGGTCCTTAAGTCCTACGAAATTGGGTGGCGCGAAGAAGTCCGAGCAGACCTCGTTCTCGATGCCACGGCCTTCATTTACAATTACGAGGATCTTCTCCTCCTTCCACAGGGCAACCCTGGGTTGTCGGACCTCGATATGAGTGGCCCATTACCTTCATTCCGCAGGACATTCATCAACGCTGATTCTGCGGAGGCATACGGGATAGAGATAGCTGGAGCTTGGCAGGCCAATGCAAAATGGAAGATCGACGCTTCCCACAGTTGGACCAAATTTAACCCGACTGGTCGCAATGGTGCCATCATCGACGGTATTGATCCTGAGCGCAAGTGGCAGATTCGCTCAACGTATAATTTCCGTAACGATCTGGATATCCACCAAAATCTCTACTATGTGGATCGTATTCCACAATACAACGTGGATTCCTTTATGCGACTTGATATTGGTATGACTTGGCGCCCCAATGATACGACCGATGTAAGCCTCTGGGGACAGAACCTTCTCGAACCCTCACATGAGGAGTACCACAGCACTTATTTCAAGAAGAACAAGGCCAAGATTGAACGTTCATTCTTTCTCAGTATCCGTAAGAAGTTCTAACGCTTAAAAGTGACAATGGAAGTTTGGTTGAATCCCTGGTTCACCCATTCTTTGTTTTCCGCCTTTTAAAAATTCGGTGAGAGGATCCCGCCCGACATGAACCCCAGCTACCCCGCTACTCGAAAAAACTTCCGTTTGCCGCACTGAACGACAACTTCATTTTCTGGTTTACTGAGCTTACCGTTGGGATCGTCAAAGCGAACGCCATCGATTTTTACAGCACCTTGCTTCATGAGTCTGCGAATTTCCCCTTTCGAATCAAACTGTCCTGTGGTATTCAGCAGATCCACAAGGGATTTTTCTAAATCATCACCAGACTGAAGAGCCCAAGCGATTTCAGTCATTTCATCCGGGTTTTGATTCTTGGCAAAGACGGCCTCAAATTGTTGACGCTCGTGAGGCCCTGCTTCAACTCCATGGAATTTATCAGTGAGGTTTGAAGCAAGTTGCTTTTTTGCCTCCATTGGATGAATTTTCTTGAGTGCTTTAATTTCCGCATCAGGGAGCTCCAGGAGCAGACTATAGTAATCCCACATCACATCGTCATTGACTGACATGATCTTGCCGAACATGTCCTTTGGGGGATCGTTGAAGGATATATAATTGTCATAGCTTTTTGACATTTTACGCACTCCATCCAGTCCGACAAGCAGGGGTAGTGTCGCTACTGCCTGGCCTAGCGCACCTTCCTCTTTTTGCAGGGAGCGTCCTACAAGCATGTTGAAAAGCTGATCGCTTCCGCCAAGTTCAATATCTGCGTTCAGTACCACAGAGTCATATCCTTGGATAAGTGGATAGAGGAATTCTACGATCGAGATGGGCTCATTTTCTTTGTAGCGCTTGGAGAAATCGTCGCGCTCCAGCATGCGCGCCACGGTCATTTTTCGTGAAAGAGCCAACGTGTCTCCGAATGACATTTTGCCAAACCACTCACTATTAAATCGAACCTCCGTTTTTTCCTTGTCTAGGATCTTGAAGGCCTGCTCCAAATACGACTGTGCGTTTTCATTCACTTCATCTTGTGTGAGTACGGGCCGCGTTGATGAGCGACCACTGGGGTCGCCGATCATGGCTGTGTAATCTCCAATGATAAGGACTGCTTGATGACCCATTGCCTGGAATTGTCTCAGCTTATTGAAGACAACCATATGCCCGAAGGTTAGATCCGGTCGCGTCGGGTCAACACCAAGTTTAACGCGTAAAGGCTTGGATTCCTTAAGTCGCGAAGTTATTTCGTCTTCCCCAATAAAAGTCTCTGTTCCTTGTCGAATCTGCTCAATAATTTCCATTGAATAGGATAGAAGTGGAGAAGTTTGTATTACTGCAAGCCCTTTCCTTTAAAGGGCAATGGCCAGGCCTTTTTTTAATAACCTCTTGCAAAGGTCTTAGTTGAACCTTCAACTCCTTCCCCAAAATTTGAACATCAATTATCAATAAATTAATTAATCTCATGGCTCTTCAAACTAACATTCCAGCTCCCGATTTTACCCTCAAATACAAGGACAAAGATGGACTTCAGGACTTCACTCTCAGCAGTAACTTCGGAAACTCCCAAACAGTCCTACTCTTTTTTCCGCTAGCTTTCACCGGTGTCTGTATGAGTGAAATGTGTACTATTCGCGACACGCTGGCCGAATACCAAAGCCTTGGAGCCACCGTTTATGGAATTAGTGTGGATAGCCCCTTTACTCAGGAAGTCATGTCGAAGCAGGAAAATATTAATTTTAAGCTTCTCAGCGATTTTAATCGTGAAGTTTCTAAGGCCTTTGATGTGCTTTATGATGTATTTCTGCCTGGAAAGCTTGGCTTTAACGGGGTTTCCAAGCGCTCCGCTTTTGTCATTAATCAAGATGGGAAGATCACCTATAGTTGGTCTTCTGATGATCCTGCGAACCTTCCTCCCTTTGATGAAATCCAGTCAGCACTTGGTTGATTGTATTTCCCCAAACCTGATCCAACGCCAATGTCTACCGATCCATTTAACAGCATTCGCCCTTTAAAAATTGATGGAACCTCCGTCGGTTCCATCTATTCAATTCCTTCATTGGAACAAACTGGGCTTGGTAATATTTCACGTCTACCAGTCACAATCCGCATTGTTTTGGAGTCCCTTTTACGGAACTGCGATGGCAGTCGTGTCAATGAGGCTGATGTTAAACGTCTGGCCGCTTGGAACTCCAAGTCCCCCTCTTTATCTGAGATTCCATTTGTGGTCTCCCGTATTGTGTTGCAGGACTTTACTGGAGTTCCATTACTGGTCGATTTAGCTGCCATGCGTGATGCTGTGTCTGCACAAGGTGCTGACCCTGCTTTGATTGAGCCATTGGTCCCGGTTGATTTGGTTGTGGATCACTCTGTACAGGTTGATAGTGCAGGAACTTCCAGTGCCTATGAGGATAACCTTCAGCTTGAGTTTCAGCGCAATCGTGAACGCTATGAATTTCTCAAATGGGGGCAGGAGGCGTTTGATACCTTTACTGTAGTTCCTCCTGCCATTGGTATTGTCCATCAGGTCAACCTTGAGTACCTTGCAAAGGTTGTTTTTTCCAAGGATTTTAACGGACAGAATATCCTCTATCCAGATACTCTTGTTGGTACCGATTCACATACCACTATGATCAACGGTCTTGGAATTGTTGGTTGGGGTGTTGGTGGAATTGAGGCAGAAGCGGGTATGCTTGGCCAACCTGTCTATTTTCGCACGCCGGAAGTGATTGGGGTTAATTTAACGGGTTGTCTCCACGAAGGTGCCACCGCTACTGATCTGGCTCTTAGAATTACCGAGATGCTTCGTGAAGAGCAGGTTGTTGGCAAATTTGTGGAATTCTATGGCGAAGGAGCCGCGGCTTTGCCATTGGCTGATCGCGCCACTATTGCTAACATGGCGCCCGAATACGGAGCGACCATGGGCTTTTTTCCTGTTGATGATAAAACTATCGACTATCTTAGGATTACTGGAAGAGATGAGGCACAGATTTCTCTTATCAAAGGTTATTTCCAAGCTCAGGAGCTCTATGGTATTCCTCTCAAGGGAGAAATTGATTACACCCGCAGCATCGATCTTGACCTTGAATCGATAGAACCCAGTGTCGCTGGACCACGCCGGCCTCAAGATCGTGTTTCTGTAAATAGTCTAAAGGAAAATTTTCAGGATATGCTTGGCCAGCCTGTATCCCGCGGTGGATTTGGCCTTTCAGAAGCTGATTATTCCACTTCAATCAACGTTTCTCGTGACGGCGATTCCACAACTGTTGGTCATGGTTCTGTCCTCATTGCTGCCATCACCAGCTGTACCAACACCAGCAATCCCAGCGTCATGGTTGCGGCAGGCCTTCTGGCCCAAAAGGCCGTAGATAAAGGGTTGAGTGTGAATTCTTCTGTCAAGACCAGCCTAGCCCCGGGATCACGGGTTGTCACTGATTACCTTAAGGCTGCCGGCCTTCAAGACTCACTTAACCAATTGGGCTTTAACCTCGTTGGTTACGGCTGTACCACCTGCATCGGCAACAGTGGCCCGTTAGCTGCCGACATTGAGAATGCCATCAAGGAGGGGAACCTTATTACTGCGAGTGTTCTTTCAGGTAATCGTAACTTTGAGGCACGGGTCCATAGTTCTATAAAAGCTAATTTCCTAATGTCCCCTCCACTCGTCGTGGCCTACGCTATAGCAGGCAAGGTTGATATCGACTTTGACTCTGAACCCCTTGGGCTTTGCCCAGATGGGCAGCCTGTCTTTCTCAAGGATTTATGGCCCACCCTTGAAGAGGTCAACGCTGCAGTTTCTGGTAGCCTATCTCCCGAGATGTTTACAAGCAAGTATTCCAATCTTTACAATGCTAACCCACAGTGGACAGGAATTCAAACTACCTCCGGCTCGCTTTATAGTTGGGATTCTGAAAGTACCTATATTCAGCATCCACCTTTCTTTGATGGTTTTACGCGAGAGGTTAGCAAAATTCTTCCTATTACTGGAATGCGTCCACTTGCACTGCTTGGCGATTCTGTGACAACGGATCATATTTCTCCCGCTGGAGCCATTCTAGAAGATGGTCCTGCAGGCCATTTCCTTAAGTCCAATGGTGTCGAGAAGGCCAACTTCAACTCTTTCGGTTCACGTCGTGGTAATGACAGGATTATGACTCGTGGTACTTTTGCTAATGTTCGTATTCGTAATAATATGGCCGAGGGTAGAGAAGGTGGTTACACCAAGCTACAGCCGGAAGGTAAAATCCTTCCCATTTATGATGCATGCCAGGTATATAGTGATCGGAAGACACCTCTTATTGTCCTTGCGGGTATTGACTACGGCATGGGAAGCTCGCGAGATTGGGCCGCAAAAGGGACTAATCTTCTTGGAGTCAGAGCAGTTGTGGCCAAAAGCTTCGAACGAATACATCGGAGTAATCTCATTGGTATGGGAGTTCTCCCCTTGGAGTTTACCAATGGCGATAGCGCAGAGACTCTTGCTCTTAATGGCACAGAGGTTTTTAGTCTACCTAATCTGGGAGACGATATCCAACCAGGGCAAGACCTTGATCTGGTGATTCAGCATACTGATGGTGCCTCTGTCACGGTGCAGGCAAAAGTCCGAATCGACACTCAAATCGAGGTTGAATATTTTCGGAATGGAGGCATTCTTCCATATGTGCTGCGTCAAATACTCCAAAATGTTCGATGATCTGATTTTCTATGGCTGTTGATTCACAGCCAATTTTTCAAGTCGATCCGTTTTCGGATCCAGTGGTTGTCAGGATATGTGGCCGGGCTAGCTTTCAGAATTCAGCTCCATTGAGTACATTTTTTCAGGAAATGGCTGTTGAAGGCCCGCCTCGTTTTATTATCGATTTTGAAAAATGCACCGGAATGGACAGCACTTTTCTTGGCATTATTGCTGGTGCAGCTCTTGAGGCTCGGAAAACACCTGATGGCTATCTTGCTCTCATGCGTTTGGGAGCGCGCAACTTGGAACTCGTTCGTAATCTTGGACTACATCGTCTTGCCAAGGTCGATACTGGCAACTTCGAGCAACAACTTGAAGATACGGATGCCACTCAACCGCTTGAAGGGAGCTCTTCTGTCACGCGACAGGTGCTTATCGAAGCTCATGAGAACCTAGCTGGAATTAACGAGGAGAACTTGGAGAAATTTCAAGATATAGTTGAATACCTTAAAAGCCGAACCCGGGATGGCACTGATCAATAAAGGTTGCCTTTACGGCGCCGTCTTCTAAGGTATCATATGGTATAGTTATTCGCCTTCGCATGTTCCCGTTCCTGATAGGGTTGCTGGCCGGCCTCGTAGCATCATTATTTCAGTTCCTGCTGAACCGGCGGGAGTTGAAGCGCATAGAGGAGCGTCGTCTCCATGTTGAGCAGGAAAAAGAGATTGCGCTTAATTTTATGCATAACATGGCGCATGCCATGGCCAGGGAACCTTCTCGCAAAGATCTTCTTGGTCGAATAAATCATGCAGTTGTTAATGGAACCGGTGCCCTTTGCTCTTGTATTTTTGAAGTAGTTGATGACAAAAAACTTAAGGGTGTTGCTGTTGAAGGGCTATTCCCTCCTCAGCGCCCAATGTCCGAGAAAACCATTGATCATGCACGTACCCGTTCGCAATTGCTTGAGCAAATACTTCGATCCGAAGAGATTGATATGGGAGAGGGCATCATCGGCGCAGTCGCACAGACGCGGGAAGGTGTTCTTATTCCTTCTGCAGAGAAAGATCCTCGCATTGTCCAGCATAAGGACCCTTCTCTTATTGTGCGCTCCATGATTGTTGCGCCGTTGCTTTTTGATAATGAACTACTTGGTGTTCTCGCAGTGGCGAATCCTGACGATGATCGATCGTTTGATCGCATGGACCAGAACCTTGTTGTCTCAATGGCAGAGCAGGCTGCTCTTGCCTTGAACAATCTCGATAATTTAAATGACCGCATTGAAAAACAGAAGCTTGATCTGGACCTTACCCTCGCCCATGATGTTCAACGCCTTCTTCTCCCTACCCAATTTCCCAAGACGGAGTCTTTGGAAATTCATGCGCTTTACACCCCCGCCCAAAAGGTTAGCGGAGACTTTTATGATATTATTCCACTAGAGGAAGGATGCACCGGTGTTGCTATTGCCGATGTTTCAGGGAAAGGAGTCCCCGCATCTCTTCTAATGGCAATTTGTCATACCAGCCTTCGTCATTATGCACAGGCCCATGAGTCCCCATCTGCTGTATTGCGTGCTATGAATGCCGAGATGTCCGCAGAAATGCGCAAAGATATGTTTATCACCCTCATATATGCAGTCATTAATGAGAAAAAGAGCACCATTACCTTGGCACGTGCTGGCCATGAATTACCTCTTGTTCTCCAAAAAGGCCCTTCAGGTGATTATTTGACTACAGCTATAGATTCTGAAGGAATGGCTCTTGGTATGGTTCCCTGTGAAATCTTTGACGAAGTTATTGAAGACAAGACAATTCCGTTTGGCCAAGGAGAGACCTTACTTCTTTACACTGATGGTGTCACTGAGACCACAAATTTCGATGATGAGGAATACTCCGCCAGACGCCTGCAAAATCTTTTTAAAAGCCTTCGAGAAGAATCCCCGGAACGTATCAATCAGGAAATCTTTGAAAGTCTTGAGCAATTCAAGGGAGATAACCATCTTCAAGATGACATCACACTTGTCTCTGTTCGGCATAAGGCTACCGTTTCCAATAACGAGCAAACTTAACTAATTTCTATGAGCTTAACAACTGAAGCAATCGATCGTTTTTCACTTCCCGACACGCGGGGCCATTTTGGCCCCTATGGGGGAATGTATGTGCCGGAAACGCTCATGGGGCCACTGTATGACCTAACGGAATCCTATCTTGACGCTCGTTCAGATCTGGGGTTTCAAAATGAGCTTGCTCACCAACTCAAGGAATTTGCTGGTCGACCAACAGAGCTCTATTATGCGGAGAGACTGACTAAGCATCTTGGAGGAGCAAAGATTTATCTCAAGCGCGAGGACATGCTGCACACAGGGGCACACAAGATAAATAATGTACTGGGTCAGGTTTTGCTCGCTAAGCGTATGGGTAAGCAGCGCGTTATCGCTGAAACCGGAGCGGGACAGCATGGTATCGCTACAGCGGCAGCTTGTGCCCGATTTGGGTTGGAGTGTGTTATTTACATGGGTGCCGAGGATATGCGTCGACAAGCACTTAATGTTTATCGAATGCGCTTGTGTGGTGCCGAGGTTTGCGGAGTAGAAGCGGGCCAGAAGACTCTTAAGGAAGCCATCAATGAAGCCATGCGGGACTGGGTTACAAACGTTCGATCAACCTATTACATACTTGGCTCTGCCTTGGGATCTCATCCTTACCCCATGATGGTGCGGGATTTTCATCAGGTAATTGGCCGTGAAGTTCGCCAGCAGATACTGAAAAAGGAGGGAAGATTACCAGATGAGATGGCTGCCTGTGTCGGCGGTGGTAGTAATGCCATCGGCTTTTTCTTTGAATTTTTGGAGGATTTGGATATCAATCTTGTCGGTGTTGAGGCAGGAGGCCGTGGTTTAATCCGTGGTGATCATGCCGCCCGATTTGAGGGAGGAAAGCTGGGCGTTCTTCAAGGTTGCAAAACATGGATTCTGCAGGATCCCGAAGGTCAAATAGAGCTGACGCATTCTGTTTCTGCAGGTCTTGATTATGCTGCCGTAGGCCCTGAGCATGCTTTTTATAAAGATCGAGGACGTATTCGGTTCGGCCATGCCACGGACGAAGAGGCACTCAAGGGATTTGAAGTGCTTTCAAGACACGAGGGCATTATACCTGCGCTAGAAAGCGCTCATGCTATTGCCTACGCTCTTCAGCGTGCCCCGGAGATGGGTAGTCAAGAGATTCTTTGTGTTAACCTTAGTGGGCGTGGTGATAAGGATATGCAGGAAGCCGGTCGACTACTTGGAGAACTGAATACCTAAACTATCTTATGAAAAGCATGACAGGATTTGGCCGTGCAATAGTATCATTGAATACGCATGATGTTGTTATTGAAATTTTTGCAGTAAATCGTCGTAACCTGGAGATTGGAATTTCATTGCCAAAGGACTGGCAGGATATTGATCCGCATATCCAGCGCGCTCTTCGAAAAAAACTGTTACGTGGGAGGATTAACGTTTCTGTTAAAGTTAACGCATCTCGAAATTCAGGTTCTTTTGACTGGGACCAAGAAACGGTTTCTGCTACCTTAACCAGCCTTCGTCAGTTGGCTGTGGTTAATGACGTACAATTCGAACCAGACCCAGCATTACTATACCGGGTTGCTACGTCCCAGAGTGATGGTAAATTACCTCTTTGGCAGGATCACAAGGATGTATTTTTTCAAGGTATTGATGCCGCATTGGATGAGTTTATCGCAATGCGGGCTAAAGAAGGTTCTGCTATGCAGGCCGATATGTTGGCGCATCTCGAATCCCTTGCTCAAATAATGGATCGTGTTGAGCCCTTGGTTCCGGAACAGGTGCCATTATATCGTGATTCTTTATTAAAACGGTTGCATGATTTTGGGTTGGAGATCGATCTCAACGATGAGCGTGTCCTCAAGGAAATTGCACTATATGCAGAAAAATGTAATGTAGCAGAGGAATTGAGCCGCTTACGAAGTCATTTGGACCAGATGCACGCAACTCTTGAGGAAGATGGTGCCATTGGTCGAAAACTTGAATTTCTACTTCAGGAAATTTTCCGGGAGATCAATACATTAGGAAATAAATCATCAAACGTTGAGATTATCCAAGCTGTTCTTAGTGCAAAATCAGAGGTCGAAAAATTGCGAGAACAGTCGCTCAATGTAGAGTAGCTTGCGTCCTTTAAAATTATTTTCTGGCTTATTTTTGCTGTCCATCCGGGTTACGCCAAGAATAGATGAGGTATAGCCCAACACCACAGAATATTGCGGAATCTGCGACATTGAACGCGGGCCAGTGGTAGTTTCCCAGCAGAAAATCCAAAAAATCAATCACGTAGCCCAGCCTCAATCGGTCAACGAGATTGCCTACTATGCCTGCGCACAGAAGCCCAAAGACCACTTGCATATAGTTGGTTTCCAGTTGAAGTATCCGACGGCATACAAAAATTCCTATTAAGGCGACAAGAGCAAGAAGAGATAGCAACCACCCAAATCCTTGAAGAATACCCCATGCTGCACCTTTATTATGCACATGGACTATCCAGAAAAAGTTTTCTATGACCTCGATCTGCTCCGTCATTCCCAAATGGGTGTGAACCCATTGCTTGGAAACTTGATCTGTAATCAGGAATACGGTGAATATACTCCAGAACAGTATATATGCCTGAATTTTTTTCAGGATTTTTTTCCTGTTAATAAATTATTCCTCTTGATCATCAGTAGCTAGCATTCGTGCAGCATCATCGTCTCTTTCTGCAAATACTTCCTCATGTCCTCGTCCGCCTGCCCGCTGTTGGCTTTCGAATTGCTTTTGGCCTTCCAATGAGAATCGAGTGAAAGGGACAGCTCTTAAGCGCGACTTCTTGATTGGCTTTCCTGTTATTTCACAGGTGCCGTATTTGTTATTGATAATCCTCTGTATTGCTTCCTCAATTTCATAAAGAGCGTCCTGTTCAGATGCCAGCATACTGAGTGCGACTTCACGGTCGAACAGTCCGGATTCTGAATCTGTTTGCTCGCTCAATTGATCGAAATCAGAGTTGGGGTCTGAGGCAAGAGACCCTTTGGAATGAGCATCCAACTCATTGGTAAAATGTTTTCGCAACTGTACCAATGATTTATAATATGGTAGCCACTGCTTGGGGATCTTGGCTTTTTCATCTTCTTCCCGGTTATTGTTGGATGAAGGATCGAATCCCAACAAATCCATGATGGAGGCAGCTCCGACAACCTGTCCTTTTTTCTTTATCGGCTTTTCCGGCTTACTCTCCCGAGAACTTACCTCAGGTTTAATAGGAGTGGCCAATTGTTCATGGCTAAGCTTTTCAAGTCGAGCCAACTCTTCTTTTGCATCCTCAATTGCAAAGACCAGCGGATGGGCTTTTTTTGCGGCTAGAGTCTTGGTCGAAGATCGACTTTTTGAGGTAAGCCGAGCCAATTTGGACTTCAGGTCGATGGTCTTTGGTTTCCGCCCCGTCTTTTTCTTTTTGGCAGGGGCTTTGGATTTAATGGACTTCTTGGGACGGGCCATGGCAAAATCTAAGCTTGGATAATATTTATATAACCTAGTGTTGAAGATGAATGTGGATCGTGTAATGATCCTAACGGAATTTTGTCAAGCTGACTTTATTTGGAATCCTTTTTTGTGGACTCTTTCATCACTAAATTTGATCGGTCGTGGCTTCTTTGATACGTTTAAATGTTTTGTGACAACGATGGGAGACTTCACCCCAGTTTCCGGTGTCCACTAATTCTGAAACCCAACGCCAACTGCGTGGACAGCGCACACCTGGCGCATGGTTTGCGGTGACGGCTAGTTCAGGGCTTTGAGTTTCTTCAAGGATAACGGAAGAAACAATAAAAAGCTCTGCCAGTGAGCTCTCATATTTTTTAAGGAGCTGGAAAACTTTATTCTCTTCATTGGCACAGATGCGGATTTCGGCATCAAGGGATTGGCCGATTTCCTTTGATTCACGTATAGCTTCTAGTTTTTCGTTAATATAGTTGGACTTAAATTCCAGAAGAGCTTCGATTTCAGCAGCTTCCTCATTACTCTGCCATGCGTCAGGAAATTCCTTCCAGTCTTGTAGCAGAAGGGGATCATCGCATAATTCTTCATCATTTTGATAATATGCCCATGCTTCGTCAGTTGTGAAGGGGAGAACTGGAGCAAGGACCGTTATTAAGGCTTGAAATATTTCATGGATTGCGGTCTGCGATGAACGCCGGAGGGGATCACAGGGTGCCAGTGTGTAAAGGCGGTCTTTTAAGATATCATGGTAGTTGGATGATAGAGTTACGGAGCAGAAACGTGTAACTGCTTGATAAACCTTGTGAATTTCAACGTTCTCATATGCATCTCCCACTTCATTAATGAGATCAGATGTTCTGGCTAGTGCCCATTTATCCAAGGGATCGAGTTCCGCGTAGGGAATGGACATGGTTCCCGCGTCGAAATCATGAAGATTACCAAGTTGAAAGCGAAGACTGTTGCGTAGATTCCGGTAGGCTTGAGATACCTGTTTAAAAATCTCCTCGGAAAGCGGTATGTCACCCCTGAAGTCTTCAGAGCAAATCCAAAGCCGTAGTATGTCTGCGCCGAAACGGTTAATGTAGCTGTCCGCAGTCTGGGGTTTCCCATCACTCTTCGATATTTTTTTCCCATCACCGGCGACAATGAACCCGTGGGTGATAACTTGCCTGTAGGGGGGGTGCCCATCTGCAATCATGGCTGTCCATAATGAGGATTGAAACCAACCTCGGTGTTGGTCGCTACCTTCAAGATAAAGGTCTGCTGGCCAGTAAAGGTCATCCTGCTTCTGGAGTACGGCGCGGTGACTACAACCAGAGTCTATCCACACATCAAGTGTATCCGTTCCACATTGCAGTTTCTTGCCCACCCAGGATTTCGGCAGGTTTATACTTTCGAGAATGTCTGCTGCTTCGCTCTCGAACCAAAAATTGGTGCCTTGGGATTCCACCTTATCCGCAATTTCGCGAATGACATCGGGGTCGAGATACGCTTCTTTTGTCTCGTCGTAAAATGCCGGGATCGGGACCCCCCAAGACCTTTGGCGACTTATGCACCAGTCCGGGCGAGTCTCAAGTGAGCCTTGGATACGTCGTTGCCCAAAAGAAGGAATGAAGCTTACTTTATCCACGGCCTGAATTGCTTTTTGCCGCAGTCCATCCTTGTCCAGGGAGACAAACCATTGGTCCATGGCGCGGAAGACAACAGGTGTTTTTGAACGCCAGCAGAAAGGATAGCTATGGTGGTATGGCTCCGCGTTTAATAGGGCTTTCTTTTCGTGGAGGACTTTAAGCACTTTTTCATTCGCTTCACATTTTCCACCTTTTTCCGCTACGGTCAATCCGACCAGACAAGAAGGAACCTTGCCATCATCGATATAGCGTCCGTTATCGCCAACAGGGCAGTAAATTTCAAAACCATGTTTAAGGCCCGTTATGTAATCGTCCATTCCATGCCCTGGCGCAGTATGTACGCAACCGGTGCCAGATTCCGTGGTCACGTATTCCGCAGTTACGACCGGGCTTTCATGGTCCATAAAAGGATGCTGAGTGATCAGTCCTTCAAGATCTTTCCCGGAAAATGAATTTCCGGATTTTGCTCCATCAAGGCCGCATTTTTCAATAACCGTCTGGGAGAGCAATTTAGCTACAAGATAGGTGCGGTCCTCATGCTGTAGGGCTATGTATTCTATTTCTGGATGTACGGCTATGGCTAAATTGGCAGGCAGGGTCCATGGCGTCGTTGTCCAGATGATGAGTCCAATATCACCGGAGAGTCCCAGTTTTTCACCATTCTTTATCGAGAAGTTTACGTAGACTGATGTACTTTTATGGTCGTGGTATTCGACCTCGGCCTCGGCAAGAGCCGTCTGACATGGAATTGACCAGTAGACGGGTTTCTTGCTTCGGTATACCAATCCTGTCTCCACGAACTCCGCAAAAGTTCGTAGTATGGTTGCCTCGTAGCTTGGATCCATTGTGCGGTATTCTCGATCCCAGTCCGCAAGTACTCCAAGACGTCTAAACTGACGCCGTTG
>Ga0209660_1000904_pt1 | contig 16539 bp, 16 predicted proteins | sample SaaInlV_100m_DNA_2_FD_184659 | JGI IMG/M metagenome (GOLD analysis project Ga0209660, IMG submission 184659) | Marine microbial communities from expanding oxygen minimum zones in the Saanich Inlet - SI072_LV_100m_DNA (SPAdes) (version 2) | ecosystem: Environmental > Aquatic > Marine > Intertidal... | reverse complement strand
GACCTTGAGGGTGGGTGACTCGTCGCGGCGGTCTGCGTCCTGGGAGTTGTTGAGAATGGCAAACAACCTGAAATATTCTTCCTGGCTGATCGGGTCGAATTTATGGTCATGGCACTGGGCGCAGGCCATGGTTGTGCCCATCCATACTGCCATGGTCGTGTTGACGCGGTCGACAATGGCAGCATTGCGGAACTCCTCGTCATTTGTACCGCCCTCGTTGTTTGTCTGGGTGTTCCGGTGGAATGCGGTTGCGGTAAGCTGGTCGTTGGTCGGTTCCGGGAGCAGGTCACCGGCGATCTGTTGGATCGTAAACTTGTCGAAGGGTAGATTGAGATTGAAGGCACGGATCACCCAATCCCGGTAACCCCAAATAGTGCGTGGTTGGTCGTCGGCATAGCCTGCGCTGTCGGCATAGCGGGCAAGGTCGAGCCACATTCTTGCCCAGTGTTCTCCATAAGCATCTGAATCCAGCAGCCGATCGATGAGCTTTTCATATGCATTGGGGGACTTGTCGGAGACAAAGGCGTCGGCCTCTTCCGGTGTGGGAGGGATCCCGGTTAGGTCAATGGAGAGTCTGCGGATGAGGGCATGACGGTCGGCCTTCGGCATGGGCTTGAGTCTATGTTCCTCGAGCTTGCGCAGGATGAAGCGGTCAATGTTGTTGTGAACCCATCCCTTATCCTTGAGTTTGGGTACTTCAGGTCGTGCCGGTTTTATGTAGGCCCAATGCATCTCGTACTCGGCACCTTGGGTGATCCATTGCCTCAGGGTTTCTTTTTGTGTGCCACTCAGTGTTAGCTTGGCTTCCGGGGGTGGCATTTTCTCGTCAGGGTCCGAGTGGAAGACGCGGGCGATGAGTTCACTGGATTCGGGTTTGCCAGGAACGATTGCCCGAACGCCTTTTTGGTCGGCGATGGCGGCTTTAAATTGATCAAGGCGCAGACCGGCCTTGCGACTTTTGGAATCCGGCCCATGGCACTGGAAGCAGTTCTGGGAGAGGATAGGCCGAATGTCCCGGTTGAACTTCAACTCATCCGCTTCTGACATTGGGAAAATGATTGCACTCGCGCTCGCGAGGCAAATTATTTTACTAGTTTTCTTCAGCATAATATATGCCCAATAGTTAATGCTCCAAGGTTGAGTTTTTTGGGATCAGGGTCAACGCAAGAGGGATTTAATCCAGTTTATCTTTGCCTGGCTTGAAGTGACTGCTGCATTAGAATAGAGCCGAGCCTCCTAGTCGGGTCGGTCTCCTTTCAGAAAAGTCGCCTCAGCAGCTACTTGTGCACCTTGTGGCAGGCTTTACAGTTGGTTGCCTCCTTGAGTGCCTTAAGGTCGTCCTTTTCCATTGCTTTGACAAGCGCGGTAGTTTTCCCTTTCCAGCTTTCTGCAGTACCTTTCTCAGGTTTTAAAGAAGCAAGTTTACTGATGTACTCCTTGAGTTTGGCTTTTTCAGCTTCAGTAGCGGACCCTCCCAGAACCTTCTTGAGAAGGGCTGGCTCTGTCTTTGAGCCCTTGAAGCCCTTTTTCATGATTTCCTCAAAGGGGCCATCTGCCAAAACATTGCAGTGGAGGGTAAATGTGGTGACTAGAATACAGGATGTCTTTAATAATAATTTCATCTATTTTTGAAGGGTGTTAGTAAGGTCTACCATAAGGGTGTACTGGAATTCATCAACATTCTTTTCCCAAAAAAGCAGGTGATAGCACTTCCCATCTCTATCTCATCGATGCATTTTTGAATAAAATTTGCTCCAATAGCTTTGTGGGGGTCATATCGTTTGGAATTACATTCTGAACTTGAATATGTTTATACCTGTTTCAGGCTTCTTCCTATGAATAGGAAATACCTCAAGAAAATTACCATAGGAATTTTACTCTTTCCTTTTCTTGCATCTATAGTTGCAGGTGAAGGTTTTACCGTTGGGAAGGTTGGTGAATGGGTCACGGTCAAATACGATGGGAAACTGGTGACGAATTACGTCGTTGGCGATTCCAATAAACCCTACTTATGGCCATTGATTGGACCAGGGGGCAAGGCAATGACACGGGCCTATCCGATGAAGAAGGTTAATGGGGAACGTCATGATCACCCGCATCATCGGTCCATCTGGTTCGGTCATCAAAATATAGGTGGGTTTGATACATGGCATGAGCCTTCAACGATCCTTGAACGCAAGGGTTCCGAGGAGCAGAAAAATAAGAAACTGGCGGGTCTGGGCTCTACCGTACACCGGGCATTCAGCAAACTGGATGGCAACCATGACCGAGCTACCATTGTTGCGGTCAATGATTATGTGGACAGCGATGGAAAGATGTTGCTGGCGGATGAGCGCACATTGGTATTCCGCATGGGGAAAGACCGTTTGGTCTTGGATTTCGACATTGTTTTCACTGCAGAGCATGGGGACTGCCGAATTGGGGATATGAAGGACTCGGGTTTCAGTGTACGAATTCCTACATCAATGGATGTCGACAGTAAAAAAGGTGGACATATTCTCAACAGCGAAGGACAGACAGACAAGGGTGCTTGGGGGAAACGGGCCACATGGGTTAGCTACACGGGTCCTGTGGATGGAAAGATAATGGGTGTAGCAATCATGAACCATCCGAAAAGTTTTCGGCATCCTACACCGTGGCATGTTCGGACATATGGTCTCTTTACCGCGAATCCATTTGGTACCCGTGCCATTGCCCGGGAAAAAGATGGCGGGTTTACTCTTGATGCAGGTAATTCATTCACCCTTCGTCATCGGGTGATTTTTCATGCAGGCGATACGAATTCTGCGAAGATTGCAGATGCATGGAAGGCCTATGCAATAGATTAGGCTTTCCCTTCCGAATGGTGGAAGCAGCCTGTTTTTTAACGCTAAAGGAATAACTTTTTTGGCACCGATCGGTTTTTGGTGTATAGTGGTTTGTGTGTCTGTTCTAACGCACGATCTTCCCTTAACCCACTAACTAGAAGGATTCGATAATGGCCTATCAATTAATTGATATTCCCAAATTTGCTGGATCAACCGACGAACGCTTGCGACAGGCGAGCCATTGGGCATCGGAGAATTGTCCAGGTCGAGAGTTTACTCTTGAGGAAATTGCATCCCTAATGGGGGTAACCCGTGAGCGTGTTCGGCAGATTGAATTTCGTGCACTGCGAAAACTGCGACACCCAACCCGCATTGTAATGCTGACGGAATGAGGTTTCAAACTCCTTGAACCACTGGTCCGTTTGGGAAATCTGGCCTACAGTGCTTTCTCCATGATTTGGACACTGATGAAGCGGTCAAATTTTCTGCCGGCTTCATTCAACATACCGACCTTTTTGAACCCGAGTTTCTCGTGTAATTTTATTGACACAAGGTTGGGCAGGGAAATCAGTGCGTAGGCCCGATGCAGATCGGGATGGCCCGCGATACTATTGAGCAAGCCTGAGTATAACCCCCCTCCAATTCCCTTCCCCGCATGCCCATCGCGGACATAGACGCTGGTCATTACAGAGGGGTAATAGGCCGCGCGTTGATGATAGCGCACACTTGTGGCAAACCCCATGATTCCCCCTGCTTCTTCAATTACTAGAATTCGGTGCGGTCCATTTTCTGAGAACTGCTGAAACCAAATATGTCTGTCCTCTTCACTCACTGCCTCTGTTTCAAATGTGATAGTGGTATTGAGAATGTAATGATTATAGATGTCCGCGATGGCGGCCATGTCTTCTAGGCGTCCTGGTCGAGTATCTTGCATCAATCTATTTTTCCAAAATTTGGGGTGGAATGCTATTATTGCGGGTTTCATTTGCAACTTAGAAAAAAGCTTGTGATGGACAGTTTTAGTGTGGATTTTGTCTTCATGAAGACGTTGCAAATCCTTGGTGTTTTTCTTGGCATTGGATTATTAAGCGGAATGGCTCGTCCAGGGAGGGAAATCCCAACAGGTGTTCCCGGTGGGGATTGGTTGCGGCAATACTTTGAGCAGGAGACGGCAAAACTGGAGTCTGAATGCCTGGAGGATGTTCGGTCCAAGGCGGACTGGGAGCGTATTCGCCCCATTCGATTCCAGCAAATGCGGGATATGCTGGGTATACCCTCAATGAAAAATCGACCTTCTTTACACTCTAAAGTAACGGGCCGTGTCGAGGAGGAGGACTTCATTGTGGAAAAGCTGCACTATCAGTCGCTCCCCGGGCTATATGTGACTGGGAACCTCTATCGTCCAAAGAAGTTTTTGGGCAAGCTGCCGGCGATCCTTTATGTCTGCGGTCACGGTCGTGTTAAAAAGGATGGTGTCAGTTACGGTAACAAGACCTACTATCGGCATCATGGCGCCTGGTTTGCCAGACACGGGTATGTCTGCCTGACAATTGATACGATACAACTTGGGGAAATTGAGGGCCAGCACCATGGTACCTACAGCGGTAAAATGTTATGGTGGATGTCACGGGGGTATACACCGGCCGGGGTCGAGGCTTGGAATGGGATTCGTGGTATTGACTATCTAATATCACGTCCGGAGGTCGATGCCTCTAGTATTGGAGTAACGGGACGTTCAGGCGGTGGCGCCTACTCTTGGTGGGTGGCTGCCCTTGACGAACGTGTCAAGGCGGTCGTGCCTGTTGCCGGCATCACAAACCTACGCAACCACGTGGTTGACGGTTGTGTCGAGGGGCATTGCGACTGTATGTTCATGGTTAACACCCAGAGATGGGACTTTGCGCAAGTTGCTGCCTTGGTTGCTCCACGGAAGTTGCTCATATGCAATACTGACAATGATTCAATATTCCCATTGGACGGGGTCGTTGATGTCTACAATCGCACTCGTCGCATTTACAAGTTGTTGGGTGCTGAGTCCAACATCGGTTTACATATCACCGAGGGTGCACACAAGGATACGCAACCATTGCGCATGGGAGCTTTTCATTGGTTTGAGAAGCACTTGAAGGGGAAATCTGAAGCAATGTTGCTGAGCACCCCGGCGGAAAAGTTTTTCGAACCGGAAGACCTGAAGGTTTTTCATGAAATTCCTCAGGATGAGCGCTCCTCGGAGATTCATGAAACCTTTGTACCCAAGGCTTCCAGGGTGGAAGTTCCCGCCGATTCAACTGGATGGTTGAACCACACTGAAGGGAAACTGGAGACTCTCCGTAAAAAAACGTTTGGTGGTTGGCCTGTTGAAGAATCCATTCAACCTGACGGGAAACTTGTGTTTCAGGCAGTAACTGGCGGGGTGCGAATGCAACAATTGAAGTTCACTGCACAGGACCCGTTTCGGTTGTCGTTATTCCTTTTCCATCGGGCTGGTCTTCAGGCGAAGGATTTGGATTTATTGGTACTCAATGTTTTGGATGAGTCCGGTTGGCAAAACTTTTTGGGTTGGGCGAATGTGGGTTTCAGCAAGCAGTTGCATGATTTTTCCAGTAATTCGATTGTCATGAACACGGAGGACTGGGAGTTGCAAAAAAAGATGTTTGGCAATTTTAAGTGGGGGATGGCCTATGTTGCGCCACGTGGCATCGGACCGACTCGATTCCCCACCGAAGGCCGCAAGGGGATTCAGATTCAACGGAGATTCTATTTGCTTGGGCAGACCCTGGAGGGGATGCACGTCTGGGATGTACGGCAAGCGGTTCGAGCTCTACGGGAAATTAAGGGGATGGCGGAAATACCACTATGGCTGCAGGCTGAAGGCCGTAGTGCAGGAGTTGCTCTCTATGCTTCACTTTATGAAAACAATATCCATCGGCTTGATCTGCACGGATTGCCCAAATCGCATCAGCATGGTCCTTATTTCCTTAATATTTCTCGCCATATTGACCTCCCTGAGGCGGTTTCCATAGCTGCGGGTCGCAGTCAGGTTCGTCTCTACCAGAAGCAAAAAGGTGGATGGGATTTCCCTTCAGCTGTTGCTGGAAAACTGGACTGGGACCAAACACAGTTCCAGGTTGTCGTTTCGGATGACACTGAGGAATAGGCTATTTAGCGGTATCCCATTCGGAAGCGATCCATTGTCCGTTTTTGGCTTCGTTTGTTCCTCGCTTCCCTTGTCCTGTTCGCGAGTTGCCGAAGTTCATTGTATTGTGCGTCGGTAAGCTCACCGTTTGCCTTTGCAGTCTCAATAAGTTTGTAGTGGGTGCCATGTCTTTGGGGGTCGTGTGTGGGTTCCCAGGACGGGAAGCGAATTAAGGCCGTGTGATTGCGTGTGCTGACTTTAAGTCCATGATTGGCATCGAGCAGGATTCTTTGACGTATATAGTCTGCTTTTGCAATATCCCCTGACTGCAACTTGATATCTAGTTCGTGGATGTTCTGATAGTGTGGATTCTGATTGTGAATGCATCCAGAAAGGATGACGTAAAGGATCAAGGCTGATTTTTTCATCTGAGAAATGTTGCAAATTTCAAATGTTCAATGCATTAGAGTTACAACGTTATATCTTAATCCTTTAATCAGCAATCAGTAATCCCTCCTTAACCTCATGAGCAAAACAACTGAACCAACCCGTCGTAAATTCCTGAAATCCTCTGCTTCGATCGCTGCCGTTAGCCCGGTCTTTATGCCGCATCTTGCCAATGCAGCAAACAAGGATGTGATCCTTAAGGTCGGCCTCGTTGGTTGTGGTGGTCGTGGTACCGGTGCGGCTTCACAGGCCATGAATGCCGACCCAAATGTTCGACTTGTAGCGATGGGCGACATGTTTGACGATCGAATTGATAATAGTTGGCGGTCTTTGCAAGGCCGTGGCAAGGAGCGGTTTGATGTAAAACCGCAGAATAAATTCATTGGCTTTGATGCCTACAAGAAGGTTATTGACATGGTGGATGTTGTAATCCTGACAACCCCCCCACTTTTTCGTCCTCAGCATCTGGAATATGCCGTTAGCCAGAAGAAGCATGTTTTTTTTGAAAAGCCAGTTGCCGTTGATCCAACTGGTGTTCGCAAAGTCATTGAGATGGCAGCGAAGGCCAAAGTTCAGAACACAGCCATGATGTCAGGTTTCTGCTGGCGCTACCATTATCCGAAGCGCGAGGTCTTTCAGCGGGTACTTGACGGTGCCATCGGGGATATTCGTACCGCCTACACCACCTATAATACAGGTCCGGTCTGGAAAAAGCCACGTCAGGAAGGCTGGAGTGATTGGGAGGCTCAGATACGAAACTGGACAGGCTACACATGGTTGAGTGGGGATAGCATCGTTGAGCAGGCAGTCCACAGTCTTGATATGGCTCGATGGGCTCTAGGCGACAGGGTCCCAGTACGTGCCGTTGGCACCGGTGGACGGGAGACTTATGATAGTCTCGATAAATGGGGTAATATATTTGATCATTTTGGAGTGACATATGAGTTTGAGGAAGGCGTCAGGCTTTTCCACTTCAGCCGCCAACAAAGTGGGACTTCGGGTAGTTACGAGTGTGAGGTTCACGGAACCAAGGGCCTTTGCTCTGGTAAGAACCGTCACTCTATCACCGGTGATGAAGATTGGCGTTTTCGAGGAAAGTCCAACGATATGTACCAGACGGAGCATAATGAGTTATTTGCATCAATTCGACAGGGTCAGCCAATCAATGATGGTGAGCGTGCGGCACATAGTACACTTCTGGCAATTCTTGGGCGTACTGTTGCTTACACCGGTAAGTCCGTGACCTGGGAGCAGGCTCTAAACTCCAAGGAGGATTTAAGACCACCTCACTATGACCTTGGCCAGAAACTCCCGGTTGCTCCTGTAGCCATTCCTGGCGTTACCAAATTTGTCTAGGGTTGGGTTGTCTATGGCCATTTACGTCTCCATTTCGTATGGTGGCGGCCATTCCCATTGTCGGTTTTAAAGCCTAAAGGTCCAGTCGCACCGCTTTTTTCTCTTGTGCGCTTTGACAGGCCGCATCGACTAATAGCTGCCCCATCCGTGAAACTTCTAGTGAGAGAGGACCCTCCACAGGTTGATTATTGTGAATGCAGTGAGTGAAGTACTCGATCGGATTTTGAAAATCAAGTTTCATTACAGGTAGGTCATATCCTTGGGGATGATCGCGATCCTGAATGTGGACATTCTCGGCGTAATCGTAATTGGAGATGGTTCCCTCGGTACCCTTAATAACGAATCCGCACTTTGGTTGTGGTTGATGGATCCATGGATCGGTGAATGTTCCCCAGCGGGTTTCAAATTTGGATAAGCCGACATCGTAGCGAATGATGGTTATGCTGTGCTCGTCGACTTCAAGGCCATCCGGTTTGTGTGCCATGCAAAGCACTTCGATAGGTCGGTTCTCCCCATGAAACCATGTGCCTATTGTCGTTCCGTAGCCAAGATAGTCGAGAAGGGAACCTCCACCCTTCTTTTTACTATACCACCATGACTCTGCTTTTTCTTTGGTGGTGGGTGTGGTCACTAGTTTATCTGCAGAATGGTACAGTGGACCGCGGTTGCCTCCGTAATGAGAAACTTCCGTTACTCGACCGATTCGTCCCTCAGAAATAATTTGGTGTGCGGTGTAATGGGCGGGAATCCATCGAATGGGCCAGTTTATTGCGAGCTGTTTCCCGGTCTTTTCCATGGCGGCAATCATCCGGTCCGCCTCAGATAGGCTGGAGGCGAAGGGTTTTTCGACGAGGACGTGGACCCCAAATGGAGCCACGCGTTCTGTCCACAAGGCATGTTCGGCGGTTGCGGGGCATAGGACAACGATATCGGGTTTTGCCTTCTCCAGACATTCACGATAGTCGGTAAAGACATTATCCGAGGGAATACCGAAGTTTTCAATGGACGCCTGCATTCGCTCAGGTTGCTCATCACAAACGCCAACAAGCTCGCTGTAAGGGTGCTCGTGGACCATCCTAAGGAGGTCTCCCATGTGCATGTGGTCAAAGTTTATTCCTGCAATTTTCATAGTCATTTAGGCTAATTGTTTTCGAGAACCTCTATCCTCTTACGAGCCTTGATTGTTGTGGATCGGAGATGTTGTCCGTTTTGTAGAATTTTGTAAGGTTGGTTAAGGCGTTCGCAGGCAAGGCGAAATTCTTCAGGTGTCTCCGTGTTAAAGGAGAACATGTCGAAGTGGTGCGGGATGGCTAAGCGTGCGCCGATTGCCTTTGCCAATGCGGCTGCCTCGGTCCCATTGAGATTTCCCGCGACCCGTCGCTCCTTTTTACTCCCATTAATGGGTACTAGGGCAATATCGATTTCGTGTTTCAACAATATCGGCACTAGTCCTTCATGCCATAGGGTGTCACCACTATGGTAAATCGTCCAGTCAGCAAACTTTACAATGAACCCGATATAATGGTTGCGCCCGGCACTATCCTGTTTGATTTCGTTGTGAGCCGCAGCTACCGCATGAAATTCAAATCCGGCAGCCTGAACCATCTTGCCTTCGTCAAGCCCTACCAAGTCTGGGATCTTGGCCCCCAGCCGTTCCTCCGCGAATTCAATATTGGCCTCGGGTAGAACCAGTTGGAGGTCAGGGTTTGTTTTAAGGAGGGCGTGAAGAGTCTCTGCGTCCAGATGATCAGTATGATTGTGGCTGGATGTTGCGACTATTATATCATTAAGCCTTGCCGGGGCAATTACCCGCTCAACCATCCGGATGTGTGGTTTGTCGGTTTCCGCATATTTTACGGTAAGGGAGTCTGAGAGGTAAGGATCAAAAAGGAGGCCGCGATCCTGCCATTTAATAAGGAACCCACTCTGCCCCATCCACCAGAGATCGAACTGGTCTGTTTGTGCAGGAGCATTCTCGTAGGATTCGAGAAAGGCACGGTCTTGCAGGACGGGAGATTTCAATGGGTTAGCTTATTGAGGGTGAAGCACTGAGTGGGCAAGTCCCAGACTAATTTAAATCGGCAATCCCAACTCATTACGGACAATGTGCACCCCCTCGACCATGTTGACGAGTTTTTCCTCGGTGGCCCAGCGGGCGGTCTGACTGAGACCGCAGTCCGGGGAAAAGGAAAGCCGTTCGGGAGTGGTGTGTTTAAGGCAACGCCTGACGCTTTCCGCAATATGTTCTGGGGATTCGATAAAGTAACTTTTTACGTCAATTACACCGATTGAAACATCTTTTTTCTTGGCAATTTCCTCAATCATTTCAATTTCACAGAATTCCCGGCTAGCCATTTCCAGATGAATTTCATCAACATTTAGGTTCATGAAGTCAGGAAAAAGTGGTGCATAACGGCGGAGGCTGACTGCATGTCCCTTGAAGTTTCCGAAACAGAGATGCGTAGAAAGTCGACACTTGCCGACTATGCCCTCAACCGTGCGGTTAAATATATCGACAAAGCGCTTGGTGTCCTCCCTGTAACCGTAGCAGCTCATGGATGGCTCATCCACGGTTATTTCCGTGCAACCTGCTTCAACAAGGTCGATAAGCTCCTTGCGGACATGCGGGAGAAGTGCCTCCGTAATGGCCCATCGATCTGGGTAGTCCTTGTTTGGAAGGATTCGGCCGGAAAGTGTATAGGGGCCCGGAAGGCTGGCTTTAAGGGTGGGGCCATTTTCCGGTGAAAGGGAGAGCAGGCGGTCATATTCACGGACTGCCCCAAAGCCATTGGGGACGTCCAGTTCCTCAATGATCTCATGTTTCCCGCGTTGATCATGGGCGGGTGGTCCCCATACACGCTCGGTACGTGTTTCCATGTTTATTCCTTGAATATAGGCGTAGAAGGATAGATTGAAATCAAACCGGGACTGTTCTCCATCAGTTATCACATCCAATCCTGCCGCGATCTGATCTTTCACTGCAATTGAGACGGCGTCATCCTGCATTTCAAGGATATCAGCCGGTCCAAATTGCTCGATATGGTCACTGGCGAAGATAAGCCAACTGGGAAACGGATAACTTCCTATTACTGTGGTGCGGAGAGGGATTGGTTGCATGATATTTTTAGTCAGATAAATTAATTATTAGAAACTTCAAAATTGAAAGATGCTGCAGTCGACTTGGCTATTGTTGGATTTCGTAGAGTTTGGCAAGGCGACGGGCATGTTCATCATAAGCAGCCTCAAAGATTTGACCTGCATGCTCCTTGCCAATGATGCAGTTTGCGGTTAAGACCTTTGGTGATTTGCCTGCTATAGTCAATAATTGGGCGACCTCGGCCTTGATTGCGTTTACAATCAGGCAACCGCCCACCGTGGAACCAGGTGATACCGGCAAATCGAGTCCTTCCACTTTGACCATTGCATCCCCTGCAGGAGCACCTGTATCTAGAACCAAATCGGCGAAATCAGACAACTTCTTGCCATCACTCCTCTTGCTTTCACTTGCCTCGAGATGGTCTTTGCTTACGATGGCCACTACGCGAATTCCTTGCTTTTGAAATTCTTCTGCCATCTCGATGGGTACTATATTGCATCCGCTCGACGACACTATTAATGCGGAGTCTTTTTCTGCGCAGTTGAAATTCCTGAGGATGCGAGCGGCTAACCCAGAAACATTTTCCAGAAACATTGCTTGCCGTTGACCGTTTGATCCCACGACCTGAGTATGGTGTGTTAGCGAAAGTTCCACGATAGGATTGAATCCCGGAAAGGATCCATATCGTGGCCACATTTCCTCGACCATTATACGGCTGTGCCCTGAGCCAAATACATGTACCATGCGTTCGGACAAAATCGTTTCGGCAAACCAGGAGGCTGCTTGAGCTAATGAGCCTTCTTGATCTCTTATTCTTTCCAGTAGGCCACTGGCTTCATCAAGATATTTTTCAATATTTTTCATCAAATGACGTGGAGTTTTATGAAATCATACCGTGATGCAATGCTCCCGTGGCCCCGGCCCATTCACCTAATTCTGCAATTCGAATCTCTATACGTTTGCTGTTGGGCCGCCATTCCATTTCATCAAGGAATGAATGAAGCGGATCGAGCAGGGTCTCTCTCGCATTCGCAATACCTCCGCCCAGAATAACAATCTCTGGGTCCAGAGAATTGATTAGCGAGACAATGGCCGCGGCTAGGCTTTGCAATGAACGAAGCCAGATATCACTCGCTTCCTTATCGCCTGCCAGGTGGGCATCTACTAATTCTTTGGTTCGTGTGAAACGCCCATTCGATCGATTTATTACTGTACAGTCACCTATGGCATCCTCAAGGCTGCCAGGGGTGCCGCATATGTCAGGATTTCCCCATGGGTTTAAGGAAATGTGTCCAAAGTGTCCCGCCCGCCCCAGATGGCCTCGGAGAAGATGTCCGTCAGAAATCGCCGCACCACCTACGCCAGTACCTATGGTTAGCAGAATTACATTTTCACTCCCTTTGGCGGTCCCTTTCCACGTTTCTCCGAGCAGGGCTGCATGGGCGTCGTTTGCAATACGTACCTTCGCCGAAGTTTTTAGGAAATCCTCCCAGATCAAGCCTTCGATTCCAGCCAACCGGCCCGGCATGAAGGCGATACTGCGTTGATCCTTTGCTGTTAGTCCCGGAGAAGCGATGCCGATGGAATCAACGCTTTGCCCAAAATGTGTTTCCCACTCCAATATAAGTTCACGAATGGAATTTGCCCAAGCTGGGTCTTCGTCAAAGAATTGGCCGTCTTCGGTGGGAAGCATTGTGCGTTTGATTTCTTCTTCTGTGTCTAGGTTATATGCAAGCGCCTTGATGCGCGTTCCTCCCAGATCAATACCAATTGCGGACCTCATTAATAAAGTTTGGATTAGTGGTATTGTCCTTCCGAAATCATCCACCCACCATCAACGGCAAGGACTTGACCTGTAACAAATTGGGAGGTTCCTGTGAGAAAATAGACTACCGCTCCATCCAAGTCTGATGGAGTGCCAATTCGTCCTCCTGCTAACGGTTGCTTGGTGGTTATATATTTAAGGATTTCCGCATCACTGGCGGCACGTTTGGCCATGGGTGTCTCTACCAATGCTGGTGCGATTACATTGGCGCGGATATTTTCCTTTGCATAGGTTGCGGCGACGGACTTTGTGAAGCCAACGACTGCGGCCTTGGTCGCAGCATACGTATGTGTGGAAAAATGCTTTGGTGATGGACTGAATCCAAGGACCGACCCCATGTTTAGGATTACACCACCCGTGCCTTGTTTCAGGAGCTGACGAATAGCGGCTCGGTTGGAAATGATAAGCGACTTTAGGTTGAGATTCAGGGTGTAGTCGAGTCCCTCATCTGAGATTTCGTGTGCTGGTCCATCGCCCTTGGCGCGACCACTTCCTCCTGCTACATGGTATAGACCATCAATTGAACCCCAATGCTGAACTGCATGCTCGAGAATAGAGTCTACACCATTGCTCTTAGTTGCGTCTCCAGTGATACCGATAGCGTTATTTCCAAGAGACTTAAGGGCGGAGTCAAGATTCTCTCTGTTCCTGCCGAGGATGGCCACCTTATGCCCGTTGGCAACCAGTGCCTTTGCTGCGGATAGACCAAGACCGGTTGTTCCGCCAATGATTAAAAAGGTTTTGCCTGTTTCCGAATTCATTCTGGGATATTTATTTCTAAATCATTTAGACCTCTCAAGTTCAAAGCAATGGGTGTCATTGATATTTTAGTTTCAAGGTGTTTGGTTTCAAGGTCTTCAATCGGCTCTCCAGATCATTCGCACGTGTGGCCCGATTTCTTCGATATCAAAGGGGCCCCCCTGAATGTCGAATGAAAGTCTTTTGTATAATGGTATGGCTTTCATCCTTACGTTACACCAGATGCCAACTTTTCTGCTAAGTGCGTACTCTTGGGCCCGTTGAACCAAGGTCAACCCAATCCCTTTACCCCGCCAAGCCATATCTACCCCGAGCCAGCGAATACGAAGTTGGAATTCCATGTAGGATTCATTCATCACTGAGATACAACCGATGATTTCATCGCGAATTATGGCTGCAGCACAAATTGTACTTGGGTTTTGGAGAACAACTTTTAACGCTTCATTTTGGATTGAAGCTTGATCGGGATAAAGATTACGTTGCCGGGTCTCCCAAATGGACTCCGGTGCAACATCCCATTCAATCCTCCATTTTGGGGTGTCCATCATGACTCAGTTTTGTCAGTGGACTTCCCTGAATTGTGCCCGGTCAAGAAATACAATGGAATTCCAATGAGAAGTAGACCAACGCCAACAATAGATTCAATCGGATTTCTTTGGAAGGCGTGCCCAAGCACCCAAAAACTTATAATTAGGAATACGAGTGGTGGTAGTGGGTAGAGAGGAATCTTATAGGGCCTTGAAAGTTGCGGTTCTCGTACACGGAGAACCATGACTCCGGCAACTGCCATGATGGTTGAGAGAATAAGAGTTACTCCCATGAAAGTTACCACGGATTCGAATGTTGTCGTTAGTAAAAGCACCAATACAAAACCCAGTTGGCATAGAAGGGCAGGGACCGGAACGCCTCCTTTATTTTTCCATGAAAGCTTACGGAAGAATATAAAATCCTCCCCAATCACTTCTGATACTTTTGGCCCGGCAAGAGTCATTGCACTTATTGTGGAAAGAAGACCCAATGAAATGAGCAGGCTCATGGTTTTGCCCCCTTGCTGTCCAAGAATTGTTTCTGCTGCAATATGGGCAACTTCCAGCTTGCCCTCCAGTTTTTCCACTGGTGCCGCAAGTAGGAAGGACAAGTTTAGTAACAGGTAGAGAACAGTGACCAGAAGGGTTCCAATCAGAAGTGCAGCCGGAATAGTCCGTCCGGGGTTGCGGATATTACCGGTAATGTATACGGCGTTATTCCATCCGGCGTAGGCGTACGTGACCCAGATAAAAGATACGGCAAACGAACTACTCATGAGTGTGGAGAGCGCGTTTTCGCCAGGCAGGACTGTTATGTCCTGATGACTGGGTGCATGGGAGAATACTACAGCAAGAAACACGAGTATGAGAATAATTTTGAAGAGTGTGAAGGCAATTTGGATTCGTCCTCCCAGACGTAAATTAAAACTATGGAGCAACGAAACCAGGACGCAGACCCAAACTGCGGTCCAAACTGGATCCATCACTGGTGAGACCCGGTGTATGTATTGGCCGAGTGCCATGGATGCCACGGCAAGGGGTGCAGCAAAACCGACGGTGATGGATACCCAGCCCGACAGGAACCCCAGACAGGGATTATATATTCTGGAAATGTACTGGTATTCTCCTCCGGAGCGAGGTATCGCTGCTGCCAGTTCTCCGTAGGTCAGTGCCCCACACAACGCATATATTCCACCCAATCCCCAGAGACAGAGAATTGCGAAGGGGGACTGCATACCACTTAGCTGAAATCCAAGACTGGTGAATACACCGGTCCCGACCATACCGGCAACAACAAGGGAAATAGCAGTGCTAAAACCTAGGATTCGACTGTTTGACAGTTCATTACTATCTGTTGGAGGCATTTGCAGGGTGAGCGATTATGTTGTATAGTGTTTTATGGTTTATCTTAAAAATAAAATATCGCCTAGTTCGTCTAGCTTATCAGCAGATCGGTGTAATATGGGTTTGACCTACAGGCAAGGAAAGTCTGGAACAGACTCTGCTCCACTTAAGGATAAATCCATGGACTCCGATAAGACATCTACAGTTAAAAAAGTCCTTTTATGCTCTGACATAGCCAAGGAGGTTCGTCTTGGCTTTTACCAATCTATTGAAGGATGGATTGAGCATGAAATGAAGGCTAACGAGGAGAATCTCACTGGATTGGCCATTCTACTTTCCGATGAGATGTTGCATTTAAGTCGAGTAGATGCAGAAACTCTTCATCAGTGCCCGAAGCTCATTGAGGGGGTGAAAGCTGCATTTTCTTTTACCTCCAAGAAATTCGAGGAACTTGATGCTAAACTCGACCAGCACCATGTCGAGTTTCACAAGGACTTGGAGGATCTGGATTTTCGCGTAGTGAGGGAAAAAGAGGTTTTCCTTCACTATTTACAGGATTTAGCCCACTCCGAAGAATTCTATTTTATTAGTCGGAAACTGAAAAAAATCTACGATGTCCTGAGCGAGATTTTACATGCCCAAGATTGACGCATTATTGCAGAAACTCGCTTAGAGGACAGCAGTTTATAATACTTCCGTCGAAATCGCAGGTGAGGCTCACAACCTTTTTTTTATTGTCTACCTCACGCTCAATAAACTGAAAAGTTCTTCGTGTGGTGTCACATTGGGTGAGCAACCCCTCCACCATGATCTCTTTTCCTCCGGCAACAATTCGTTTGTAACGGGAGGTTCTCTCCGTCCCATCTGTGTCCTTTGAATTAAAGGCATTATGCAGATAGGTAATCATGTGTTTATGGTACTTTTCGGGTATGAAATTCAAATGACTGTGTCCAATGAGGTCATCTCGTTTGTAACCGTAGACGCGGGAAGTCTGCCGCAAATCATTGGAGTCAACAAGGGCAGCGTAGAACGCAGCAATCCCATCTTCTGCAGGACTTGAGGTTAGTACCAAAGGCAGATATTCTCCATGCGATGTAATGAGGTTTATGGGAAAGTCGATGACACTCTGCCCTTCAAGTAGGGTTGCCAGCATTCCTTGGGTTGGGAGGAGATCTTCGGGATGGATGAATTCAAATAAATCTCGCTCCACCAACTGGTGTTCCTCTCGTCCAAGGTAAACA
>Ga0209660_1000898_pt1 | contig 16594 bp, 10 predicted proteins | sample SaaInlV_100m_DNA_2_FD_184659 | JGI IMG/M metagenome (GOLD analysis project Ga0209660, IMG submission 184659) | Marine microbial communities from expanding oxygen minimum zones in the Saanich Inlet - SI072_LV_100m_DNA (SPAdes) (version 2) | ecosystem: Environmental > Aquatic > Marine > Intertidal... | reverse complement strand
TTTTTGTTCCTCACCACCGAGAGATGGTTCTTCGCCGGACTCGACCATTTGTTCCACAAGGTCAGAGGAAACATAAGAGCCAAACATCCCCGTGATCCGGCCCTTGGCTTTTTCCTCAATGATAAGCTTGATTGCCAAGCCAACGAAGGTGGTGGTGAGCGCGGAACCCACAGGACCGACTATGGGAAGCACGAGATGGCTGTTTTTAAATAGCCAAAACGCAACCGCCACATAAATAATTTGTAGCAGGATGCCAACAGGGCGCGCAAAAGTACTCATCGGTCCATTATAGAACCCGATGAAAATCATAAGAAATCCCAATCCAAAAATGCCTGCCATCTCCGCTTTGGAACTGAGTTGTTTGATATATTTGCCTGCAAGCAGTGTTTTTATTAGGTTGCCATGAACACCAACTTTTGGGACGGGGGAATTATCAAAAGGTGTAGGAGCCAGATCCTGAAAAGTTGGGTCCACCGGGCCAACAAGGACGATTGCATCTTTGAAGTGTGACAAAAACTTTTTTGCCTTTTCGAAATCACCACGCTGTTCTTCTATAAATAGAGACCGAGCATTATTATATTCCTTCAACGGCCCTGCCGCATCAGCTTTTAGCTCAGGATTAGCCAATACCTGATCATTAATATCCTTTATTCGGGCATCGTGTTTGGCAAGGTTCTCCCTATAGCTCCGGAGAAAATCACCGTAGTTAAAGATATCGATAATACTACACCGTGGATTGTAGCGACTCGTGATGAAGGGAGGAATGCTATCTTTTGCCAGTTCACCAAGTACTGCCATGACCGTCTCATACCAGTCGTCGAGTTTTTCAGAGCCGTCATGTAAATGGATTTTTTCTACAAGGCTCTTGGCGTTGGCTTCTACATCCTTAGTCAGGTTGAGCTTGGCTAAGCCCTGGATGATATCCAGAGACTCTTCCACATCTTTGCCTATGGCACGTTTGAGTGCTCCTTCTAGGGCTTTTTCAGCTGCAGCGAAGAATCTGTCTGCGTCTTTGTTGTCTCGGTGCTTGCCAAGGGCTTCTCTGGCCATAATATCAGGCAGGTCTTCCCGCCACTTGGAAAACCAATTGATTTCAAGAAGTTGCCTGTCTTCAAGTTTGGCATCAACAATAGACTCTCCTGAAGCGGTCTTAATGACAATACGCTCATTGGTTATCTCAACATTGCTTCCATCCAGACCGTATGCGGCAAGTATCATAGAGACCGCGAAATGATAATAACTGTCTTCTTCACGGGTTGCTGGTATCTCGTGGAGAACCTCGCCACCCTTGGTCTTGAGAAGCCAGACACTTTCTTTTTCCTGCTTTTCAAAAGTGATTCCGCTGCGGTCGAAGCCATCCGATTGAATTGAATCTTTCCTGATTCGAGCAGCGTCAAAGTCCTTTTCAGCACCGAGAAGGAACTCAGTGGCGGTTTCGCTCTGTGCCTGCATGGCAGCAAGAGCCTCAGTGGCCTCTGTGAAATTGGTCTGCCACTCATCTGCATCTGCCTTGAAGACTTTGTTGCGCTCGGCCAACCGCTCTTCAAATCCGGCTATTTTTTCGATCTGTACGATTTTCTTTTTTACCTCAGCAAGCTTCTTTTCAGCGGCTTCTTTTGCCGCCTTGTTAGTATCAATGCCCTGCTTGAAGGCAGCAGCAGCAGCAGGGTTGGCCTTGGCTGCTGCTTCCAGTTGCTTGAGGGATGAGTCTGCTTGTTTCGCTTTGGCACTCAATGCGCCGACACTTGTTAGAAGTTTTGCGTTATCCAGTTCTGCATTAATGGTCGAGAGCACCTCGCCTGTTTCCTCGACAACTTTTTTGTTGGTATCAATGCCTTGCTTGAAGGCAGCAGCCGCAGCAGGGTTTGCCTTGGCCGCAGCTTCCAGTCTCTGTAGGGCTTCTTGGGCTTCTTTAAGCTTTTTTGTCAGAGGCGCAGCTACTTTTGCCTTGAGGTCAGCAACATTTTTTTCTGCGGCTGCCTTGGCCGCAATATTGGTTTGTACGCCTTTTTGTAGCGCAGGAGCTGTTGCGGGATTGGCCTGTATGGCGACCAGCAGCTGTTTCACGGCAGCGTCCTTTTCTGCAACAACCTTCTGCGCATCAGCCAACTTTTCAAGTAGGCTCAGGTATTCCGTTACGGGTTTAGCCTTTTGCATGTTGGTGATGCCGGCTTTCAGTTCCTCAATTTTTCTGTCGAGCAAGCCTACGTCATTCCTCAATTGTTCAACTTCTTGAGCCGCAGCTTGATATCTGGCCTCCGTGTCCTTCTTCTTTTTTTCAATTGGATGAGCAAACTGAAGGCCTACAAGCTGTTTCTTTGCATGTGCATCCCCGGCGTAGGGAAAGTGAAGCGGAGCCCAGCGAGGAATTGATCCTTTACTGCGTTCCATTTCTGCGGCCAGGATACCTAGACGTCCCTGTTCTTTTCCGTCCTTGTAGAAGAGCATTGGGTAAGTGGGGGCCTCTGGATAGTTCTTGGCTAGTTCGTCCTTGTAGCCGTCTTGATACAAAAGTGGAACGGCACTGGATATGCGTTCTTCCTGAAACTCGAAACTGACCGCGGTGTAGTTTGCGCCGAGTACTATTTTATCAGGATATTTCGCAACTAGTTTTCCTATCTTGTTCTCGCTATCGAAAATGTTCTCCTCGGGAACCATTTTGGACATGCTTTTATTCGAGAAAATAAAATCATAACCAACAGCTTTTGCGCCTACTTCATCATCCAATAGAATTTCTGCAACTTTTGCAAAAAATTTACGATCCCATGGTCGTTCCCCGGCCTCGGGGGAACTCAATGCCCGCTGGTCAAAGTCTGCATAAACTACCTTAGGGATGCGGTCATTGCCATTTTCATCTTTTCCAAGGGGAGTTATTGCTTGCCCCGTCATTTCAACTTCCCCTCGAAACTTAAAACGGAGATCAAGAAGCGCATTCTTCAACCTATCCAATGCGCCAAAGTGAGCGAGTGCAGCCCATATAAATGGAATCGGCGCGAGCGCGAAAAATATTTTTAAGGTTTCCGGTTTGATTTTCATATCCGTTGCAAATGGGGAGTTTTTTGGAGGTCGCGAGTGGCCGATGTAGCCTGAGTGGGGATTCTGATATTGATGTCACCCTACTTTTAATCGAATTGGGGTCAAGGGTTAGGTCCGGATAGATTCGCCGTTGAAATTTTTTTTGGAATAGCTACTACGTGTTCAACATCTTATTATAACCATGAAACCTAAACTGACTCTTCACGCCCGACTTGCGCTGAATGTAATGCTTCTGGCTTTTGCAACAACTACCATGGCCGAATGGACCCAGTACCGTGGCCCAGGCTTTAACGGGGGAACAACAGAAATAATTAACCTTGCCAAGCTCAAGGGCAAGGCTGCCTGGAAGGTTGCGACCCCCAACGGTTTCAGCTCTTTCAGTGCCGCGGAAGGCATTGCATCAACCATTATAAGCCGCCAAGATCAAGATGGCTTAATTCGTGAAACCTGCTTGGCCCTCGATGCCACTACCGGCAAGCAGCGCTGGTCTATGGACCTCGATCGTGCAGACTACAAGTCAGGCGGAGGCAATGCCGGGGCGAAGGGGAACAACGGCGGAGATGGCCCACGTTCCACGCCCACCATACACGGGGGCAAGGTTTACATTTATGACGCCTACATGAACCTTTATGCCTTGGATGCCCGGACAGGAAAGCAAATTTGGAAGAAAAGGATTCTCAAGGATTTCTCCGGCCGTGAAATCAAATGGAAGAATGCGGTCTCTCCAATCATCGAGGGTGCACTTGTTATTATTCCTGGCGGAGGTGGTGGCCAGACATACCTTGCATTCAACAAGGATTCCGGTGACCTGGCATGGAAGAGTGGCGACGATACCATGACCCACGCCTTGCCCACAGTCGCTACCATTCATGGTGTTCGCCAAGTCATTTTCTTTATGAAAAGCGGTCTCGTTGGTGTGGATGTGAAGGATGGAAAAATTCTTTGGCAGCAGAGCCATCCCTTCAGGGTTTCCACCGCGGCCTCACCGATTGTTGATGGCGACCATGTCTACTGTTCCGCTGGTTATGATGTTGGCGGTGGCCTCTACAGGGTGGTGAAGAGCGGAAGTGGATTTTCCTCAAGTAAAGTCTGGTTCAGCAAGGATGTGGTCAACCACTGGAGTACGCCTGTTCTTCACAAGGGGCACCTGTACGGCATGTTTGGATTTAAGCAATACGGCAATGGACCAGTCAAGTGTATCGAGCTTTTGACCGGCAAGGAAAAGTGGTCTGCAAATGGTTTTGGCCCGGGAAATCTTTCCCTTACCGGAGATGGTAAACTGCTTGCCCTGACTGACGATGGCCAAATCGTTGTCATCGAGGCAACGCCCAAAGCATACAACGAACTGGCACGTGTAAAACCGATCGCAGGGAAATGCTGGTCGACTCCAATCCTTAGCGGTGGTCGAATCTATGCTCGCAGCACCAAGGAGGGTATTTGTCTGGACGTTTCCGGCGGTTGAGCCCTGCTTCATTTTGCATATATGAGCCGTTCAATTCAGGAGGTTACCGAGGCAATCAAGGCCTTCCGTGACGAACGAGACTGGATGCAGTTTCACAACCCCAAGGACATGGCGACCGCTCTTTCCATCGAGGCCAGTGAACTCCTTGAGCATTTTCTCTGGAAGACGACGGATGAATGTGAAGAGCGAGTTGAAAGTCATCGCGAGGCCGTGTCAGAGGAAATCGCAGATATTGGCTGTTTTCTTTTCGAATTGGCGGACAACCTGGGTCTCGATCTCGGTGAAGTCATTCTCCAAAAAATCCAGAAGAACGCCCAAAAATATCCGGTTGCCAAGGCCAAGGGCAGGCACACCAAATACACGGAGCTTTAAACCCTATATCTCAAAACAGGCAATCGCACCCGGACTATTTCCCGGTCACTACGAGCAAAAATAGAATCCCTCGAATAAGCCGTGTGCGTCCAGGTTTTGCCAATAATCTGCATCCTTGATTTATCATTCTCCTCCATGTCCATTGTGTAGATACGTTCATCGGCCAGAGTATCCTCGGTCCAATCCGTGCCTGCCAAATGCGCTCAAGGCCTTCCTCTGGAAAGGGTTTGATTCCTTTTACTGGCCATGTGCCACCACCACCTGGGACCATTCTCCCCGGAGGGATGTCTCCAGGAATAACAGCAAAAATGTGATGATTCTAACCCACATGAAAGTGTTGGATAATATCCTCAAATTTAGGAATTCGAAGTCGCTTTCCAACATTTTCAAGATTTTGGACTTTCAAAAAGTCTCCCCGCTCCATCTTGCGAAGAGTTCTTTTCTGGGTGGTATTTAGGTTCCGAAACAGTAACTCGTAAACATGTTCTTGCCCGTCACTAGCCACACCTGTCATCAGGAAATGCCCCTTCATTCGGCTCATGGGGGAAACCATGCGAAAATGCTCTTCGGTGGAAGGTGAGGCAGGGGGCGGGGAGGGGGAGAGGGAGATGAAGCTGTATTTTAATTCATGAATTTTTCGCTGCATTCGACGGTTTACATATTCCATTGAATTCGGCGGTCGCCATGCGCGGACTTCATGACACCAGAATTTTCCAGTTTCCTGAAATGGACAGGGGCCTTGGTGTAGGTAAGGTCCCCATCCATACAAATCTTCTTCATCCAATAGTCGGTCCGCGATATTTCGGAGGTTGCGAGACGTCTCTCTCAATGCAGGCTCCATTATTATTAGAAGCCCCTTTTTTTTGAGAAGCTTCCGGCACGCGGCCTTCAATTGTACCACGACATCTTCAATTGGTCTTCCAGCAAAGAACTCGTTTAGGCTAAAGCTAAGAAAAACAAGATCAAATCGTTGCTTACCACTGTAAAAAAAAGTGTCCCTGTGACGAAGGTTTTTTGCGTGTGTATTTATGCTTGAGCCTGGCCAGAGGCTCCTTAGGTCTGCATGGCTTCTACGCAAGGCATCCAATGCATGGGGGGATTGGTCAACCGCAGTTGCCTCGAGTTTAAGTTCTGGATTAAGAGTTGATAGGAGTTGGAGAGCACTTAGACTGGCGGACCCCGGGCCCGAACCGACATCCAGTATGGAGAGGGGTTTATTCTCCGGTATTTTCCAGTGGTGATACTTTATCGCCTCAAGTATAGGATACCTGATCCGAGCCCAGCTCTTGGGGTGGAAGTAAATGCCGTAAGCCAGTAGATGTCCGGGTTTTTTAAAATAATCTGGGAACCCCTTGTCCCGCTTGATGGTAAAATGATCGCTAAGGACAGAGGTGTTTCGATGCAGGTTTTCCAGAGTATGGACATCTGATAGTTCAACCTGCTCTTTCCACCAATCTTCCATGGCAAGAGGGTAGTGGCGTGCAGAGCTTGGCGGCAGGTCACTCATTTTTTGATAACTTTTGCGGATGTTCCCCGCAACTCAAGCAAAAGGGCCGGTGGATTCCACCGGCCCTTGGCTTTGAAAGGGTATTCAATGTGTTACAGTTTGCCTCCATAGATGGCGTTACGGCCAAGTTCTTCCTCAATTCGCAAGAGTTGGTTATATTTACATACCCGGTCAGTGCGGCAGAGGGAGCCTGTCTTAATCTGACCGGCATTTGTGGCCACGGCGATATCTGCAATCGTGGTGTCCTCGGTTTCTCCACTACGATGAGAGATAACGGCGGTGTATTGGGCTTCTTTCGCCATCTCCACCGAGTCGAGGGTTTCAGTGAGAGTCCCTATCTGGTTAACTTTCACCAAGATCGAATTGGCAACACCCATGTCGATCCCTTTTTTCAGAAACTGGGTATTGGTAACGAAAAGGTCATCGCCAACGAGTTGAGTTGTATTACCGATGGCATCGGTTAATTTTTTCCAACCATCCCAATCATTTTCATCGCATCCGTCTTCAATTGATTTGATTGGATATTTGGCCTGAAGGTCCTGGTAGAAAGTCACCATGTCATCAGAGCTACGGACTGCCCCATCACTCTTATCGAAAACATACTGGCCGTCCTTAAAAAATTCAGAGGAAGCGACATCAAGGGCAAACACGATATCACGTTCCAGCTCATAACCAGCTTCCTTGACAGCCTTTGCAATTACTTCAAGCGCGGCTTCGTTGGACTCGAGATTGGGGGCAAAACCACCTTCGTCGCCAACTGCTGTGGAAAGCTTGTTGGCCTTGAGTACCTTCTTCAGGGAGTGAAAGATTTCACATCCCATGCGAAGTGCTTCACGAAAAGAATCAGCGCCGACCGGCATGATCATGAATTCCTGTATATCAATCGGCGCATCTGAGTGTGCTCCCCCGTTCATTATATTCATCATGGGAACAGGAAGGACTTTCCCGTTGGCACCGCCGATATAACGGTAAAGGGGCAGTCCCATGTCCGCCGCCGCAGCATGTGCACTGGCAAGGGAAATTGCCAGGATGGCATTTGCGCCCAGAATACTCTTATTAGGGCTCCCATCAAGCTCCAGCATCTGTCTGTCTATACCAACCTGATCCTCAATATCCATACCTCCAAGGGCAGGCGCGAGGGTCTTGTGTACATTTTCAACAGCCTTAAGCACACCTTTACCCAGATACCGACTGGCGGGATCCACGACATCCCCGAGATCGCCGGCAGGGACGCTCCCATCACGAAGCTCAACTGCTTCATTGACGCCAGTGCTGGCACCGGAAGGAACAGCAGCGCGACCAATGGTACCGCTGTCCAGTTCAACATCCACTTCAACAGTGGGGTTTCCACGGGAGTCGATGATCTCTCGTGCGCGTATGTCAATAATGTTACTCATAGTTATATTTTTGAAAAGAGTTGGATTACCCGCAAAAGGGCAATCTGTTTGCCTTTCGTGTCTGGTGGTGTCAACCTGTAAAGCGAGGAATCACCTGCCATCAAAGCCATACTCCTGTAGCATTTCTCGAACAACATCTGCAAGGGAAGGCCTAACTGGATACTTGACCTGAGATTCGGCGCAACAGGTGATATAGCCTGCCACGGACTGGAGGTCGGGAATGGATTCCTTTGAAATATTACAGAAAAAGGCGGCGAATGCCTCGACCCATTCTTCAATAGGAAATACGGAGTCATCAATCCCGCCTGCCAGCCCGATAAAGGCAGTTTCAAAATCAGGGTAATTTCGAATTTGAGCCTCTATCTTTGCAAATTTTTCTTTTGAGGATGCAGCTTTTCGAAAGTGGCTCAGAAGTTTTTCCGGGACAGACATTTTAAAAATTCAGGTGACAGGACTTCAGGTGCTCTTTCTTGCCTGCATTCTCCAGGACGGGTTCTTCTATTCGGCAACGTTCTTCTACATGTGGGCATCGCGTATGGAAGGGGCAGCCATCAGGAGGATGGATGGGTGAGGGGACATCCCCCTCCAGTATTTGTTTGCTTGGTATATGTTCCGGGTCAGGAACCGGGATGGCCGTTAGCAATGCCTGGGTGTAGGGGTGTGCAGGTTTCTGATAGATGGTTTCTGCATCTCCGGTTTCCACAATACGCCCCAGGTACATTATGGCGATTCGGTCCGAGACATGCTTCACTACAGCCAGGTCGTGCGAGATGAAAAGATAGGTCAGTCCAAGTTCCTTCTGTAAGTCCAGCAGCAGGTTCAGAATCTGGCTTTGTATCGAGACATCAAGCGCAGAGACCGCTTCGTCACAGATGATAAGCTTGGGCTTCAATGCAAGGGCTCGGGCAATGCCGATGCGTTGCCGTTGCCCCCCTGAGAATTCAAAAGGGAACCGGTTGATGGAGGATTCTGGCAACCCAACTTTCTCAAGTAGTTCTTTAACCCATTTCCTTCGTTCCTCGCGAGTGCCAAGCTTATGGATGACATAGGGTTCCTCCAGGATGCCGCCCACTGTTTGACGTGGATTGAGGGATTCGTATGGATCCTGAAAGATCATCTGTATTTCCCGTCGGAATGGCTGGAGTTCCTTGCGTTTCAAGTCACCGATTTCCTGGCCTTCAAAGCGGATATTGCCTGCGGTGGGCTTATAGAGTCGGGCGATGGTCTTACCCAGGGTAGACTTACCACATCCACTTTCACCGACAAGACCCAGAGTTTCGCCCGAATTAATAAGAAGGTCCACACCATCAACAGCCTTACAGGAGTTGGTAGCCCTTTGAAAAATTCCGCCACGCACCGGGAAGTGAAGTTTTAGTCCGGTGGTTTCGAGGATGGGTGTGGCCTTTTCGCTCATTATTCTGTGCAGACCGGGCAGGCCTCAATCCAATGTCCGGTTTCAATCTCAATAAATTCCGGCCGGGCTTCCAATTGTGTTTCAGTGTGTTCCCTGCCACTTCTCGGCCCAAACCGGCAACCGGGACGTAGTTCCTTCAAGGCTGGAACCATTCCATCAATGGTTCGTAGGTGGGTCTTTGGCTGTCCATCCAACCGGGGTATCGAAGCCAGTAGACCTTGTGTGTAGGCGTGACGGGGATTGGCAAAAAGGGTTTTAACCGGTGCGCGTTCAACGACCCTACCGGCGTACATGACACAGACCTCATCGCAGGTCTCGGCAATGACGCCAAGATCGTGGGTTATGAGTGCCACCGCCATGCCAAGGTCACGTTGCAGGGATTTCATAAGATCCAAAATTTGAGCCTGGATTGTGACATCCAGTGCGGTGGTGGGTTCATCAGCAATAACGAGTTCCGGTCCGCAGGCAAGGGCGATGGCAATCACCACCCGTTGCCGCATGCCACCGGAAAGCTGATGTGGGTATTCACCGGCGCGAATCTCGGGGGAGGGGATGCCCACCTTGTCCAGCATTTCAACTGATTTTTTCCAGGCCTCCTCCTTGCTGGCTGTCTGATGCAGGAAGAAGACCTCGCTCAACTGGACACCGATTTTCTTGACCGGGTTTAGGGCCGTCATAGGTTCCTGAAAAATCATTCCGATACGGTTCCCGCGAACTGTGCGCATATCTTCCGCCGGGAGCTTTATCAGGTCAGTCCCATCAAATTTAATTTCACCCGAGGCAATGCGGCCCATCGGCTTGGGTAAAAGTCGCATGATGGAAAGGGCAGTCACACTCTTCCCGCAACCTGATTCGCCGACTATGCCAAGTGTGCGGCCGGCCGATATTTCCAGGCTGATTCCATCGACCGCGCGCACCGTCCCTTCGTCTGTGTCGAATTCCACACAAAGGTCACGGATTGATAAAAGCGAGGCAGATGGTGTTTCGGTAGACACGGAGGACGGCGGGGTGGACTTGCTTTTCGCAACGAAGCGGCTGGCCCGGTTACTTGGTCTTATGCTTTTCGTAGCTACGAATCTGCTTGGGAAAAGACTGGCCGTTCTTGCGGGCGTCAAGGGTCTCAGCCTTCTTTTTTTCATCTATCCAAAAGACGTGAAATTCCTCGACGTCGCGGGTTTCTTTCGGTCCCCAGTCGTCTGGAAATTCCATCCACCGCCAATGGCCATAGCGAATCCATGGTTTTTTCCAGCCCGGAATCCAGCTTGCATGATCATGGATTTGCTGTGCTAACTCGTGGGAAAGTTGGGTGATTTCCGATATATCTTCTGATTTCCGATATTGGTTAATTAACTGATCAATCTCTTTGTTTGCGGTTTGGGTGAAGTTATTAGTGTTGGTTTTGGTTGTTAGCTTGGCCTTCAGTGAACCATCAGCATTGTATTTGGAATCTCCCTCTTCTTTATAGGCATTATCTGAATGAAAGGGTTCCCAGAAACGTGGATACATTTCTACGGATACATTGAATGCAGTGAGAGCAACCTGGTGGTTTTTCTCGTTTACTTTTTTCCAAGCGGCAGTGCCTTCGAGGATTTCAAGGTTTAGCTCCAAGCCAGCCTTACGGGCTTCTTCCTTGAGGACCGTGATGACATTTTCCATTCTCTTGTAGCCTGTGGTCAATGTGATTGAAAGCCGTTCGTTGGTTTCCGGGTTCTGAAGGATACCATCTGATCCGCGTTTAGTATACCCGGCTTTGGCAAATGCTGTCTCGGCTTTTTCAATTGAGAACCCTCTCGCCTGCAGTTTTTGATGGCTGCGAGGCCCGTATCCGTCTGCAACGGTTCTCATGCGCTGGTAGTCACCACGAAAGACCTTGTCCAGAACGAGCTGAAAATTCATGGCATGGTGAAGGCCCACCCGTAGATCCAAATTGTCAAGCGGAGTCTTCCCTGCATTGATGCGAATAGCCCATGATGGTCGCGGAATTTGGTTATAAAACGTTAGTTTATGGATGTAGCCATTGGTTACCTCTGGCGCACTATCAGGAAGTTTGTCGTACCAAAACTCAGGTAATCCAAGACCGTGAATATCAAGATCACCCTTCCGGAAAAGTTCAAATACCTTGTTTGGATCACGTACCACAGAAATTCGTATGCGTTCCGGATTGAAACGATTGCGGTAGAAAGGTTTTTCATCGGCCCACCAGTCCTTGACCCTGGTTATTGTTATCGCCTTACCCTTTTCGATATTTTCCTCAAGAACTTCGTACGCGCCAAGGGTTGGCTCCATTTTCCACTGGTAGTCTTGCAGGTATTCGTCATCTAATTCACCGTAAAAGTGCTCGGGTATTGAACGGATACTCACGCGTTCAAGCATGTCTGGCTTGGCTTTATAGAATGAAATGGACAGGGCTTCCTTGCCAAAGAGGGTAATATTGGTGAATTTATCTTTTCCGTAGAAGTCATTGTACCAGGGTGCATTTATGTGCTTGTTACGCATGAAATAGAAGGTGTAGAAAAAGTCTGAGATACGTAGTGGTTGCCCATCGCAATATCGTGCATCTGTATCGATTTGGAAGAACGCAGTGTGCCCATCTTCGCTGACGGCCCATTGCTTTGCGGTCCCTGGAAAGTATCCGTCTGAATTAGGATGGTTTTGTATAAGGGGGATGGAGTTATAATCGTGAATGTAGCCACGGAATGATCCGTTCGCATCAGGCCCGACAAAGCGCAAGGTGCGGGGAAAGTCATTCTCATACATATTCCAAGTACCACCACGCTTGGCCTTGGGTGAGGAGAAAATTGCTTCATCTTCACCATTTTCCCATTTCAGGTCCTTGGGCAACTCGTTCAACGTTTTTACACTAAAGGCGTCCGGGTGCTTGAGGTAAAATTCAAGCACGCCTTCCTCGGAATGAGCAATGAGTGGATGGGGGTTGCCGTTGGCATCTACAAGTCCGCTGGCAACGAGCTTGCCTTCGGTGTCCTCAGCCACCAGGTCGGCAAAGTTGGCCGGGATGAAGGTTTTTTTTGCCGGGCCTGACCGTGGCTTCTTGTCCCCGCCACCACAGGCGGTCAGGCTCAATGCCATAATTATCAGCAGGGCATGGAGTAGAATGGTTGTTGGGTAGGTATTTTGTTTGTGCATTGGTTCACTCATAAGTTGCAAATTTTTTCGGGTCGAAGGCTTCTCGAACAGCTTCGCCCACGAACGTTACCAAAGTCAATGTCACAACCAGTGACAGGAAGCCGGAGGCAACAATCCACGGTGCTTCGCGCAGGTTGTCCACACCCTGCTTGAGAAGCTCTCCCCAGCTTGGTGTTGGAGGAGGTAATCCAAAGCCGAGGAAATCGAGTGCAGTTATAGAGGATATGGCCATGGCCACGGTAAAAGGGGCGAAGGTCACAAGGGTTGAGATCACATTTGGAAGAAGGTGCTTGAAGATGATTCGCCCGGGGCCAGCACCAAGCACATTGGCAGCGGCCACATAGTCGCGCGCCTTTTCCTTATAGACCGCCGCGCGAACGTAGTAGGTCATGCTGGTCCATGAAAAAAGCACCATAATCAGCAGCAGAATACCGATCCTCATCCAGCCCGGTAATCCGGCGGGGACCAATGCCACAATGATTATGACCATGTAAAGAAAGGGGATGTTGGCCCAGATTTCGACCAGACGTTGGCTCAACAGATCCACCACTCCGCCGAAGTAACCCATGAGACTGCCAACGGTGACTCCAATCAGATAGGTCAGCACAAGGAAGCCAAGTGAGAATATCATGGCTATGCGAAACCCATAGAACAGTCGGGCGAAGATGTCTCTGCCAGTCTCGTCGGTCCCGAGCAGGTGGCGGTTCTGGACGCTGGGAGCGGAGAGTCGCCCGGCTGTCTTGGTAAAATCATTCTCATATGCGTCGTAGGGAACGAGGGGCATCAGGACCCAACCACCAACGCCCTTTGCCTTAAATACCTCCTCGAGTTGGCGGTAATTAACCTCGTAACTGTACTTTTGCCCAGATTCCGCCTCTAGGCCAAAGTACTCGCCACTATAAAATTTTCCATAGACAGGGAAGTGAAGCTTCCCGTCATAACTCACGACCAGTGCGCGCTTGTTAACAAGCAACTCCCCAATCAGGCTTGCCACGAATGCCACCACCAAGGCCATAAATGACCAGAACCCCCGCCGGATTGAGCGAAACCGCTGGAGTTTCTTGCGGGTGAGTGGGTTGAGTTGGATGGCCATGGGTCTTTGCAGTTTAGTTGAAGCGTACGCGCGGATCAACCAGTGCCACCAGCAGGTCTGAAAGGATATTACCCAGTAGCATCAGAGTTGCACTTAGAAGGAGCACGCCCATGACAACCGGGATGTCCCGATCGATTACGGAGTTGAACCCAAGGAGCCCAAACCCATCAATGTCGAAGATGGTTTCTATGAGGAAGGAGCCTGCAACAAAGAGGGTGATCTGGTGTCCCACGTTTGTGGCGATCGGGATCAGGGAATTGCGCAATGCATGTTTTCGGACAGCATTCTTGAAGGTGACACCCTTGGCCATTGCAGTGCGTACATAGTCGGCGGCCAGATTATCCATGAGATGGTTTTTCATAAGCATGGTAACGAAGGCAAAACTTCCGATAAGGTAACAGCACAGAGGCTGGAATGTGTGTGCGGCCAAATCCGCCAACTTGCCCCATGCGGAAAGTTCATCGTGGTCGATGCTCGTAAGTCCACCCATTGGCAACCACTCCATCTCCACTGAAAAGAAAAGCAGTAGGAGTGAACCCAGGGCGTAACCCGGGACAGCGTACCCTATGAAAATCAGTACTGAGCTGGAGTTGTCCATCCAGGTATTGTGGCGCACGGCCTTGAAGATGCCCAGCGGGATGCAGACTGCGTAAGTGATTATAAATGTAAGTAAGCCGAAATACGATGAGATGGAAAGGCGTTCAGTAATGACTTTTACCACAGGTTCGCCGTATCGGAATGATTTACCGAAGTTTCCCTGTAATACCCCGGAAAACTTTCGCTGGAACAGCTCTGCTGCCGGAGGTTTGTTTGGTTTCTCCGGATTCGGCGATCGCATCTGTACGTGCCATTTGCCGGTCACTTGTTCCGGGTTTGAGATTTCAACATATCCCGTAACATAGCGCTTAAGCTTGATGGTTTGTTTTTCCCGTGAATCTGAATCTCTTTGAATCCGCACTCGGGTTCGTGCGGACATTGCGCCATCGTCAAAATCGATCAACTTGAACCCCACCTCTCTCTGCAGCACCCCCAGCCAAATTAGATAAGCATGGAAGATGGGTTTGTCGTACCCGTAGAGTCGCCTGAGCTCTTCCATTTGCTCCTCGGATATTGCCTGATCCGTCCCTCCATCTCCAGCACTGCTTCCATCCTCGCTCATTTGGCGCATGCTTTGGACTGCCTGCTCCAGTGGGCCTCCCGGAGCCAGTCTTGTCACGCAGAATGCCAATACCGTAATCCCCAGCAAAGTCGGGGGGATCAATAAAAGGCGTCGGATGAAATAATCCCGCATGATTTGGTATCAGGAAAAGAGCACCTGCGTCCGATTTCAAGACACGGTTTGTATCAGGAACTTGAAATAGGATAAAATCTATTGTGGAGGTTTATAAAAATCACATTCTGCCGTGCTCATTCCGGGGGTGGGCCTTTTCGGTGTTGGCTGGCTTTTTTCCTGCTTCGGGAGAACTGTTTTCCGCGCTTGAAATTTTTACGACTGGGTGGCCGCCCCCGATCTCTGCTGATGTCTATTTTTTGTCCACGCACCCAAATTTTCTTCAAGCAATTAAATATTTCCTTGGGCATACCTTTGGGAAGGTCAATTAGTCCAAAGTCCTGAAATAATTGGATTCTCCCGATATTTCTTGGGTCAAGTCCGGCTTCATTGGCCAAGGCGCCAACCAAGTCTCCTTTTTGAACGCCATTACCCAGACCCACTTCTATGCGGAAGGTTTCAAAATTAGGATCCACCTCATGTTTGCCGCCTGGTTTTCTTTGACGCTCTTCTTTCCTACTGGAATTATCAAATTTTGGTGCTTCCTTGATCCGAAAAGGTTTTCCATCAGCACCCAGGTAGGCGAGGGCGGCGGCAATCTTAAGCGGTTCGGTCTCCGGATTATTTACACTATATTCACCCAAGATCTCCAAATATTCGGAGAGGTCCTTCTCCAGGCTTTTGTCAATGGTTTCAAAAAAGGTTTCCTGTTTGCTTTGATTGAGTTCCTCAGCGGAGGGAAACTCGTAACGCTCACATTTAATTTTGAGCGTATGCTGAACAGCAGACAAGATACGGGTCTCTCGCCCGCATACAAAAAGAATGGCATCACCAGTACGGCCAGCCCTGCCAGTCCGACCAATGCGGTGAACATACGACTCGACATCGAACGGAGCATCATAGTTTACAACATGGCTGATGCGGTCCACATCGAGACCTCGTGCGGCAACATCTGTAGCCACAATGATATCCAATTTTCCCGACTTGAGTCGTGCGACGGTTTTTTCGCGTAGACTTTGGGACATATCACCATTCAGCGTTTCCGCATTATAGCCCTGAGCCAATAGTCTTTCTACAATTTCCCCAGTGGCGACTTTGGTCCGTGCAAAAATAAGGACAGCATCATAAGACTCAATTTCGAGCAGGCTTTTCAGGGCTTTTGATTTTTCCGCCTGTCGGAGCTTTAGATACCTCTGGCGAATATTCGGCATCGTCTTTGCCTCCAGGCGTATGGTCACCTCAGCCGGGTCGTTAAGATATTTTTCAGAGAGATTTCGAATAGGCCGTGGCATTGTGGCCGAAAACAATGCGGTCTGTATCTCCTTTGGTGTATGCTCCAGCAACCATTCCACATCCTCAATAAAGCCCATGCTCAGCATTTCATCTGCTTCATCTAGGACCAATGCCTGCAGTTTTTCCAAGTTGAGTGTGCCACGCTTTATATGGTCCATGACCCTTCCTGGTGTTCCGACAACGACATGGACACCTTTTTTTAATGATCGCAACTGCCCCCCGTATTCTGTGCCACCATAAATTGGAAGGACACGGAGACCTTGCATTTTTTGACCAAAACTTTCAATGGCTTCAGCAACCTGAATTGCCAATTCACGAGTGGGTGCCAGACAGAGGATTTGCGGTGCGCGTAGTTTTGTGTCCAACCGTCCTAGTAATGGTAGGGCAAAAGCAGCTGTCTTTCCAGTCCCTGTTTGGGCAACTCCAAGCAAATCGCGTCCTTCTGCCAGATATGGAATGGCCTTTTCCTGAATCGGCGATGGTGTCTCATAACCGATTTTTTCTATCGCCTCTCGGATAACAGGGCTCAATGGTAAATCGAGAAAGCCTCCGGTTTTAGTTTGTGGATTTTCTTCCAGATTATCTTCGTGCATTAAAGGTTCCTTA
>Ga0209660_1000896_pt1:0-15000 | contig 16596 bp, 16 predicted proteins | sample SaaInlV_100m_DNA_2_FD_184659 | JGI IMG/M metagenome (GOLD analysis project Ga0209660, IMG submission 184659) | Marine microbial communities from expanding oxygen minimum zones in the Saanich Inlet - SI072_LV_100m_DNA (SPAdes) (version 2) | ecosystem: Environmental > Aquatic > Marine >... | reverse complement strand
CTGTTTGCTCCCCACACTTTCGCACCTCAGCGTCAGTATCGAGCCAGTGAGCCGCCTTCGCCACTGGTGTTCCTCCAAATATCTACGAATTTCACCTCTACACTTGGAATTCCACTCACCTCTCTCGAACTCAAGACTAGGAGTTTTAAAGGCAGTTCCAGGGTTGAGCCCTGGGATTTCACCTCTAACTTTCTAATCCGCCTACGTGCGCTTTACGCCCAGTAATTCCGAACAACGCTAACCCCCTCCGTATTACCGCGGCTGCTGGCACGGAGTTAGCCGGGGTTTCTTTACCAGGTACTGTCATTATCATCCCTGGCGAAAGAGCTTTACGACCCTAAGGCCTTCTTCACTCACGCGGCATGGCTAGATCAGGCTTGCGCCCATTGTCTAAGATTCCCCACTGCTGCCTCCCGTAGGAGTCTGGGCCGTGTCTCAGTCCCAGTGTTGCTGATCATCCTCTAAAACCAGCTATAGATCGTAGACTTGGTAGGCCGTTACCCCACCAACTATCTAATCTAACGCGGGCCGATCCTTCTCCGATAAATCTTTCCCCCAAAGGGCGTATGCGGTATTACTCTCCGTTTCCAGAGGCTATTCCGCAGAAAAGGGTACGTTCCCACGCGTTACTAACCCGTCCGCCGCTCACCCCGAAAGGCGCGCTCGACTTGCATGTGTTAGGCCTGCCGCCAGCGTTCGTTCTGAGCCAGGATCAAACTCTCAAGTTGAAAAGCTGTTACCAGCTTATCCTTGACGTTCGAGCCTATGCACATCGAATGGTTGTTCAAACCATTCATCTTCTGTTTATCTGTGCTCAGGGTATCCAAAGACAACCAAAGCCGACAAACAGTGAAGCTGACACCACATTATCGGAGCAAGCCCCTAGTGGCGCGATATGATAGGCTGATCCATCGTTAATGAACCAAACTGCCCACATATCTCTTCAGTGTTTTCATACTGTCAAATAACGTAGAAGACAAAACTAAACGAACACGCCTCACATCTGCTTCGGCGCAACCCGCTCTGCTTTTCCTCAGAAACTTCCTCAGCCCCCAAGCTCTCGCTCCAGAAACCGACCCAGCAACACCTCAGCGCCACCGGTGAAGGGGCTTTTACGGTCATCACAAACTTCCCGCAACCCCTTTTTTTGATTTTTAACACCTTTTTTTGATTTATATTTTAAACCATTGGTTTTAATATTAAAATATTATTATGCCTCAGTTTTTTCTAGCTTCCAGCTACGAAGCTTTACTCCGTGCGGATGCCCGACAAAGCAAAATCGCCAGCGCAGGCTTACAACGTGAGAATCCTGTCGCCTTTTGGGGCCTTGAAATTGGTCAACGCTAGAGAGATTCGCATTTTCAAAGGCCATTGCGTATTTTGTAAGAGCTCTTAAGACCGATCGGCTCATTCCAGAAATCCACCGCACTGATTTGGATCCGGGTGCTCTCTTATGAAATTTCTATGGGACAGCACTGCCTATATTGCCCAGCCTTCAACGGCGAGCACCGAGAAGGCCGATGTTTGATCCAACTTCAAAAGAAGTGTTGTTAAATTCGATAATGCTTGATTAGTGTGGTTGAAAAGACGAAAATGCATTCGTCTTGGTAAAATTCTGTGGTGTGCTGAATGACCAAGTTAAACCCATATTGGTGGGAACTTACGAAACGTCCTGCGGCATCTGAACAACAGGCGCTGCCAAAAGAGGTCGACATATTGATTGTTGGCGCTGGTTTAACCGGCCTCTCGGCGGCAAGAACGGCCGCAAAAGCTGGCCAGTCTGTTCTGGTTGTTGATCAGCATTCCCCCGGATTTGGCGCAAGTTCGAGAAATGGCGGAATGCTTGGTGGGGGTCACAAGTTGTCAATCGCCGAGATGACTGCGCGCTATGGTGAACACATCGCCTTAGGGCTTTTACGAGAAGCACATTTAGACAGTGCAGATTTTGTGCGAAAGGTCATGACCGAAGAGGCCATCGACTGCGATTACGACCAAGTTGGCCGGTTTCGGGGATTTTGGCACACCCATGAATACGAAACTACTGCACGCGAATTAGAGCAATTGCAAAAACTGCTGCCAATTGAGGCCAGCCTGCTATCGCAAGCACAGCAGCACCAAGCCGTTGCCTCAGACCTTTATCGCGGCGGGGTGGTTTATCACCAACATGCAGCCATTAACCCCGCCAAATGGGTTTTTGGGCTGCACCGCGCTGCAGTGGATCATGGAGCACTCATTCAGGGCAACACGGCTGTTCTTGGTCTTCAAAAATCACCGCATGGGTATTTGGTCAACACCGTAAGAGGCATGGTAAAAGCCGGCAAAGTCCTGCTTGCAACCAATGGATACACGCCCCCCCAAATGGCCGCGTTGCACCGCCGAGTTTTCCCGGTACCTTCTTTTATAATAACAACTGAAAATCTTGGACGCGAGCGTATAAAGCAACTGTTCCCAAGCGATATGATGGTCGTCGAGTCGCGTGCCCGTCATTGCTATTATCGGCCCAGTCCGGACAAAACACGTATTGTTTTTGGCGCGCGCGCTGCACTGTTTGACGCACCAGAAAAATTTGCAATGGGTCAGTTGCAAAAACTGTTAGGGCAGGTCTTTCCTCAATTGGGACAGATTGATATTTCCCATAGCTGGCGCGGATTTACCGGTTTTTCATTTGAATTTATGCCCCATGTTGGACAAATTGACGGGGTTTGGCATGCCGCAGGGTATTCAGGAAATGGCAACACATTGGCCCCGTGGTTAGGTCATAAGGCCGCTTTGCAGATGATAGGTGATCCAGCAGGCGAAACCGCGTTTTCCCATAGCGCGTTGAAAACAAGATGGTGGTATCATAATCGGGCCTGGTTTTTGCCATTTGCCGACTTAGCTTTTCGTGGTCGGGATTTTTGGAGCGATTGGAGCCGGTCTTAGCAGTGCTGGCAATTGAGCCAAATTCCATGATTTAATCTCTTATGACCGAGCCAAAGCTCAACTGTGAATGGCTCAAGCACGAGCAAGCTCTGGGTGCAAGTATGCCTGAGGATAGGGCATAGGACGTAAAGGTCCCATGGGAACAACAGTGTTTCCAGACCGGCCAAAATATCCCTGGCGACAATGTTCCAAAGAGCTGCTCTGTGACACGCCCGGCAGAGCGTAAACGCGGCAAAGCCAGCGCCAAAGGTTTGGATAGTCCAAAATTTTGGCGCCATTGAGCTTCATACGAAGGTAGTAAATTGGATCATGGCGATAAAGAGTTGGGAAAAGGCGCAAATCGGCTTCGGTAAACCTTTCCCCCGTCAAGAACGGCCGCCCATCTGCAAAAGCAGTGTCAAGCACGGCGAGCAAGTCAAAATATGCCTTAAATGCTTTTTCATAAATGGCCTGATCCGAAGAAAACCCCGCCTTGTACGCCCCATTGTTGATGGCATTATAAATACGGTCGTTCCAGTTTTCTATTTCGGCCCGTAGTTCAACATCACAAGGATAAAGGTTAGGTCGTTCCGTATCGGATAAAGCGCTGCCAAGCGCGGCCAACCATTGATTGAGCATTCGAATTATCTCGGCGCTTTCGTTTGACACAATGCGGCGGCTTTGCTTGTCATAAAGGATGGGAACCGACCGTTCATTTGAACCTTCCGCAGCATAAAGATCCCGAATTAGCCGATGGCCTTGCCCAGTGGCGGTTTCCGCAGTGCACTCGGGTAATGGCGCGCCTGTTAATGCTGCGGCAAGTTCAGGTGCAAATTGCCACAGATTGGGCCCGGCGGGATTCTTTTCGGCGGTACGGTTTGGAAACAATACGTCCAGTGAGATACTGCGCTGCAATCCAAGTGTATTGCGCGCCAATGTCACTCTGTGGCACCAAGGACAATTGAGCGCCACAAACAGGTGATACCGATTTGGTTCAGCAGGAAAACTCTCATCACCGACCGCGTTTCGAAAGCCGCTGACACCGCGCACAAATTCCCCCTTTGCTCGGCGGTCTTGGGCGGCGGTTTGATCTTCTTCAACCGATGTTTGGGAACGATTTTCAGCCAACGGTTTCTCCATTCTTTTGCTTGTGGTCTGCGCGGTATTTTTAGCGCCCGGCTATAGACGCTTTGCCAGTTTAACCAACTCTCTTTTTTGCAATTGTTTTTTTACGTCCACGCCTCGATCAGCTAGGCCCTCTTTTAATTCAAACGCTGAGAGGGTTTCTATTTCAGCGTCCGTCATATTCATGAAATTCAACTTTCGTTTTACAGGCGCGTTGATAGGACCAAATGCACTTTTGGTTTGAAAACCAAAGTCCGATGCGTATTTATCCATAAAATATTCAAGGAACGTGTTTATACTGATCCGCACTCTAGGATCATGCCTCATATATTTTTGGGAGGTGTCAAGCGTCTCGACCATGAGTTTGATCCATCGCTCTGCGCCTTTTTCATTCATGAGCTGAAACGCGTTATGCTGATGATGGAAATTTAGCCTGAATTCGGCACCATGATATTTTAATCCGCCGCCCATGGCATCAAGCCACATCGCCGATTGTGTCCTGACATGATGAGGTTCATCGCCAACACGTGCAAACACCATTCGAAACCAATCTTTTTCCTGATAGACTCGTCGATAAAAATTTTGAATTATTCTAACGATACGTTTTTGTCCAAGTACAGAATACAACTGCCAGAATTGGATGGGTTTTGAAGAGTTATTGGGCGCTGAAAGGGACACAATATCTTGCATCCGATACGCTGTAGACGGAAGAATTTTTTTGTCTATGGCCTTAGCAATATAGGCGTGCCGAATTTTCTCAGTCATATACCCATAGCTGGGCTCATATGAGGGGTAATTCGTCTTCGACATTATACAGTCTTCATTATGCTGATTTTTTGCTGGTGCCTCGGGGTTGGCCTTGTGATGCCAGTTAATTTTCCCAAGCCACACCCGCAAACCCAATACCGCTGAGGTCAGCCATTTCACGATGCCATGTTGTGATATCCCGCTGCGTGAACTGCGCTAAATCGCTGTGACCGCAAGCGCGGGCCAAAACCTGCATCAATGCCACACTTGCACCGAAAAAGCGGGCGAGTTTTTCAGCGCTCACTTGCACATTCAAGCGTTTGCGCAGTTCAGGTTTTTGCGTCGCGACCCCAACAGGGCAATTGTTCGAATTACACATTCTGGCCGCAATACAACCGACCGCCTGCATGGCTGAGTTTGACACCGCAATTGCATCGGCCCCTAAGGCCATAGCTTTCGCGAAATCCTCCGCAACGCGCAAACCTCCGGTAATCACAAGCGTGACGTCACGTCCAGTTTTTGCATCTAGGTGGCGGCGCGCGCGCGCAAGGGCAGGAATGGTGGGAACAGAAATATGATCGCGGAAAATGAGAGGCGCCGCGCCTGTTCCACCGCCTCGACCATCAAGAATTATATAGTCTGCGCCCGCTTCAAGCGCGAAGTCGATGTCATCTTCGATATGATTAGCGGACAATTTAAAACCAATAGGTATACCACCTGAACGTTCCCGAACTTCGTCGCCCAACTTTCGAAAGTTGGCAGGCGTATGAAGGTCGGGAAAAGTGGCGGGCGAAATTGCGTCTTGGCCCGATTTTAATCCGCGTACTTGGGCAATTTTCCCTTCAACCTTTTCCCCCGGCAAATGCCCCCCGATACCCGTTTTGGCGCCCTGTCCCCCTTTGAAATGAAATGCCTGAACCTTTTCCACATGGGACAGGTTCCAGCCAAATTGTGCAGATGCCAATTCATAAAAATATCGGGAATTTTCCGCTTTTTCCTCCGCCAGCATACCCCCTTCGCCCGAGCATATGCCTGTTCCTGCCAATTCAGCGCCTTTGGCGAGTGCAATCTTCGCTTCTTCGGAAAGTGCGCCAAAACTCATGTCTGAAACAAAAAGCGGAATATCGAGACTGAGCGGTTTTTGAGCGCGTGGGCCGATGGTGACGGATGTTGCAACGGGCACATCATCTAGCAGCGGCTTTTTTGCCATTTGTGCTGTCAATATTTGAATATCATCCCAATGGGGCAGTTCGGCACGTGGTACGCCCATCGATCCCATTTCACCGTGATGTCCCAATTTTGACAACCCATAGTGCGCCAGTTCATGTATCCGCGCGACGGTTGGTTCGTCTTGCGTGGGAGTTGCAGAAGGTATAGTTTGCTCTGATTTTTGAAACGGGGTTGAATCGCCAACTTCCAAATGTCCAAGGCTGGCATGGCTGCCATCACAATAGGGTGCGTTTGCACTTGCTTTGCACTGACACAGCGCCGCACTTGCTGATTTGTCCGCTGTGAACTTTAACGGGGTAATTTCGGTGCCGCGGTGTGAGCCATCGCAAAAGGGCTGGCTGGCTGATCGCCCACAACGACACCAAAAGTAGTTTTTGCCTTCCTCTAAGTCGACTTTGGTCGGCTTTTTTCCCGCTATAATCGGTGTGATTTGGTTGTCCATTTTAGTTCCAATCTGCGCAATTAGCCTCGGTTGTGAGGTATAGAAAAGTCAATTTCGGGACCAAGCGGGACTACCCGAGATGGATTTATCGAAGTATGGCTTTCGTAATAATGCCGTTTGATATGCTCCATATTAACTGTTCTGGAGATACCGGGCTGTTGATAAAGATCACGTAGGTAATTCGACAAATTCGGATAATCGGCAATCCGACGAATATTACACTTGAAGTGGCCAACATAGACCGGATCAAACCGGATCAGGGTGGTGAACAGCCGCCAGTCTGCTTCGGTAATCTGCGCACCAGTTAGATAGCGTTTTCGAGACAAGATATCTTCAAGCCAGTCTAGAGTATCAAACAGGGGCGTGATTGCTTCTTCATAGGCTGCTTGTGTTGTCGCAAACCCGCAGCGATAGACGCCGTTGTTCACAGTGGTGTAAATGCGATCATTCAAGGCATCAATTTCCGATCGCAAATGTTCAGGGTAATAATCCCCTTGCGCCGCTCCAACCTCATCAAAAGCCGAATTGAACATGCGGATAATTTCTGGCGATTCGTTTGAAACAATGGTTTTTGTCTGCTTGTCCCAAAGCACCGGCACGGTTACACGGCCCGAATAGTCAGGCTTGGTTTGGGTATAAACCTGATGCAAAAACTGCGCCCCGTTTACCGTATCTGGCACAACACCATCGCCAACATCAAAGGTCCAGCCGTTCTCGGCCATATACCAATGAACAATGGACACCGAAATCATCTTCTCAAGCCCTTTGAGCGCCCGCAAAATCAAAGTACGGTGGGCCCAGGGACAAGCTAAAGAAACATAAAGATGATAGCGTCCCGGCTCGGCTTTAAAACCGCCTTTTCCGCTTGGCCCTGCCGCTCCATCGGCCGTGATCCAATTGCGAAACTGTGGTGCTTTTCGCACGAAACAGCCATTTGTTGATTTGGTGTCATACCATTGATCAACCCATTTTCCTTCTTGAAGTAAACCCATCTTGAAATCCTTGGTTTAGTGGTCTTTTGGTTTGATAAAGCGGTTGTTGCGAAGATCCGTAAAAGCTTGATGTAATTCTTCGCGTGTGTTCATCACAATCGGGCCGTGCCACGCGACAGGCTCTTGTATGGGAGTTCCAGCCACCAATAAAAACCGGATGCCTTCTGGCCCAGCTTGCACAACAATCTCATCCCCAGTTCCAAATTGTACCAACGTCCGGTTGCCCGACATATCACGTATGTTTAACTCTTCACCGCGTACTTCTTTTTCCAAAAGAACCCCTTGCGGCGTTGAAGTGTCTGCAAATTTCCCTGCACCCTCGAAAATATATGCGAATGTATTTCGGTAGGTATCAACCTTAAAGGCTTTACGCCGATTGGCGGGAACAGTGATATCAAGATAAAGGGGATCAGCCGCCACGCCATCTACGGGGCCACGTTGACCCCAAAATTCGCCAGTTATCACTTTGACCTGGGTGCCATCATCATCGATAATCTGCGGAATTTCCTTGCCCTGTACATCCTGATAACGCGGTGCGGTCATTTTAAGGCTACCCGGCAGGTTGGCCCATAGTTGAAAGCCATGCATTTGTCCGTTTACGTTACCGCTTGGCATTTCCTGATGCATGATGCCCGACCCTGCAGTCATCCATTGAATGTCTCCGGCCCCCAGTGTTCCACTATTGCCCAAGCTGTCACTGTGCTCAACTGAACCGCTTAGTACATATGTGATGGTTTCAATGCCGCGATGCGGATGCCACGGAAACCCGCCAGCATAAGCATCCGGAGTTTCGTTGCGAAAATCATCAAAAAGTAAAAATGGATCATGGGTTTTCGGTTTGTGAAACCCAAAAGCGCGATGCAGATGGACGCCAGCACCTTCTAAGGTTGGGCGCGCACTGCTTGTTGAAATAGCTGGCCTTAGCGACATGATCACACTCCTCTATTTTTCCGTCTCATAGCAAATAATGCCCACTCGCAAGATTGCGAGTTCCAATAATGAGAAAGCTCTGTTCGAAAAATTGTTCCACATTATACCGTTTTGGTGATGGTTATGACCATTGATATTATTGTGTATGTCAGGTTTTTTTGATTAGAATAAGGATCATAAAAAAGAACCTTTTGTTCTAAAAAGGAGAACATTATGGGCCAAATAGAAGATTTACGGTTGTTCACACTGGTTGTGGAACATCGGGGCATTTCAAAAGCTGCAGATAGGCTGAACATTGCAAAATCGGCCGTCAGCAGGCGCCTAAACCTAATGGAAGACCGGTATGCCGCCAAATTGATTGATCGCGCTCCGGGCCGTTGGGAGGTCACAGAAGTTGGGCGAGAGTTATACCAACGCGCAACGCGGGCAGTAAATGATATTGAAGAAATTGAAGCAGACTTCAAAAGCACCCATGCCGATATTTCAGGCCCACTTACAATTTCTGTTCCCCGAGAATTTGGCATTTCTTTTCTTAGCCAAGTGCTGATTGATTTCAAAACCAAATACCCCCAAATACAACTCACCGCCGATTTTGACGATCGCATTATTGACCTTGATCGAGAAAATTATGATTTTGCAGTTCGCGTCACGCCAAAAGTAGATGAAAAGCTTTTAGTCGAAAAAGTCGGAATGGTTCGGCATTACCTTTGTGCATCCCCAAACTACCTAAAGGAAAATAATGCTCCAAAAACACTTGATGATTTACAAACTCATAGGTTGCTTCATTTCGGAACTGCAAAACGCGGAACGTGGCGCTTTAAACATGCAGACCGAAAAAAGGAAGAGGTGCATGAGTTTTCACCTGCTTTAAATAGCAATAGCGGCCAATTCTTGTTTAATGCGACTGTGCAAGGGCAAGGTATCGCAAATTTGCCAGATTTTATTTTAGGAAACGCTTTTGAAACGGGCCAGCTTATAAAGCTTTTGCCCCAATACCAAATTGCAGATTACTTCATTTGTTTGCTGCGCTCGGAAAACCGGCGCATTAATCGCCGCATGCGTATGTTTTCGCAAGAAATAATAGCTGCCTGTAATCACTAGTACGGTCAAGCCGAACTCGTGCTGTTGGCACTATAGGTTTTCATTTTTAGAACTTGCGGTTCTAAAGTCTATATCTGGTCAAAATAATTGGAATAGTGGAGCTTTGCGGCAGTTCATAAACGTCAAATAGGGTTTTTTATGCTGACTGCTTCACGCAAAGACTATGGTTCAATCGCTAAACTATTTCATTGGGGTCTTGCTGCTCTGATCCTTTGGCAGCTCTTAACAGGTGTCAATCTTCACGGGATGGAGTTCTCGGCGCAAAAAGCTAAGTTCATCTGGTTTCATCAAGTTATCGGAACCTTGATTTTTTCATTAATCGCACTTCGGCTTATTTGGCGTTTCTACAATCGCCCTAAATTTGAAGAGACTTTACCAAAGCTGCATAAATGGGGTTCAAAAATCGTGCATTTTCTCCTGTACGCGCTGTGCCTATGGCTGCCTATACAAGGATCTTTAATGACTTGGTCTGGTGGATTTGATGTTTACTTAGTGGGTTTAATAAAAATCCCAGCTCTTGTTGCAGAAAATAAAGAAATGTACCCAACGTTTGTGTCATTCCATTATGCGACTGCCATGGCACTATTAAGCCTTACTTTAATCCACATAGCTGCGGGTTTGTATCACCGTTTCATCGCCAAAGACGCGCATGGCGTTTGGAAGCGAATGGCTATTTCGTTTCAAAAACCACAGTCCGGTAAATGAAGTCCAATCTTAGGGTGCCCAAAAGCAGTCGTTCCTAAAAAGTAAGAAATGGCAATCGGACAAGGCTATATGCCAACTTCTCAAAAATTAAGGAGTGTGGCACAACGTGAAACTGTTCAACTTCCGTGCATAATCCACATGGGCGCACGTGAAGTTTTTTTGAGCACGCCGCAGAGCAGTATTGTGCGATCAAGTAAAAAGAATAGAAATATAATGGCGGCCCCTGAAGGACTCGAACCCTCAACCTGCCGATTAGAAGTCGGCTGCTCTATCCAGTTGAGCTAAGGGGCCGCAAGTACATGATGCCTGATAAACCGATTACGAACGGAATTCAAAACCTAAAACTAAAGTTTTTAATTTTGTTTGCTATTAACTGATCGATTGGTGCAAGCTTTGCAAAAGACACGTACCAAAGGCACTCGTCAATGTCACATCCCCCAGTTTTTGATCTTGATCCGGATGTATTTCATGCTGATCCTTATCCGATTCTTAAAAAAATGCGCGCCCAAACGCCAATTGCTTTTGTGCCGGCTCTTAATGCTGTTTTGGTCACCCGCCGCGATGACATTTTTACCCTCGAAAAACGTATTGATATCTTTTCATCGGATCAACCTGACGGTTTGATGACGAAATTAATGGGACAAAATATGATGCGTAAAGATGGCGCTGAACATTTGGCCGAGCGCAAAGCCATATTTCCAACAGTTTCACCAAAGAGCGTTCAAAACGTTTGGCGCACAGCATTTGAGCATGCCACAAATGCCGTGCTTGATCGCATTATTCCAAACAGTCAGACCGATTTGGTCACTGATTTTGCCATGCCAGTTTCGGCAGAAGCTCTCAAAGCAATGACCGGCCTTGTGAATATGAGCTGGCAAGAAATGGACCGGGTCAGTCAAGGTATGATCGACGGGTGCGCCAATTATTCAGCAGACCCGCAAGTGGAAGCCCGATGCAACGATTGCACCACATCGATAGATCGCCACATCGATGAAAGAATGGCATCCGGATTTCTTGAAGGTGATCTTTCATTGCTGGCCGTGCAGCTCCGTGCCGGCTTAAGCCTAGAGCAAAGCAGAGCAAATATAAAACTGGCAATTTCAGGAGGCCAAAATGAACCCCGCGATGCAATTGCAGGTCTTGTTTGGGCATTATTAAAGCACCCAAACCATCTTGCTGATCTTCTCAGCGGCGCACTTAGCCACTTACAAGTCTTTGAGGAATACTGCCGCTGGATTTCCCCCATTGGAATGTCTCCGCGCAGAGTGGCAAGAGCCTATAGTTACAAAGGCTTAGAATTCCGCCCTGAGCAAAGGGTATTTTTCATGTTTGGATCAGGAAATCGTGACGAATCTGTTTTTGCAAAACCAGACGTGTTTGACCCTTATCAAGACAGCTCAAAAGCCATTGCATTTGGCGCTGGTCCACATTTTTGTGCCGGGGCATGGGCCAGCAAATGTCTTGTTGCCGAAGTTGCGATGCCAATGCTTCTCAGCCGGTTTTCTAACATAAAAATTACTGGCCCAGTTGAATTTTCTGGCTGGGCATTTCGCGGGCCAGCATCGGTTCCAGTGGCGTGGAAAGACTAGATGTTTATATTTTTTATCCGGATTCACTTTTACTTGGGCAGAAGATTGTTTAGAGCTTTTCTATGATGTGGACTATTCCAAATATACTGACTGTCCTGAGGTTGTTGGCGGCGCCAGGTGTAGCGGTGATGTTTTTGTATTTTACACGGCCCTACGCTGATTGGTTCGCGCTTTTATTGTTTGTTGCTGCCGCCATTACAGACTGGTTTGATGGGTTTCTGGCGCGGGCCTGGAAACAAGAAACAAAACTGGGAACAATGCTGGATCCAATTGCCGATAAAGCCATGGTTGTCATCGCTTTGATGATAATTGTCGGTTACTCAAGTATGTCACCATGGTTGGTTTTGCCGGCCACAGTGATTTTGTTCCGAGAAGTGTTCATATCCGGACTGCGCGAATTTCTGGGGGATACAGCCGGTACTCTTAAAGTCACTGTTTTGGCGAAATGGAAAACCACCGCCCAGATGGTGGCCATTTCCTTTCTGTTCTCTCAAGGTGTCTTTGAGCATTATCTAATCATGTCATCTATTGGCATGGATCAAGAGGCAATTACCTCTGTTTTAGATGGGGGCGTCAATGACGATATAGGGCTGCGTTGGAAATTCAATGCGATGGTATGGTCCGGAAATATTGGTGTTGGCTTGCTCTGGGTTGCAGCGGCTTTGACCTTAATCACCGGGTTTGACTATTTCGCAAAGTCATTGCCCTTTTTAAAGGATGACGGTTCATGAGAGTGCTTTACTTTGCCTGGCTCAGGGAACGTATTGGAGTGCCCGCCGAAGATATCGAGACAGCAGCAGAAACCATTGAAGACCTAGTCCTAGAACTTAGCAATCGCACGCCGCGCTATAAGGCCGCTTTTTCCGATCTTAGTGCTGTGTGCTGTGCACTTGATCAAAACCTTGTATCGTTTGACACACCATTAGGTGATGCAAGAGAGGTTGCATTTTTTCCACCCATGACAGGCGGCTGATAATGGGCGTAATAATACAAAAATCTGCTTTTGACGTTGGCGATCAGATCAATGCGTTTTCTCAAAATCATACTAAAATGGGTGCGATTGCCACCTTTACGGGCATCGTGCGCGATAATGATAATGAGACCCTGAAAGCAATGGAGATTGAGCATTATCCCGGAATGGCAGAAAAAGCTATTTCCGAAATTGTGCAGACTGCAATGAAGCGATGGTCATTGGGCGATGCTTTGGTTATTCATCGCCACGGCACACTTGAGCCCGGTGAGGTCATCATGATGGTTGCCACCGCCGCTATTCACCGAAAAGATGCATTTGAAGCCGCTGAATTTTTGATGGACTATTTGAAGTCTCGCGCCCCGTTTTGGAAGAAAGAAATCACCAAAGAGGCTGTAACTTGGGTGCCAAGCAAGCAGAATGATGAAGATGCTCTAGACAGATGGTAAGCTAGGTCTTTTCTTCATCTTTGTTAATCTGTGACAGCAAATCTTCGTTTTCAAGCCGCGCATTGTGCAGACCCTCCATAGCTGCCTTTAATTCAGCTTCGGTTTGCGTCATCTGACTGGTTAGATCAGCCTCACGCTGCTGCATATAAGAAACCGCGCTATCTCTTGCTTCTTCTGCGTCATTGAGCTCTTGCGCCATACGCTCAAATTCGCTGATGTCCGATTTGGCAACCCGGGTGAAGCGATGCAAAAGCCAATGTGCAAACCAGCCCACCGCAAACGCCACAAACAAAACTGTGGCAGTTGCGATGATAAATTCAATTCTGTTCATCTGCGGCCTCTTTGGGTTGTGGTTGCGGTTCAGCTAGATCATCCGATCGAAGATTGGTCTGGTCAATAATTAGGTTAAACTCAATGCGCCGATTTATTTCGCGTCCATCTTCTGTGTCATTTGGCGCAATGGGCTGGCTTTCACCATAGCCTTTTGCAACAAAACTAGAGGTTAAAATTCTACGCCGTTGAAGCTCAACCAGAACCGCCTGGGCGCGCGATTGACTAAGTTCCTGGTTCATCTCTTCGCGGCCTTGGCTATCGGTGTGCCCCGCAATTTCAAGCGGTATCTCGCCGCATGTTTTGAAGATGTCTGCCAAGTCATCTAAAAGTCCATGTCCGTCAATATCAACCCGGTCTGAACCAGGCTCAAAATTTATTTTTCGATCTTCCAACATGCTATTAATTTGTGCAAGGCACTCCTCTGAAGATGGCACGTATTGTTCAATCTTCAGAGGAGGCACATATTCCACTTTTACTCTAAATTCGTAACCTTGGGGTAGTTTTTCGATCAGTTGATTGGTAATATCAGCCTTTGCTGTTTCTTGTTCGGTGCGACCCTTCACCTCAACCTCATCCAAAGTAATGGTCACAATACCTTGTTTTAACAGCGACAGCGCCTCGACGCCTGCCATAACATAAATCGACCAGTCCTTTGGTAAACTGTCATCTAATCTAAGCGTACTATAGACCGCATCCTGACCAAAACGGGCTTTAGCCAGGCTCTGGAAAATCTCTTCGTTGACAGCACTTTTAATCGGTCCGCGAAACTGCGCTAAACCTTCGGGGCTAAGCGTAGCAATGAATTCAGCTTGACCCTTCCCAGCCGCCGTTTTGAGTTTGGGCAGAATTCTCTGAATATCATAAACATCGGGCAGAACAGTTTTTAGATCTCCGATAGCTTTGTCAAATTCTTCTTGTGGGGTGGCCGCATCGGCCACAAATTTAATCTCTATATCGGTAATGGTTAAGCTTCCTGACGCCAAACTATCCAAGGTTTTTAAAGATTTTTGGACAGCCTCCGGCCAGTTTGCATCTGGCATACCCAATCCTATTTGGCAGCTTTGCTTACCCTCAAAGGCATAGGCCATTATGCTTTTTAATATCTGATCTTGAACTTCGGCGTCTAACGCGGAACATGCTTCTAGGCGAAAACCTTCTTCGCGCTTGATGGCACGGAAAACAAAAGGGGAAATAACCGGCCTTGGCACCATGACATCAAGTAAAAGCGCAACACCCTTTGGCGTTGATCGCGTCAAAACGGCTTTTAGATTGCGTTTTTTCCCCAATGAATCTGCTAGTGTCTCGACCTTCACAGACCCCGCAGCGATTGTGATTTTTGCGATCTCAGTTTCTTTTACCGCCTCAAGTGCAAGGCGAAGCGCGGGCTCCCAATTAAGCGGGGCTGGATAAGCAGCCGCAGTTATCAGATCGTTAACCTGCTTACCCAAACCAGCTGATTTCGCTAATTTCTTCATGAAGCCAGCGC
>Ga0209660_1000895_pt1 | contig 16599 bp, 9 predicted proteins | sample SaaInlV_100m_DNA_2_FD_184659 | JGI IMG/M metagenome (GOLD analysis project Ga0209660, IMG submission 184659) | Marine microbial communities from expanding oxygen minimum zones in the Saanich Inlet - SI072_LV_100m_DNA (SPAdes) (version 2) | ecosystem: Environmental > Aquatic > Marine > Intertidal... | reverse complement strand
ATATCCTCCTCCACCCGGGTGGAAAGAATATAGAGAAAGCTTTTTTCTCCCTTCCCGGGAATCAGGACTTCCTCTTCGTAGGTTTCCCCGCCCAAAAGAAGTGATTCGCGCGTACGCAGATCGAGATCGCCCTTGATCTTCTTGGGGTCGTCCCCATGGCAAGCCATGCATTTCTGAGCGAAGAGGGGCTTCACCTTGAGAGCAAAAAGCTTTTCTCCATCGGAAACTTCGTCACCAAAAAGGTTTGAAAACCCAAGGGAAAAGACCCCGAACAAACAAATGAATCTCTTCATTTGGAACGGATGTTGAGCTCGACTGCCTTCTTGGCCGCTGAAAGATCCCGGCAAGCAATGGCCTCGACAATTGCGGCATGTTCGAGACTACATTGCATGTAGTTATTCAATTGTGAGTAGGCGATCAACATTCTAACCGTGATTCCCAACCATACGGATTCAAGTTCCTTGGAGGCTTTGCTCACCCAATAGCGGTGCATGGCAAGATCGGTTTCGGTAATGGCCTTCAAGTCCCGTTGTTCACAAGCCGCGCTCAAGATACGCTGAAGGCGATTCAAATTGCAGTCATCTTCTTTCGTCCAAGAACTCAGCGTAACCTCCAAGCTATGCATTTCTATCTCCCTTCGCAATTTTGCGTATAATCTGGATTCCTTCTGGGTTGGCGGAGAGCCCACGCGAACGCCGCAATTAGGACTGTAAATCAAAACCCCCTCCTGTGAAAGCTGGAGCAAGGCATCCCGCACGGAATTCCGACTAACCCCAAATCGTTTGGCTAAATTTTGCTCCCGCACAGGTTCATTGGACGAAATCTCACCCGCCATGATCTCCCCTCTCAACGCATCGCATATTTGTTGGCGCATGGAAAGGATCGGTAGTCTTGTGCTAGGCATAGACGGACTGATGAGTAGTTACTTCAGTAAGTCAATAATCATATTGTCGACAATTGTACAATTTCTGGAAGAGGGGTAAGATATGCACTGCTAATCCCTTTTCAAAATGGGGTCGAAAAAATCAACCGCAGAATTGATCGTTTGATCAAACCAAACTTGCTTAGTAAGGAAGCCGTGCGGGGCCCCTTCGATCACTTCAATCTCCGAAGAGACTCCAAGGTCACTCATGCGCCTTCTAAATTTCGCCGCCCTGGTACTTTCGTCGTCCGTCTCTCCGGTGATGAACAGACATGGCGGGTCGTCTTTGTCCAGGTGTTCGAGCGGGGAAGCCAGGCGGTAAGCTTTCGGGCGTTCCAGCTGGGAACCACCCATGAACTGTTTCCAGATCAGGCGTTCCTTCGACACCTCACGGGTACGCTCGGACAAGAAGTCGGTTTGGGCACCCATCGGCACGGCCGCTTGAATGCGGCTGCTGTGGGCCGGGTTACCGCCTTTCCCCTCAAGCTCTTCAACCCCGTTTGAAGTAGCCAACAGGGCGGTCAAGTGTCCGCCTGCGGAAAGCCCGATGGCGCCGATTTTGTCGGCATCGATCCCGAGATCATTGGCATTGGCCCGCAGGAAGCGGACCGCGGCCTTGCAATCTTGAATGGCGGCGGGGAACGGAGCCTCTCCGCTAAGACGGTAGGATATGGTGGCCGCAACGTAACCGCGGGCAGCCAACGCCTGGGCGATCTTCGCATGACCGGTGCGATTTCCCTTCGCCCACCCTCCTCCATGGATGCAAACGATCGCCGGCAGTTCCCCCCAGGCTCCCTTCGGTCGGTAAACATCCATTTCCAAGGTACGGTCTCCGTACTTCGCATAGGTCAGATCCAACTTGGCGCTCAGTCGACCCAAGGTGGATTGCGGAACCTGTGTTTTACCATCAGGCGTCGAGGAAGCGTTCACTCGACCGGGCGGGCGGGCGTCTTTTTGCATTTCTTCCTGAAACAAAATGGCCATCCCCCGCAACTTGCGCGCGATTTCGCGGTTACGAACGATCTTCAATTCCCCCGGATCCTCGGACAGGTCGTACAGTTCGAGACTCGGATTCAAATACATCTTCCAGTTACGCCAGCGTACGGCAGACAAGGCGCCCTGGCTCCCGTGATAGAAAAAAGCATCGTTGTATTCATGCCGAAAAACAGTCTCTTTCCATTCCCCACCCGGGTTCCAAGTACGCCTGAGCGGAACGTCCGCATTGAGCGATTTCTTCATGCCCGGGGTAGGAACGAACTTGGTCTCTCCCTTCAGGACCGGGGCTATGTCCCGACCATCGATCACCCGACCCTCGGGAACCTTGACACCCGCAAAGGTGGCAAGGGTGGGATACCAGTCCATGGCACGTGTGACTGCGCTTGCCTCAATTCCGGCAGGCAATCCAAGTCCGGGACCCCAGACGATAGCTGGCACCCGAATGCCTCCTTCGTAGGTGGAAAGCTTTCGGCCCCGGATCTTCTGCTCCGGATTTCGCCCCGGTCCGCGTCCGTTGTCCGATGTGTAAATGACCAGCGTATTGTCCGCAATTTTCAATCGATTAAGCGAATCAAGGACTCTTCCCACGTTGTGATCGAGTTCCTGGATGGCATCGCCGTATTCTCCCCAGTTCGAACTTCCCTTGAATTCTTCGCTGACCCCGAGCGGAACGTGCAGCATGGTGTGCGGCAGGTAGAGAAAGAATGGGCCCTCCTTGTTGCGCTCGATGAATTCAATGGCTTCGTCGGTGTAAGCTTTGGTGAGTTCGGAAGGATCCGCCGGTCGCTTTATGACCTTGCCGTTACGCATCAAGGGGACACCTCCCTTGTCCTCGAAAAAGTATGTCTCCACGGGATCGAGGTTATGCAATAAACCGAAGTAATGATCGAAGCCCTGGTTACGGGGAAGAAAAGGTTCGTGAAAACCGAGATGCCATTTCCCGATGCAGGCAGTCGCGTACCCATTGGCCTTGAGCAACTCGGCGATCGTCAACTCATCCGGATGAATGCCGGTGGGGGAATCCGCCCTATGGACCCAGACCTCGTTCCCCACGCGACGTGGATAACAACCAGTCAACAAGCCCGCCCGCGAAGGACTGCAAATCGGAGCGGCGGCATAATAGTCCGTTAAACGGATGCCTTCCTTGGCCATGGCATCAATGCGAGGGGTCTTCACCTCAGTGGCCCCATAGCAACCGAGATCATAGTAACCCTGATCATCGATAAAAATGAATACGACATTGGGCTTTGTGTTGGAAGCAAAGGTGGTCATGCAAAACCCACCAACCAGACAACATATAAGGAGAAGGAATTTCTTCATTTGGCGACTATTTTTCAAGTTACTTACAACCTTACTCCCGATCAGCCGACTTTTGGACAATAAAAGCCCAATATAGTCAAAATACCCAAAAAATGAGTGAAAGGAAGCCTGTGTTAGAAAAAGTTCCGCCTCTCACTGTTTCTGGGCAGCGAGAAAATGGACGAGCGATGCGAAGTCCTCGATCGACATCCCATTGGCTAGGCCTGCAGGCATCATGGAGATTGGAAGTAATGTTTCGGAGGCAACGTCCGCGGGGTTCAACCTGGTTATCTGACCGGCGATGTCGCGTATCTCGATCTGGTCGCTCAAGCGCTTGGTCACGAACCCGACGTGGGCGCCACCCTTCTTGGTAGTGATGGAGACAGTTTTGAAACCTTGGGAAATCTCGGCATTCGGGCGAATGATGCTGAGAGCAATCTTCTCAGCGTTCATGATGCCACCGATTTGGCCAAGATAGGGACCTTTTTGTACCTCACTCTTTTTGAGTGCGTGACAGGCAATACAACCCTGTGAAGCAAACAGGCTAGGCCCTTTCTTGGGGGTGCCCTTTATCTTGGTAATAGCGATGGCGATGTCCTCAACGCTCATCTTGCCCACCTGCCCTTTCTTGTTCTTGATCAGCTCGAGATCCACCGTTGGTTCCTCGACCGTAGCGACCACGGGATCATCAGCCTTGGGCAAACCGGCGATCACGGCACGGTCCTTTTGGGCTAGTTCCGAAATGACGTGGCGGAGGGCGGCGTCGCCTTTTTGAGCGGCCTCCAGCAATGTAGCTGAAATAGCCTCTGTTTTTTCCCATGCCGTTGGGTAATAGTATGGACCACGTGTGTCCGGGCGAGTGCTCCACCAAGTGTCTCCCTTGTAAGGTTTCTCCAAGTTAACCAACCGAACGAGACTTCTGGCGATCCGTTGCTTGGTATCCGAATCCTTGGTAACCTTGAAGCGACCAATCAAGGCATCAACGGCTTCAGGCGTATGCATATAGCGAAGGGCCATGAGAGCACCACTTTGATTGGATGTACCGATTACTTCAACACAAGCGGAACCGGCTTCCAAGGCAACCAACGCCTGACGAGCCACATGAGGAAGAATGGTTGCGGCGTTGGGAGTTGCATGGGGACCCTCGGCGATTTTTGTTTTTCCCCCACCGGCAAATTTTTTAATCACCTTGTTGCTCACGTAAAAACGAACTTTGCCACCACGATGGGTATTCGCCAAACCAGCAATGCACTTAAAGCGAACGACGTTAGCAGGTAGCTTTTTGTAGGTAATTACGCTGACCGCGTGGGAACCAATACCGAAAGCCATAGGTTTCTTGTCCGAGCGTCCCAACTTGGCCCCGGTCGGGCTGATGCCGACACCTGTTTTGCCCCAACCTTGAGTCGCCTTGGACCATTTGACGTCGGTCAATTTCACGGTGGAACCATCCTTCTTCACCAATGTGGGCTCAAACCAACCGCCATGGTCATTGCCATCGCCGTTGCCACCATGCCCAATTGTCAGGTAGAGCTGCTTCCAGCCCGCGATATCGATATCGAAAGCATGTACCTTGTTTCCGTCGATGACCGGGCTCTGGTGGATGTCTTGTGGACCGGTATTCTCCTTGGAGGCGGGTTTCAATGCAGGTAAGGGATCAACTGTTGGTGGATTCGAAACGGACAGCAAAGCAGGGGCCGCCGACTTGTCGCCGAGACGCCCGAGGGCAACCGCCGCAGCAACCTGGACGCGGGGATCGTTGCTCTTGAGCGCCTTGGTAAATGGAGCCAGGGAAATGCCGTCCAACTGGGTCTTGCGATCGCCCAAGGCGCGCAGGGCATGCTCAGCCACGGCGGGATCGTCGACCAGCTTCAAGAGTTCCTTGTGAGACTTCGTCCCCAGCAGTTGCTTCAACGTGTAGATGGCAGCCACTCGTGACTTACTTGCCTGATTTTTGTCTACAGCAACCGCCAGCACTTCCTTGCCCGAACCACCACGCCGCAAAATTTCCTGTTGGGCATGGAGACGGGTCTTGGCGCTCGGAGAACTCAACAGATTGGCCAAGTCAACTGGATTGCGCTTTTGTAGATTAGGAAACTCCTTATACTTCCAGCCTTTTGGGACCACGCGGGCGACGTATCCGCCGGTGCCTCCACTGAAACCGGAATTGCTCCAACTGCCAATAAAGAGGCGTCCGGAACCATCGCAGTCAACGTCGGTGATCCTTCCACACTTGATGAAATTTTCCTGCTCCTGGGTGAAGCTGGGACCATCCGGTTTTATACGATGAATAATCAACTGTCCCCTACCCCAGTCGCACATCATCGGGACGTTGTTGTACTTCTCCGGCCAACCCGGCTCATCGAAGAACATGGCACCCGTGCCGGATCCTCCACCCACGTCGACGAGAGCTGGAATGATCTCACTGGTGTAGCGTTTAAAGAGCTTGGGGTACCCGTATTGCCCGGTCTGAATTTCGTGAATAAAGCGCATGTTCCAGCCACCACCGTCGTTGGTATTGCCTCGGGTGAAGAGATTCATAAAGGGGTCGATTGCGACGTCATAGATGTTGCGCAACCCATGGGCGTAGGTCTCGAGCTCGGTGCCATCGGGACGAACACGGATGATGCCGCCGCCATACATTGTAAGCTTGGTCCCGTCTGTACCTTCGGCATCAACGAAACCAAAGTCGCCGATTGCAATGTAGATCCAACCGTCGATTCCCATGCGAATTCCATTGGTCGTGTGATCCACCCCGCGGGCCTGGTTGAACTTGCGGGTACTGATCTCCTTGACCAAGTGCCTGGGTGGACCGTCCGCCTTGCCGTCGCCGTTGGCATCGGTCAGCACCGACAGGAACATGCCCTCAAACTTCTTGCCCTCACCCCACTTGGTGTGGAGCACATAAAGCTTGTCGCCAACCGGAACAATCCCACGCGGGTTATCTATGACAGCATACACGGTATGCGCCTCGGAAATGCCATCGTGATCGGCGTCGATCAAGCGGATGATCCTGCCCTTGCCGCCACCTTTGCCAAGCGAACCAATTTGATCGACGCCGGCGTAAACCTCTCCCGTCGGAGCCACTCCGATACAGGCCACGCAAGGGGTCAGTGTATTCGGGGAGAACAGGGTTACCTCCAGTTCTTCAGGAACCGTCACATGAGGCGTGTAGCCCTTTTTTTGCTTGTCGGCGGCAACCGCGAAAATGGTTGTGGCTGTGAATATGAGAAGAAGTCGGAGTGATTTCATTGCAGAAACTGGATTAAATAACATCAGGACGTGGTTACATCCAACAATAGAGAAAAGGCGATATTTTCCCCGCTGAGTTTCAAAATTAAAATCACAGCACCCACTAGTAATGGAGCAAAAGCGATAAATTGACTCTAATCAAACTGGAGACTTAGTCTGGTGATCTTTCCGAGAAACTTGGTGGCAGTATAATTACCCACCGGCTTGATCAGGTCGTTGCCGACCTGAAGACCATCGCCCGGCTGGGTAAGCTTGCCCTTGGCATCGGCCGTGGCCACTTTCTTGCCTGCCACTGAGATCGTCATCTTTCCCGTCTGCCCGATCGTCGCCGTGACCGCTATACTGCCCTCGGGGAGAGAGGACGCAACCGCTTCCGTCAGCTTCCAGTCACGGCGGACGCCAAGAACAAGTTTGCCATCCCGTATATAGAGTGCGTAACCCGCCTTATCCCCGCCCTGCGCAAGGATTACACCGTCCTTGCCGCTGCTATCAATTGTGGCCCTAATTGTTACTTTTCGACCCTCGCAAAAGGGAGCTTTCCCGCCCGATAGATTCTCGCCTTGCTTCAAGTTGTAGACTGACTTCGTGGTGCTCTTCTTCGGGTTGCGAACCATGTTGGGCCCGTTATCCGGCGGCAGAGACTTATGCCACTCTATGCAGACCTTGGTCAGACGAGCCACCAACTCAGGGTGCTTGTCGGCGAGGTTCCTGGTTTCGCCGCGGTCGGTTTCCATGTCGAACAACTCGGCATCGCTGCCATCGTATTCGCAAAGGAACTTCCACTTGCCTTCACGAATGGCAAGGTCGGGCAAGTCGTTGTCGCCATAATAGGCATCACGATCCGGGGGACGACGAAAGAGGATCGGTTGTTTGCGGGATGCATGGCTTTTGCCCAGCAAAACATCGGGCAGTGACTCACCATCGTACTTGACTCCCTCGGGATGAGTAACATCAGCCAACTCGAGTAAAGTAGGCACCAAGTCGACCGCGGAGAAAACCGACTTCCTGTTCACTTTTCCCGTAGACTCATTCTTGTTGGAGGGAATCAGACCCGGACTCCAAGCTATGAGCGAAGAACGAACTCCGCCTTCATAGAGATGAGTTTTGTAACCCCGGAAGGGACCAGCAACACCGGCGCCCTGCTCGGGACCATTATCGGAACAAATGAGAACCAAGGTATTTTTCCGCAAGGCTTCGTCGTCCCGAACGAAATCGAATAGCTTGCCGAACTGCCGATCCATTTCCTGAAGCACCGAGAGAAACAGTTTGCGCTTGCCGTTGCCCCACTTATCCACGGGAGGCCAAAACGGACTGTGAACGTCATCCGGCCAAAGATTGACGTAGAATGGCTTCTTCGCCTTGGCCGCTTTCTTTATGAAAGGAATGGCTTCGTCAACGAATCCTTCGGTGATCTTTGACCGCTGCATCCAGCGAACACCCTTGCCCAAACGCTCTGCATCGCCCCAGATACGACCCGGGTTCCCGGGGTCCTGTCCGGGCTTGAGGGTGAGCGGAAGCAACTTTGGACCCATACCCTCAAAGTTGGTCAGGGAGGCATCGAAACCGTAGGCCGTGATGGGCGGGGCATCGTCCACGTTGCGCTGCCCGCCCATGTGCCACTTCCCGAAATGCCCGGTGGCGTAACCGGCTTTCTGGAGAGAACGGGCCAGCATGGGAGCTTTCGGGTCGAGCCACTGGGCCATGCCCCGTTGCTCGTTGTGATTGCGGTTGCTCAAATAGGATGTTATCTTCCACCTCTGTGGGTACTGTCCGGTGGAGATCGCCGTCCGAGAAGGCGAACAAATCGGCGAGTTGACGTAGAACTGCTCGAACCGAACGCCTTCCTTCGCCATACGGTCTATATTCGGGGTCCTGGCCGCCTTGTTGCCGAAGCAGGAGAAATCCCCCCACCCCATATCATCGATGAAGACGAGCACAATGTTCGGTTGCGCCGCGGACAAAGAGGTGTGGAGAAAGACAACAGCCAGGATTGCCGATAAAGGCTTCATTTGCAGACCAAAGATTAAACTCAACTCAGCCCAGTTCCCAGCCCTTCCGATAGGTTCGGCCCAGGTATTTCTCGGCTTCCGGCGCATTGGGAATCTTCATATTCTTGGCATCCCATTCGAGTTTCCCACCGGCCCTGTAGGCCACGTTGCCAAGGTGATTGGCCTCGGTAAGGGGACCGGCGTAGGCAAAGTTGCAGAGAGGTTCAGGACCCTCCCCCTTACAGGCTCGAATCCACTCAGCCTGCTGACCGGGGGATGGATCGATCCATGGCTTTGGACGCTCGAAGCCTTTAAATTTATTCTCAGGCAGGAGGACATGTTTGCTGTATCCGGAGAGCAGCATACCCTTGTCTCCAATGAAGAGGGTTCCGTCACCCCATTGTGGAATCTTTTTCTCGTGCCAGATCTTGGGCTTCTCGGTTCCCTGGTACCAGGTATGCTCGACAGCCGGATAGCCGTCCCCGCGAGCGCCAAAGGTGTATTTCACACTCATCGAGGCAGGGGCGATGTCGTGATGTGGCTTGGGGCCGGACAGGGGCTCGATGGTCAAGGGAGCGTCTAGCTTCAGGGCCCACCAGGGAAGGTCGTTGCGGTGACTACCGAGATCGGACATGGTGCCGTTGCCAAAATCCCACCAACGATACCACTTGGGCCCCGGAAAATAAATCGAATGAAACGGGCGGAAAGGAGCGGGGCCAATCCAAAGGTCCCAATCAAGGTATTCAGGTACAGGTTGCGCCTCCTTGGGGGTATCGTCAGCAGGGCTTTTCCAACCCCATGCTCGACTCACCCAGGTATGAGCCTCGCGCACCTCGCCGATGGCACCCGACTGGATTAGTTCCACCACGCGCCGATAATTTCCGCCCGCGTGAATCTGCGTACCCATCTGGGTCTGGACCTTGGCTTTTGCAGCCGCCTCGGTGATGATCCGGCATTCGTGTACGTCACGAGTCAGTGGCTTTTCGCAATAAACATGCTTCCCTGCCTGGAGGGCCGGCAGGGTGGCAAAGGCATGAGTGTGCTCAGTGGTCGAAACGACCACCGCGTCAATGTCGTCCATAGTCTCGTAGAAATCACGAAAATCCTTGTATGTGCGGGCCTTGGGGCCGATTTTCAATGCGCCCTTGAGACTGTTTTCGTTCACATCACACAGCGCGATGATGTCTTCGTTCCTGCAGGCACCGACATGACCGCGACCGCGACCACCAACCCCGATGAGGCCGACACCCAGCTTTCCGTTTGGTGATTTGCAATGCGTAATCGCGGGAAAGCCAAGGACTGCGGATGAGGCCGCTGCTGCCTTAATAAATTTGCGACGTGTTAATGAGCTGGAAATAGGTGTCTTGGACATGGCTTTGATCTTTTAATGGTTCATTAATTGGAATAGGAGAATCTCAGGGATTTGTACGGATGTTGAAAGCTTTTAAATTAAATCCAGCTTTTGGAATATGTTATCAACCGAGAATATCCCAATCAACCAGCGGCTGAAAAAATTAAAGGAGTTCCCTGACAGGAGAACCCTCGGGCAACATCTTCATCCGGCGCCCCTGGGCCACAACTTGTGCATTGGGGTCCAACCCGAGCACATGATAAACGGTGGCAGCAAAGTCCGCAATGGAGACGGGACGTTCCGTGGGAACCGCACCATGCTTGTCGCTGGCGCCGATGACCCGCCCGGTCTTCACACCGCCGCCACCCATGGTCAGGCTGAAGCAACTGGCCCAATGATCACGCCCAGGACCCCGCTTATCCTTGTTGAACGTGGGGGTTCGCCCGAATTCCCCGGCCGTGATGACAAGGGTGGTGTCAAGCATGCCGCGGTCGTCCAGGTCATTGAGCAGGGCGGAATAACTGTTGTCATAGATCGGCAGCTGCTTGTCCAAGTGGGGAAAGATGCCCCAGTGGTGGTCCCAGGCATAAATGCCAGTGTCCACGTAACCCTGGATTGTAACAAAACGGACGCCGGCCTCGACAAGTCTCCGCGCAAGGAGCATCCCCTGCCCCACCCGGTTGCGTCCATAGGTATCACGAAGCTTGTCTGGTTCAGTGGATAAATCGAAGGCCTTCTTGGCCTTGTGCGAGGTGGACAGGGTTAAGGCCTTCTCCGTAAATGTATCATGGACCCTGGCAAACTCGAGCTGTCTTTCCCGGTTGGCCTGGTAGCTGTCTAATGATTGAAGAAGGTTGCTGCGACCGGCACGGCGGGTAACGTCCACGTCGTCAGCCGTATCAAATGTCTTGACTGAGAAGCCCGATAAATTCGGGTCCTGCTCAACAAGGAAGGGATCGTAGGCGGCACCAAGATATCCACCATAACCGGGTGCACTATGGGCCGGATGCTTCATGTCTCCCAGGTGCACAAACGGAGGAACGGGCGCCTGTTGCTTCTGCTGCAGGCTCATGACCGCCCCGATCCCCGGTGCCTGCAGGACCTTGTCCCGTGGACTGCCGCACATAATGTCAACGTCCCCTTCCCCATGTTTGGAGGTAAAGGAGTGCATGGATCGAATAAGGGAGAACTTGTCAGCACACTGGCAAAGCCTGGGCAATTGATCACTCAAATGGAGACCGGGAATATTGGTTCGGGCCGGCTTGTACTTACCGCGAATTTCCTGCGGAGCATCCGGCTTCATATCATACATGTCAATGTGACTGGCCCCACCCTGTAGGAACATGAATATCACATTGATCTGCTTCCTGCCTTTGCCGGATGCCTCATTGGCCAAGACTTCAGGCAGAGAAAGACCCAATGGAGAAACCGCTCCAACCGTCACACCACCCATTTTGAAGAAGTCCCTTCGATTCATCGATAACAACCCTACGTTAGGCTACTGAAAGGCTCAAGCCGTAAATTCAGGACAAATGCAATTAATAATCGAAACATACCTTGTGCGTGGACAGAAATAGTTCTGTTATCTTTATTGATTTGGAAAATGAGATAATGAAGCTTTACCTACCTTTGCTGATTTTGTCAGCGCAGCCTAACCTGACGTTAATGAATCAAAGAACGAGGCAACGATGACAAAGCTGAATTTCGACGAAATCGAACTCTACGACAAACAGGGGTTTATCATTCCCGGTTCTCGTTTATCTGACGAACAACTCATCCGGCTTCGTGAGGCGCTGGACAACGTCATCACCACCAACCCACAAACTCGCCCGGAACAGCTCGTCAGTGTACACGTCAAGGATTCCGGTGCTGAAGGAGTTGCCGGCGATGAAGCATTCCTTGAGGTTGCCCGTGATGAAAGCATTCTCGACCTTGTGGAACAGGTGATCGGACCCAACATCATCCTGTGGGGTTGCCAAGCATTCAGCAAGCCTGCGGGCGATGGCATGGAAGTTCCCTGGCATCAGGATGGGCACTACTGGCCAATCCGTCCCCTGGCAACTTGCACGGTCTGGATCGCCCTCGACGACAGCGTCATTGAAAACGGTTGTTTGCGCGTCATCCCAGGTTCTCATCGAGGTAAGGCGCTATACTCACATCTCAAGGAGAATCGCGCAGACATCGTTTTGAATCAGCGGGTCCGGGACGATTTGTTTGATAAGTCGACGGCGATCGATGTCGAGCTTGAAGCCGGTCAGATGTCGCTGCACGACGTCTACCTGATCCATGGTTCCAATCCGAATCGTTCAACCCGCCGACGGGCGGGACTGGCGATTCGCTACATGCCCGGATCTTCGCTGTTTGACCGTCAAATATCGGTTGGCGATTCAAGCGTCGGTTACACGGTTGATTTCGCCACGCGACCGCTATGGTTATTACGAGGTAAAGACCTCACCGGTCAAAACGACTTTATCATTGGACATTAAATGATACTTGGTTTAGATAAAACCGGAAAGATGAAGGCACACATTCCTTGGCTGATATTTATTGGCACAACCGGCTTGGCCCAAGGGCAGACACCGGTTGCATCCAAGACCGTGGTCACGGATGCCCGCGAGGAACAGGCGGTTTCAAAGCAAACACGGTCCAAACTGGAGGCCGCAAAGAAAATCATCCAAAGGCACTGCGTCGAGTGTCACGGGCCGAAAAAGCAGAAAGGACGCTTTCGCATAGATGATTTTGCCTTAGCTGATCTTTTGGACATTCAAGTGGATCACCTCTTCGAGGCCATTGATCAGGTTCGCCTGCAGGAGATGCCTCCGAAAAAAGACTCCAAAATCAGTGATGAAGAAAGACAGGCTTTGCTCAGCGGCTTGGAGGAGTCTTTGCAGCTTCACAAAGACAGGATACTGGATACGGACATGGCCGGGGGAAGGCTGCCGGTACGGCTCACGAAAAAGCAGTTCATCCGGACAACGGAAAAACTCCTCGGCATCACCATGCCCATGAAGGCAAAATCATTTTTATTGGAAGACGCCATTTCCGAAGAGGGCTTTGACAACAATGCGGTTAACTTGGTCATGAGCCCCTTGAACTTTGAGTATTTTTACAATGCTTTGGAAGCATGCCTGAATGAGGCAATCATTACCCCTGAGGAGGAAATGCCGACATTCACGGGAATTGAAATTGAATTGTATAGAAATCCAAATGCAAAGGGTCTGGCCGTATCAAGAAGACTAGCGGACAAGTCATCGGACCGTTGTTTGGCCTTCTCCGCAAAAACCATCCCTCCCTCCACGCAAACAATCAACGGCAAACAATACCTATGCAACCTGAAGCAAGTCCAGTATCGCAAGGAGGACTTGCAAGCCGATGACCCGAGAGGGATGAAAGCCATCCGCAAAAACCTGCCAGCCTTAAGCATAGGGGTTGGGTTTAAGGATTGGTCGCGCTATGACGTTACCGAACTTGGATACGTTCTTCAGCCCGTATGGTGGAAGGAGGAATATGGCGGAAACCGGCAACGAGCGTGTTCCCCCAACCTGAAAGTTGGCTTAAGAAAATCGATTCATCCAGCGGGCCTTTACAAGATCAGCATTACGGCCTGCAAGGGAGACGATTCACCGGAACATCCCTTGATGCAAGTTCTCATGGGGGAGACCGGACCTATTGAATATTACGCATCGAGTATCCTGGAAAGCCCCATCGTTGTGGATGCTCCAAAGGGCAAATTCGAAGTCTATGAGCAATGGGTGGACATGGCGTCGGTGAACAACATCAAGGAACCACGTTTGCATAAAAAAAAGCCCCTGGGCCCGGGAGTGGTGATTTACAATGAAACGGGACACCACAGTGCAGAAACCATAGAGGGCACCGCCACCAAGTCGAGCGACTGGGGCGATAAAGTAACGAAGACGCCAACACTCGTCGTAAAAAGAATAAAGATTGAAGGCCCGTATTTCGAAGGGTGGCCTCACCGGGCGCATCGCAATATTTTCCCGGATGACGCGGCTTTCCAGTCCAAGTCCGAGACGGACAGGGCAAAAGCTATCATTGGAAAATTTTCTGATAAAATTGCGACCCACGGCATTCCCGAGGAAAAACGAGAGGCTTACCTTGATTTGTGGAAGGCTCTTCGCCCTGATGCAGATTCCTTTGAGACCAGCATCAAGGGCACCTTGCTGGCCATGGCGTCCTCGCACCATTATTTGTATTTCAGGGATCCACCGGATGACCGAAAAAGCAGAGCGGTTCGCCTTTCTAAGATAATAAAATTTTTATCGAACAGGAAAGCGAGCGGCGAGGAAATCCAAGAGCTCATCGATTTGGATCTCTCCGAGAATCAAGTCGTTGAGCGCATCATGGACTCTCCCGAATTTAATTCGTTTATCGAAACCTATTACTCGCAATGGCTGGATTTAACCGAGGGCAGCAAAAAGGGGGTGGAGGGCCGTTATAGCAGACACGTCAAGCCATACGTCTTGCAAGAGCCCTACGAGTTCATCTCCTACCTTTATCGGCAGAACCTATCGATGATGAACCTCATTCATTCCGACTTCCTCCTTTTGAACGTTCCCCTAGCCACCTATTACGGTATTCCGGGAGTCAAGAGTACGGGGAAATTGGTGAAAGTTGATCTTCCGCCCGATTCTCACCGTGGTGGTGTACTTACGATGGCCCTCCCCATGATCGCCCAAGCAGAAGACAATGGGCAATCTCACCCGATACGAAGAGGAGCATGGATTGTGGAACGCATTTTAGGAAGACAACTGCCGCCACCACCGAAGACAGTTAAATTCCCGGACCCGGACAGCATTCCGGGATTCCATTCACTTTCCATCAAGGAGCAATTGAAAATACACATGACCCATGAGTCTTGCGCGGGTTGCCACAAACGGGTCGATCCCTTCGGCATTCCCTTTGAAAATTTCGATGGCTATGGTCAATGGAGAATCAATGTAATCGAAAAAAATGCCATGATGATAAAGGAAGTTCATCTACGCGGGGCGGCTAATCCCTCGACGAATATCCAAGGAGTTCCCATCGCCAACGCGATGGATCTCAAGAAGTACCTGCTTGGCAGGGAAGAGGAATTAGGCAAGTCCATGATTCGCCATATGCTTACCTATGCCGTGGGCAAGGGGATTTCTCGTACCCATGACGAGTTGATTCACGACATTTATCTCCCGTTCAAGGAATCGGGATTTCAATCAAGAAAGCTGATCCACTTGATCATTCAATCTCCCTTGTTTTAATCAGTTTTCAGGTCATAATTACTTTATAAGTCTCATGAAAAACAAGTTTTCAGTTTCCCGCAGACATTTTCTTCATGGCCTGGGAGCGACCTGCTTCTTGCCCAGTCTCAATGCCATGCCTCCATCCGCTGGGCCCAGCAAACGCATATGCGCCATGTTTCACCCTTTCGGGGTTTCCCTGCCCTTGGGCATAGGCAAGAGGCAACGCAGCAACAAGGAGGAACTCAAGAAATGGCAATGGTTCCCGGAAAAACCGGGAAGATTGGACCAGCTCAAGCTTGCGGATAGTTTCAAGTCGCTGGAGGAGGTTAAGGATCAATTCTCCATATTGGGTGGGCTGTCTCACCCGCAATGCCGCTGGATGGCGCATTCCATGGGGGACATATATTTAACGGGAGCAGCCTACACCCAAGCCAGGTACAACCACCAGTCAATGGATCAAGTTGCCGCAGACCATCTTGGCAAAAGCACCCGACTGAAATCACTCGTTCTTTCGGCAGGAGGAACAGTCGGCGTAAGGAAGCGGATCATGACGCTTTCCTGGGATGGTTCAGGCAACCCGATCCCTGCCATCAACAGCCCGCGAAATGCCTTTGAAATGCTATTCGTTGGGAATGCGAAAATCTCCAAGGAAGACCAGCTCAAGCGACTTTATAATCAAAAGAAGATCGTGGATGTCATTCTTCAAGACTACAAGAGCCTGCAGCGCAAATTGGGCAAACAGGACCTTGCCAAAATGGATGAATACCTGACCGCGGTCAACGAGCTGGAAACGAAGATCATGAAAATTGAAAAGTTTTTCAACAAGGCTCTGCCCAAGGTGGATCGCACTGTGGATGACTACAAGCACCTCAAGGAGTGCGCCCCCGAGGAATACTATGACATGATGTATGACCTCATCTACTTGGCTTTTGAAACCAACCAGACCAACGTTGCCTCCTTCATGATCGGTTCCGAGGAATCGGGCGACCTGATGGCTTATTTCTCGGCTAGGCAAGTAAAGGGAAATATTCACAAGTTCACCCATACCAACAAGTTTGAACAACTGGGTCTTTGGGATCAGTTTCTACTGGCCAGGTTCCGCACCTTTCTCGACAAGATGAGCAAGAGCAGGGATGAGCACGGATCCTTGCTGGACAACACCATAGTCCTCCACGGCTGCGCCACCAGTACGTTGCATTGGTGCGAGCATTATCCAACGATCATCGCGGGAGGCAAAAACCTTGGCTACAAGCACGGCCATTATCGTGAGTTTCCCAGTAGCGTGCCCTTTTCCAATCTCTTCGTCAGCATGCTCGACAGCGCTGGGGTGCCCATCAAGAAGTATCATGACAGCACCGGGAGAATCGAAGAAATCTTTGGGTGATTTCCGAAAGTATATTGACCGCCTCCCCCTGCGTCCCGGCAAAAGTAGCAAGATGAAGTCATTCTTCCCTTTGCTGTTTTTTGTCTGTGCATCCGACTTGGCCCAAGGGCAGGAACCGGTAGTGTCCGAGGTCGCGGATGCCCGAGAGGAGCAGGCGGTTGCAAAGCAGATGC
>Ga0209660_1000894_pt1 | contig 16599 bp, 9 predicted proteins | sample SaaInlV_100m_DNA_2_FD_184659 | JGI IMG/M metagenome (GOLD analysis project Ga0209660, IMG submission 184659) | Marine microbial communities from expanding oxygen minimum zones in the Saanich Inlet - SI072_LV_100m_DNA (SPAdes) (version 2) | ecosystem: Environmental > Aquatic > Marine > Intertidal... | reverse complement strand
TAAGTTTAATTCTAATATTTTGTTTTTCCATAATTACCCTGCAATCTTTTTAGTTACTTCATCTTGAACATTCTGAGGTACTTTTGAATAATGATCAAAAAACATAGAGTATTGTGCTCTACCTTGAGACATTGATCTTAAATTATTAATATATCCAAACATGTTTGCTAGGGGCACCATAGCTGTAATTACTGTTGCATTTCCTCTTTGTTCTTGTGTACTGATTTGACCTCTGCGGCTATTCAAGTCACCAATAACATCACCCATATAATCTTCTGGTGTAACAACCTCAACTCTCATTACTGGTTCAAGAAGTTTTAAGGTTCCTTTAGTGCATGCTTCTTTGAAACAAGCTCTACCAGCAAGTTCAAAAGCAAGAACGCTTGAGTCCACATCATGGTGTAAACCATCTAAAATTGTCACTTTATAATCTATCATTGGAAATCCACAGAGAATTCCATTGTCTGAAACCGTTTCTATTCCTTTTTCTACACCTGGAATAAATTCTTTAGGAATTGCACCACCTTTAATTTTACTCTCAACCGATCTTCCAGCACCTGGTTCTTGAGGTTCAACAAGAAGTTTAACTTTTGCAAACTGACCAGCTCCACCACTTTGTTTTTTATGTGTATATTCAACTTCAGATGCATTTTCTAATGTTTCTCTGTATGCAACTTGTGGAGCACCTACATTTGCCTCAACTTTAAATTCTCTTTTCATTCTATCGACAATTATATCTAAGTGTAATTCACCCATACCTTTAATAATTGTTTGACCAGATTCCTCATCAGATGTCACTCTGAATGATGGGTCTTCTTTAGCAAGTCTTCCCAAAGCTTCACCCATTTTTTCTTGGTCAGCTTTTGTTTTTGGTTCAACAGCAATTTCAATGACAGGATCTGGAAATTCCATAGGTTCTAGTAAAACAGGTTTCTCTTCATCACATAACGTGTGACCTGTGATAGTATATTTTAGACCAGCTAATGCTACTATATCACCAGCATTTGCTTCTTTAATATCTTCTCTAGAGTTAGCATGCATCAATAACATTCTCCCAACTCTTTCTTCTTTTTCTTTTGACGAATTATAAATTCCTGTTCCAGTTTTAATAGTTCCTGAATAAATTCTTATAAATGTCAAAGAACCAACAAATGGGTCATTTGCAACTTTAAAAGCTAAAGCAGAAAATGGTTGGCTATCTTCAAATTTCATTTCCATCTCATCCTCAGAACCAGGTTTGGTTCCTTTAATTAATCCAATGTCAATTGGACTAGGTAGGTAATTTATTGTAGCATCAAGTAATGGCTGAACACCTTTATTTTTAAAAGCCGAACCAGTTGTGATTGGTACAAAGCTAAAATTTAAAGTCCCTTTTCTTATACATCTAACTAAATCTTCTTCTTTAATCTCATCACCATTTAAGTAAGCTTCCATTAATTTTTCGTCTTGTTCAACAGCTGTTTCAACTAATTCTGTTCTATATTTTTGAGAAATTTCTTTTAAATCATCAGGGATATCTTTGTACTCCCATTCAGCGCCTAGAGCTTCATTTTTCCAAACTTGTGCTTTCATTTTAACAAGATCTACAACACCCGAAAGTGATGCTTCAATTCCAATTGGTATTTGAATTGGTAGTGGTTTACATCCCAATCTATCTCTAATCATATCAACACATCTAAAAAAATCTGCACCAGTTCTATCTAATTTATTAACAAAACAAATTCTTGGAACTTTATATTTATCAGCTTGTCTCCAAACAGTTTCTGATTGAGGCTCAACTCCAGCCACACCATCAAAAACACAAACAGCTCCATCTAAAACTTTAAGAGATCTTTCAACTTCAATAGTAAAATCTACGTGACCAGGCGTATCAATAATATTAATTCTATGATCATTCCAAAAACAAGTAGTTGCTGCAGAAGTAATTGTAATTCCTCTTTCTTGTTCTTGCTCCATCCAGTCCATAGTTGCAGCTCCATCATGTACTTCGCCAATTTTATGACTTTTGCCTGTATAATATAAAATTCTTTCTGTAGTGGTAGTTTTACCAGCATCAATATGTGCCATGATCCCAATATTTCTATATTTATCTAATGTATGAGTTCTAGCCATAAATTATTACCACCTAAAGTGTGCAAAGGCTTTATTTGACTCAGCCATTTTATGCACATCCTCTCTTTTTTTAACTGCAGCACCTTTTTTTTCATAAGCATCAAACAGTTCATTAAAAATTTTATCTGACATATGCTTGTCTTTTCTTTTTCTTGCAGAATCTACAAGCCATCTAATAGCTAAAGCTTGAGCTCTTTTGCTTTTTACCTCAACAGGAACTTGATAAGTAGCACCACCAACTCTTCTAGATCTAACTTCAACAGTCGGTTTAATATTGTTAATAGCTTCATTAAAAATATTTATTGGTTCATCTTTAGATTTTGTTTTAATCTTATCTATTGCGTCGTAAACGATCTTGGCAGCAACACCTCTTTTACCGTCATACATTATATTATTAATTAATTTTGGTATAATAGTTGAATTAAACTTAGGGTCTGGAACTACATTTTTTTTTGGTTGAGTTTTTTTTCTAGACATTATTTACCTTTTTTAGTTCCGTATAAAGATCTTCTTTTTTTTCTATTAGCAACACCTTGAGTATCAAGGTTACCTCTTAAAATATGATAACGAACACCTGGTAAATCTTTTACCCTACCGCCTCTAATCAATACTACTGAGTGTTCTTGAAGATTGTGTCCTTCACCTGGGATGTAAGCAGTAACTTCAAAACCGTTTGATAATCTTACTCTTGCAACTTTTCTTAATGCTGAGTTAGGTTTTTTAGGTGTAGTTGTGTAAACTTTTACACACACTCCTCTTTTGAGTGGTTGCTTTTGTAAAGCAGGAACCTTATTCCTTGTTACCTGTTTAATTCTTTTTTTTCTTAACAACTGATTAATAGTTGGCATAAATTTTTTATAAAATTAATTAATTTATTTTTAGAAGAAAATAACTGACAGGTTATTTTGTGGCAGCGTTTAGTACTATTAGTAGGTACTACATTCCAACCAAAAACATCGCCAAATTACTTATTAATCTGGCTTTGTCAAACTAAAACTTCAAGTATTAAGTGATATTTTTACTGATTTGCGGGAGTTTCTGAAGGTTCAGATGTTTCTATTTTATCTTGTTCTGCAATAAAATTATTATCATCCTCAAGTGCTTTTTTATTCCATTTGTTTTTTATATGACCTGTTCCAGCAGGAACCAATCTACCCACAATAACATTCTCTTTTAAGCCATTTAATGGGTCAACTTTACCTTTAATTGCTGCATCTGTTAAAACTCTAGTTGTTTCTTGGAATGAAGCAGCTGAAATAAATGATTCAGTTTGTAACGAAGCTTTGGTTATACCCATTAATACACGTTCACCAACAGCAGGTGTCTTACCTTCAGCTACTAGCTTTTCATTTACAATATCAAATTTTATTCTATCAATAACCTCACCTGGTAAATAACTAGAATCACCAGAAACTTTGACTTCAACTTTTTTAAGCATTTGTCTTAGAATAGTTTCAATATGTTTGTCATTTATAATTACACCTTGTAATCTATAAACTTCTTGAACTTGATTTACAAAATATTCAGTTAATTCTTTAATTCCCAATACTCTTAAAATATCATGAGGTAATGGTTGACCATCAAGCAAGTACTCACCTTTTTGTATTTTTTCACCTGGGTTAAAGTTAATATGTTTTCCTTTTGGAATTAAATAATTTGAAGGTTCAGCTCCATCTTCTGGAACAATAGATACTCTTTGTTTACCTCTAACTTCTTTACCAAATACAACTTGTCCATCATTTTCAGCAATTATTGCGCTATCTTTTGCTTTTCTTGCTTCAAACAATTCAGCAACTCTTGGAAGACCACCTGTAATATCTTTTGTCTTAGTGGTTTCTTTAGGAAGTCTTGCGATTACATCTCCAGCGAAAACTTTTTGACCATCTTTAATAGAAAGAATTGAGTCTGGTACTAGATAATATCTAGCCTCATTATCATCAGCTTTTTTAATTACATTTCCTTTTTCATCTCTAAGAGTAATTCTAGGTTTTAAATCCGTGCTTTTAGATTGTGCTCTCCAGTCAATAACTGATTTAGAAGATATACCAGTTGCATCATCTGTAGTTTCTTGAATTGAAACTCCATCAATTAAATCAACAAAACTTGCTGTACCACTTTTTTCAGCAATTACAGGTGTGGTGTATGGATCCCATTCACAAATTTTTGTATTAGCTTTAATTTTATCTCCATTATTAAAAAATAACTTTGATCCGTAAGCAACTTTATAAACAGCTACTTGAACACCATTGTCATCTTCAATAGAAAGTTGAGTATTTCTCCCCATAACAATTAAGTTTTTCTTGGAATCTTCTAAAATATTTGAGTTTAAAATTTTAAGTGTACCTTCATTTTTACTAACAATTTGAGAATCTTGTTTAACTGATGCTGTTCCACCAACGTGGAATGTTCTCATAGTTAACTGAGTACCTGGTTCACCAATTGATTGAGCAGAAATCATTCCAATTGCTTCTCCAACATGTACCATTTTACCTCTAGATAAATCTCTTCCATAACAAGTTGAACAAACACCTTTTTTTGAACTACATGTCATTACTGAGTAAACTTTAAGTGATTTAACACCGGCAGCATCGATCAAATCGCAACCTGCTTCATCAATCATTTTTGATTTTTTAATGACAATTTCACCATTAAGTGGGTTTTTTACATCAGCCGCAGTAACTCTTCCTAAAGCTCTTTCAGATAAACTGACTACGACATTTCCACCTTCTAATATTTCTGAAAGTTCGATAAATCCTGGATCATCACATTGAACTTTTGTAATTGTTAAATCTTGAGCAACATCACAAAGTCTTCTAGTTAAATAACCTGAACTTGCAGTTTTAAGGGCTGTATCCGCAAGACCTTTTCTAGCACCGTGTGTAGAGTTAAAATATTCTAATGCAGTTAAACCCTCTTTAAAGTTAGAAATAATTGGGCTTTCGATAATTTCGCCTGAGGGTTTTGCAATCAAACCCCTCATACCAGCTAGTTGTTTCATTTGTGCTGCAGATCCTCTAGCTCCACTATCAGCCATCATAAAAACTGAATTAATTTTTAAACCTTCTGGAGTTTTTTCAGTAGCAGAAATGCCCTTCATCATTTCACCAGCAACTTTATCTGTACATTTTGACCAAGCATCAACAACTTTGTTGTACTTTTCACCTCTTGTGATTAATCCTTCAGAATATTGATTTTCATAATCTGCAATTAATCCTTTTGTGTCCTCAATTAATTGAGTTTTGCTCTCTGGAATTACAAGATCATCTTTTCCAAATGAAATTCCAGCTTTAAAAGCATGTTTGAACCCTAAATCTTTTAATTTATCACAAAATATGACAGTTGTTTTTTGTCCACAAAATCTAAACACTATATCTATAATTTCAGAAACTGTTTTCTTGGGTAGTAATCTATCAACTAAAGAAAATTTAATATTGCTATTTTTTGGAAGTAAATTTGCTAATAAAAATCTTCCAGCAGTTGATGTGTATTTTTCGTATTTCTTATTTCCATTTTCATCAACTGTTTCAATTCTTGATATAATTGTGCTGTGAACTTTAATTTGGTCTGAAGCTAAAGCGAATTCAATAGCATCAACATCGACAAAATATCCAGAAGGTTTATCTGTCATAGGTTCTTGAGAAAGGTAATAAATGCCTAAAATCATATCCTGACTTGGTACAATAATCGGCTTACCATTAGATGGAGATAAAATATTGTTTGTAGAAAGCATTAATATTCTAGCTTCTAATTGAGCTTCCAAACTTAATGGAACGTGAACAGCCATTTGATCACCATCAAAGTCAGCATTAAAAGCAGCACAAGTTAAAGGATGTAATTCAATTGCATCACCTTCTATAAGTTTAGGTTCAAACGCTTGAACACCTAATCTGTGAAGTGTTGGTGCTCTGTTTAAAATTACCGGATGTTCTCTAACGATCAATTCTAGAGCATCCCAAACAGCATTGGTTTCTTTTTCAACCAATTTTTTTGCTTGTTTGATTGTAGATGCTAATCCAAGTTTATTTAATCTTGCATATAAAAATGGTTTAAAAAGTTCTAAAGCCATTTTTTTCGGCAAACCACACTCGTGAAGTTTTAGGTCTGGACCAACAACAATTACAGATCTACCCGAGTAGTCAACCCTTTTTCCAAGTAAGTTTTGTCTAAATCTACCTTGTTTACCTTTTAGCATTTCAGCCAAAGATTTAAGCGGTCTTTTTCCAGTACCAGTTATTACTCTACCCCTTCTACCATTATCAAATAATGCATCCACTGATTCTTGAAGCATTCTTTTTTCATTTCTAACAATGATGTCTGGAGCTTTTAGATCCATTAATCTTTTTAATCTATTATTTCTATTTATAACTCTTCTATAAAGATCATTTAAATCTGATGTAGCAAATCTTCCACCATCTAAAGGTACTAACGGTCTTAGTTCAGGCGGGATTACTGGCACTACTGTTAAAATCATCCATTCAGGTTTTTGTCCTGTTTCAATAAATGACTCAACTAATTTTAGTCTTTTGATTGATCTCTCTTCATTAACTTTTGATTTTGTTTCTTTAATAAAGTTAATAAGTTTTTTTCTTTCTAATTCTAAATCTAAATTTTTTAGCATTTCAAGTACTGCTTCAGCACCTATCCCAGCTTCAAATGACTCTTCACCAAACTCGTCTTGATATTTAGCTAATTCTTCTTCATTAAGAAGTTGATTTTTTTGTAATCCAGTTAAACCAGGTTCAATTACTATAAAGTTTTCAAAATAAAGAACTCTTTCAATTTCTTTAAGTTTCATATCAACTGCTAAAGCAATTCTGCTTGGTAAAGATTTTAAAAACCAAATATGAGCAACAGGTGTTGCAAGATTAATATGGCCCATTCGTTCTCTTCGAACATTTGATTTAGTTACTTCAACACCACATTTTTCACAAATAATACCTCTAAATTTCATTCGTTTATATTTTCCACACAAACACTCGTAATCTTTGATTGGACCAAAAATTCTAGCACAAAATAATCCATCTTTTTCTGGTCTAAAAGTTCTATAATTTATTGTTTCTGGTTTTTTAATTTCTCCAAAAGTCCATGATTTAATCTTTTCAGGACTAGCTAATGTTATCTTAATGCTATTAAAATTTTGAGCTTCAGAAATCTCAGTGTTTTTAAATAAATCTGTTAATTCTTTTTTCATTTTTAATTAAGCTCCACGTTTAATGCTAATGATTTGATTTCTTTAACTAGAACGTTAAATGACTCAGGTATACCTGACTCAAAATTTTCCTCACCTTTAACTATAGTTTCGTAAACTTTAACTCTTCCAGCAACGTCGTCAGATTTAACAGTTAAAATTTCTTGAAGTGTATATGATGCACCATAAGCCTCTAATGCCCACACTTCCATTTCACCAAATCTTTGACCACCTAATTGAGCCTTACCACCTAAAGGTTGTTGAGTTACCAAACTATAAGGTCCTGTTGATCTAGCATGAATTTTATCTTCAACTAAATGGTGGAGTTTAAGCATATAAATTATTCCAACTGTCACAGGTCTATCGAATTTTTCACCTGTTCTACCATCCCATAAATATGTTTGTCCTGACCCTGGTAATTTAGCAAGCTCTAGCATCTCTGTAACATTTTTTTCTTTTGCACCATCAAATACTGGTGTTGAAATAGCTATTCCATCTTGTAATGTTTCAACTAAATCTTTGAATTCAGGTTTGCTTAATTTTTCAACTTTATCATCAAAAATTTCTTCACCATAAACGGATTTTAAAAATTTTGAGATTTTTTCAGTTTTTTCAATTTTTTTATTATTCTCATTAACTAATTTTTTAACCTCTTCACCAAATTCTTTACAAGCCCATCCTAAGTGAGTTTCTAAAATTTGACCAACGTTCATACGACTTGGAACACCAAGTGGGTTTAAAACAATATCAACGGGTCTTCCGTCTTCTCTATAAGGCATATCTTCGACAGGAACTATTTTACTAACAACACCTTTGTTACCATGTCTGCCAGACATTTTATCACCTGGTCTTAGTCTTCTCTTGATTGCTACAAAAACTTTAACCATTTTCATAACACTTGGTAATAAATCATCACCACTTCTAATTTTTAAAACTTTATCTTCAAATCTTTCCGTAATATCTTGTTTTGCTTTATTATATTGATCTTTAAGTTGAGCTAAAGTTGCTTCATCATTAACATTGCCGACTGTAATTTTAAAAACATCATTGATAGATAAATTATCTATTGATTCAAAATCTAATTTAGTGCCTTCAGATAAATCTTTTACTTTTTTGGTTAAAGAAGATCCTGATAAAAATTGTGATGCTCTTTGTTTAATGCTTCTTTCTAAAATCTCTTCTTCAACAATTTTGTCTTGCTGCACTTCTTCAATTTCTGCTCTTTCAATCGTAATTGATCTTTCATCTTTTTCAATACCGTGTCTATTGAATACTCTTACATCAACAACAGTCCCACTGCTTCCTCTAGACATTCTTAAAGATGTATCTGTTACATCTATAGCTTTTTCACCAAATATTGATCTTAATAATTTTTCTTCAGGTCCTGAAGCTGAGTCGCCTTTAGGGGTTACTTTTCCAACCAAAATATCACCTGCATTAACTTCCGCACCAATATAAACAACACCGGACTCATCAAGGTTTTTTAATGCTTCTTCATTAACATTTGGAATATCTCTAGTTATATCTTCTTCACCTAATTTTGTATCTCTTGCCATAATTTCATATTCAACAATATGAACAGATGTAAATACATCATCAGTTACACATCTTTCGGAAATCAAAATTGAATCCTCGAAATTATAACCTTGCCATGGCATAAAGGCTACAGTTACATTTTTACCTAAAGCTAATTCACCTAATTTAGTAGATGGACCATCAGCTATAATATCTCCAGATTTAACCTTGTCACCAACTCTAACTAAAGGTTTTTGGTTGATACATGTATTTTGATTTGATCTTTTAAATTTTTGTAAATTGTAGATATCAACACCTGATTTAGAAAAGTCAGTTTCTTCAGTAGCTTTAATTACAATTCTTTTACCATCAATTTTATCCACTGTTCCATCTCTTCTAGCAACAATAGTAACACCAGAATCTAAAGCAACATCACTTTCAATGCCCGTTCCTACCAAAGGTGATTCAGGTTTTAATAATGGAACTGCTTGTCTCATCATGTTAGATCCCATTAAGGCTCTGTTGGCGTCGTCATTTTCTAAGAAAGGTATTAACGAAGCAGCAACCGATACAAGTTGTTTAGGTGATACATCAATGTAATCAATAGTTTCGGGTTTAGCTAAAAGAAAATTTAAATTTTGTCTGCAAGAAACTAATTCTTCAATTATTTTTCCATCTTTGTCTAATTTAGTATTTGCCTGTGCAATAGTAAATTTTGTTTCTTCCATTGCAGATAAATACTCAACATTATTTTGAACGACACCATCTTTTACTTTTTTATACGGACTTTCTATAAAACCATATTTGTTAATTTTTGCATAAGTTGATAAGCTGTTTATTAATCCAATGTTTGGACCTTCTGGTGTTTCAATTGGACAAATTCTTCCATAGTGAGTTGGGTGAACATCACGAACTTCAAAACCAGCTCTTTCTCTTGTTAGACCACCAGGTCCTAAAGCTGAAACCCTTCTTTTATGTGTAATCTCTGATAATGGATTAGTTTGATCCATAAATTGTGAAAGTTGAGAGCTTGCAAAAAAATCTTTTAAAGAAACTGTTAAAGGTTTAGCATTAATTAAATCCTGAGGCATTGCTGACTCAACATCTAAAGTTGTCATTTTTTCTTTTATCGCTCTTTCCATTCTGTAGACACCAATACGAGCTTGATTTTCAACTAACTCACCAACAGAACGTACTCTTCTATTACCAAGATGATCAATGTCATCAACATCATCTTTACCATCTCTTAAATCTAACATCTTATGAACGATTGCTATGATATCGTCATTTCTTAAAATTGTGACTTTATCTGAACAATCCTGTTCTAATCTTGAATTCATTTTAACTCTTCCTACGTCAGAAAGATCGTATCTGTCAGAACTAAAAAATAGATTATTGAAAATTTGATTAGCTATTTCAATTGTTGGTGGCTCTCCAGGTCTAAGCATTTTATAAATTTCAGTAATAGCCTCATCTTTAGTATTGTTCTTATCATTTAAAATAGTTGTTAATAGATAAGGACCTTTGTTTATTGAGTTTGTTACTGAGATTTGTAGTGAGTGAATATTTGCATCTAGTATTTGTTGAATTACAGCGTCATTTAATTCTGTTCCGATTGAAAAAGTACCTTCTTCCTCATTATTAACCTTAACATCTCTGTGTAAAAATTTTCCATATAAAGATTCTCTAGTTACCAAAATATCTTTAAGTCCATCGTTAGCTAGTTTTTTTGCGTTTAAAAAATTAATTTTATCACCTAACTTAATTATTACTTCATCAGTTTTAGCATCAGTAACTTCTTCTGAGAAGTTTTTTGCTTTATAATTTTCTGGATTAAATTTGGTTTTCCATTTTTCAGTTTTAGGATCAAAAGTAAACTTTTCACTCTCATAAAATTCGTCAACGATTTCAGCTTTAGTAAAGCCTATTGCTAATAATAAAGTTGAAGAAAAAATTTTTTTCTTTCTATCAATTTTAAAATATAAAAAATCTTTAACATCATATTCAAAATCTAACCAAGAACCTCTGTTTGGAATAACTCTTGCATTAAATAATAGTTTTCCACTAGCATGAGTTTTTCCCTTGTCATGATCAAAAAATACACCAGGACTTCTGTGCATTTGGTTTACAACTACTCTTTGAACACCATTGGTAATAAAGGTACCACTGTTAGTCATCATAGGTACTTCACCCATGTAAACTTCTTGTTCTTTTGCAGATAAGATATCTTTAGTATTATTTTCCTGATCAATTTCATAAACAACTAATCTTAAAGTGCATTTAAGAGCAGATGAATAAGTTAAGCCTCTAGTAATACATTCCTCTACATCAAACTTGGGTTTATCCAATCTGTACGAGACATATTCTAATGTCGCTTTGTCATTTAAATCTTCAATTGGAAATATACTTTTAAAAACTCTGTCAAAACCTTTTGTAAGTTCTGTTTCAGCACTAAATTCAGTTAATTCTTTGTAAGAATTTTTCTGTACTTCAATTAGGTTTGGAATAGATAAACTTTCTTTTAGTTTACCAAAACTTTTTCTTATGTTTTTCTTTTCAGTAAAAGATAATTGCATTTATGTTTAATAATACTGATTAAAAATAATCAGTATTCGAATTCTTTCTTATTAATTTATTTAAGTTCTACTTTTGCGCCTGCGGCTTCCAGTTTAGCTTTGATCTCTTCAGCTTCTTTTTTATTTACACCAGACTTAACTTCTTTTGGTGCTCCCTCTACAAGATCTTTAGCTTCTTTTAAACCTAATGAAGTTGCTGCTCTAACTTCTTTAATAACATTAATTTTTTTATCACCAGCTGATACTAGCATGATTGTAAAGTCGTCTTTATCTTCTGCTGGAGCTGCACCTGCTGCTGCTGGAGCTGCTGCTGCCATAGGAGTTACACCCCATTTTTCTTCTAGTTGTTTTGAAAGTTCTGCTGCCTCAGCAACAGTCAAACTTGAAAGGTCTTCTATGATTTTATTTAGGTCAGGCATAATTTACTCTTTGGGTTGTGTTTCAGAATTTTCTGCCGTCAAACTACTCATTTTTTCTGAGTATGCAAGCAAAATACTCACTAATTTTGATGCTGGAGCACTTAAAATACCTACGATATTTGCTCTCGCTTCGTCTAATGTTGGTAAGCTAGCTACATTTTGGACGCCGGCTTGATCTAAGACCTCATTGTCCATAATTCCACCAATTAATTTTAAATTTTCGTTATCTTTTGCAAATTTTGATAGAATTCTTGCAGACATTATCGCATCTTCACCAAAAGCTACTGCGGTTGGCCCTGTAAATAAATCTGATAAGTCTTTACATTTAGTTTTTTCTAAGGCTAGTTTGGTTATTCTATTCTTGGTTACTTTAAAGATTATTCCATGTTCTCTCATTTGAGCTCTTAACTCATCTAATTGAGTCATTGTTAAACCTTGATAATGAGTAACCATCACAGCTTTACTACTTTCAAACTGTGTAGTCATTTCTGTAATATAATTTTTTTTCTGTTCTTTTGTTAACATGACTATATCGACTTCCCTAATTTAACTTTATATGAAACACCCATTGATGACGTAACAAATGTATTTTTAATTAAGTCCCCTTTTAAAGTGTTGTTTGATTTTTCTTTTTCTAATGCATCTAAAATTGCATGAAAGTTTTTTAATAATTGATCATCATGGAATGATTTTTTTCCAATACTAACTCCTATGTTGCCATCTTTATCATTTCTAATTTCAACTTGACCTGATTTAGCATTAGTTACAGCTTCTTTAATATTTTCAGATACTGAACCTAGTTTTGGATTTGGCATTAATCCTTTGGGACCTAAAACTTTACCTAATTTAGAAAGTTTTATCATCATACCGGGTGTACATATTAATTTTTCAAAATTTAATTCGCCACCTTTAATTTTTTCAATAAACTCATCACTACCAACAATATCAGCTCCTGCATCTTTAGCTTCTTGCGCTTTATTATCTTCACAAACAACTGCAACTTTAACTTTTTTTCCAGTACCACCAGGTAAGTTAACAACAGTTCTAATATTTACTTCACTTTTCTTTTGTTTGTTGTTTATTTGAAAACTTAAATCTAAAGACTCATCAAATTTGGTTGTGCAATTTTTCTTAACCTCAGGTAATAATTTTTCAATCACCTCAGCGTTTAAATCTTTAGTTTTTTCAGGTAGTTTTTTATATCTTTTTGATGGCATTACTCTTTTACCTCTATACCCATTGATCTTGCTGAACCTGCTATGATTTTTACTGCCTCTTCTAAATCATGAGCATTTAAATCTTGCATTTTTTGAGTAGCAATATCTTCTAATTGTTTTTTTGATATTGATGCAACTATATTTCTCCCAGGTTCTTTTGATCCACTTTTACGTTTGACAGCTTCTTTAATAAAGAACGATGCTGGTGGAGATTTAATCTTAAAATCAAATTTTTTATCTTTGTAAACTGTAATTTCTACTGGAACAGGTTTTCCAGCCATCGATTTAGTTTTATCATTAAAAGCTTTACAAAATTCCATGATGTTAACACCACGTTGTCCTAAGGCTGGTCCTACAGGAGGAGCAGGGTTAGCTTGACCACCTTTAATTTGTAACTTTATAAATCCACTAATTTCTTTTGCCATTAACTTACTTTCTCAACTTGGTTATATTCTAAATCTACAGGTGTTGGACGTCCAAATATAGAAACTGAGACCTTAAGTCTAGACTTTTCTTCATCTATATCTTCAACCATTCCACTGAACGATGCAAAAGGTCCATCAACCACCTGAACTTTTTCACCGATGTTGTACTCTATACCAGATTTTGGTTGAGCCACACCATCTTTTATTTGTCCTAAAATCTTTTCAATTTCTTTATCAGAAACTGGTACTGGAATTCCTTTAGACCCTAAAAAACCACTTACTCTCTTTATGTTCTTAATCATGTGATAAATGTCATTATTCATCTCACACTTTACAAGCACATAACCAGGAAAATATTTTTTTTTTCTCTGTATTCTTTTACCTCTTTTAACTTCTGTTACATCATGTGTTGGAACAATAATTTCCTCAAATTTGTCAGATATCTTCGCTTTTTCAGCTTCTTCTTTGATTAAACCTGAAACTTTGTTCTCAAAGTTTGAGTGTGATTGAACTATGAACCAATTTTTCATTAAATACTCACCTTAAGTAATAGTTCTAAGAAAAACTTTAAAACTTGATCCAATAGTAAGAAAAACAATGACATCACAACTGCCATCACAAACACCATCAAAGCACCCTGCAGAGTTTCTTTCCATGTAGGCCATGAAACTTTAAAAGCTTCCTGTTTTACTTCCTGAATAAATTTAATCGGGTTCTTCATAATTTTTTAACTCAAATTGGCAGGAGCGGAGGGACTCGAACCCTCAGCCTCCGGTTTTGGAGACCGGCGCTCTACCAATTGAGCTACACTCCTATTTATAGAGTTACTCTATAATTTTAGTTACTACTCCTGCTCCAACAGTTCTTCCACCTTCTCTAATAGCAAAATTCAATTGTTCTGACATTGCAATCGGTGTGATCAACTTAACAGTAAATTTAGCATCATCACCTGGCATAACCATTTCAGTACCTGCTGGTAATTCTACTTCTCCAGTTACGTCGGTTGTTCTAAAGTAAAACTGCGGTCTGTATTTAGTAAAGAAAGGAGTGTGTCTTCCACCCTCATCTTTTTTAAGTACATATGCTTGAGCTTCAAATTTAGTGTGAGGAGTAATTGAACCAGACTTACAAAGTACCTGACCTCTTTCGATGTCAGTTCTTTCAATACCTCTCAATAAAATTCCTACGTTATCACCAGCTTCACCTGAGTCTAAAAGTTTTCTAAACATTTCTACTCCAGTACAAACTGATTTCTTAGTTTCTTTAATACCTACGATTTCAACTTCTTCGCCAGTTTTAATTACACCTGATTCAATTCTACCAGTTGCAACTGTTCCTCTTCCTGAAATTGAAAATACGTCCTCAACAGGCATCAAGAATGGTTTGTCAACATCTCTAGCTGGTTGTGGAATATGTTCATCAACAGCTTTCATTAATTCTAAAATTGAATTTTTTCCAATTTCATCATCTCTTTTTTCTACTGCTGCTAAAGCTGAACCTTTAACGATTGGAGTTGTTTCTCCAGGATATTTGTATGAAGTTAAAAGTTCTCTAATTTCTTCTTCTACAAGTTCGATCATATCTTTATCATCCACTTGGTCTACTTTATTTAAGTAAACAACAATTGCTGGAATTCCTACTTGTCTTCCTAAAAGAATATGTTCTCTTGTTTGTGGCATAGGACCATCAGCAGCGTTAACTACTAAGATAGCTCCATCCATTTGTGCAGCACCAGTGATCATGTTTTTTACATAGTCAGCGTGTCCTGGACAGTCAACGTGAGCGTAATGTCTTTTTTCAGTTTCATACTCAACGTGAGCAGTTGAAATTGTAATTCCTCTTTCTTTTTCTTCAGGAGCTTTATCGATTTGATCGTAAGCTACTTCTTTTGCTCCACCTGCTTCTGCTAATGTGATTGTGATAGCTGCAGTAAGAGTTGTTTTACCATGGTCGACATGACCAATAGTCCCAATGTTACAGTGGGGTTTATTTCTAACAAACTTTTCTTTTGACATTACTTTTTTACCTCAGTTTTTGTTTTCATTAATAATTTTTTATCTTGGAGCGGGTAAAGGGAATCGAACCCTTACATCCAGCTTGGAAGGCTAGCGTTCTACCATTGAACTACACCCGCACGACCCCAAGAGTAACACTCCATGTTACTTAAAATTTTATTGAGTGGTGGAGGGGGAAAGATTCGAACTTTCGAAGACCGAAGTCAACGGGTTTACAGCCCGCCCCATTTGACCGCTCTGGAACCCCTCCTCTGGGGAAGTGTCCCCTGTTCAATAAAGCTTCAAACAACAAGCGTTTTATATATTTTATTTATTCAAATGCAACACGTGATTTAATAGGAAAATATCCAAAAAAACGTGTAAAACTCATTAAAATTTATGAATAAATCGTCTTTTTTTATAGCTGGACAACATGCTGTTATCGAAGCTCTTAGAAATCCTAACCGAAAGGTTTTAAGAGTGTTTTTAACTGAAGATGCTAAGAAAAATATACACAGAAAAAACCCTAAAAAAAATGTTTTAGAAGATGTTAAAATTTATTTTAAATCTAAAAAAGAATTAGATAAATATACATCTAAAGAACAATTAATGCATGGTGGATATGTTGCAGAAATTGAACATCTTGATCAACCTGATTTAAAAGAATTTATTAAAGGAAAAAAAGATTGTACTTTTGTTTGTTTAGATGAAGTAACAGATCCAAGAAATATTGGTTCATTAATTAGAAGTGCATCATCATTTAAAATTGATGGATTGATTATAAAAGAAAGACAATTTCCAAGTGATAGTAAACTTATGTACAAAGCAGCAAGTGGCTGTATGGAACATTTAAACATTTTTCAAGTATCTAATATCAATTCAACTCTTAAAAATTTAAGAGAAAAAAATTTTTGGGTTTATGGTTTTGATGCAAGAGGAGAGAAAGATTTTACAGAAGTTAAATGGGAAGGAAAAAATGTTCTTCTTTTTGGATCAGAGGGTTTTGGTATGAGAGAGCATACGGGCAAATATGCAGATTTTTTTGTTAAAATAGATATGAATAAAGAGATTGAAAGTCTCAATATATCAAATAGTGCAGCAATAGTTTTTCATCACTTAAGTTTTTTAAAAAAAAAGAGTTGATTAATTAATA
>Ga0209660_1000893_pt1 | contig 16614 bp, 15 predicted proteins | sample SaaInlV_100m_DNA_2_FD_184659 | JGI IMG/M metagenome (GOLD analysis project Ga0209660, IMG submission 184659) | Marine microbial communities from expanding oxygen minimum zones in the Saanich Inlet - SI072_LV_100m_DNA (SPAdes) (version 2) | ecosystem: Environmental > Aquatic > Marine > Intertidal... | reverse complement strand
TTTAATAACAGATGCCTCCTCTAAGAAAACTTGAGTGTAACTTGGGATATCATACTTAAATGGAAAGGTGTAGGTTTTTTCAAAGCCGAACATTTGTATACCAATTCTTGACTTCATTGAAAACCATCTGAGGACTGATATGATCTAAGCACTCACTTTTTCCGTGCTCATTATCACAACCAGCATTACCACAGGCAACACAGGGAATATTTGCTTGGAAAATGGTTATATTTCCATAATTTTGTATGGGCATGTCTTCTGTTGCTGATTTTTGCAGTTGATTAGACCAAGGAGACCACATGCGTAAATTAGTTGGGCCAAAAATAGCAAAAATACGCTTGTTTTGAGCGGCGGCAATGTGCATATTGAGTGTATCCATACCAATATAAACCAAAGATAATTCACTCAATGCAAAAAACTCTTCTAAAGTCGTCTCGCCTATCAAATCGAAAACATTAGACAAGGCAGGGAGTTTATTTTTAATTGCAGAATCGATTTGATTGTTGCTGCCAGTAATCACAACGCCTATATCCAAACTAGATAGCCGAGCAAGCAATTCATGTCTTAAGTGCTGGGGGTATATCTTGTAGTTATATTGTGCAGATGGATGAAAAATAACAAAATCTTTGATGCCTTTTTTATCTAATTTATTTTTTATTCTAGCAATGGTCACTTCAGACACTTTAGGTTTACTCAAAATGTTGGTGTGCTTAATCTTGAGGAAATTTAAAGGCTCTAAGTTATTAAGGAGGATGTGTTTAGTTGTGTCAAAATAATAATAATGAGTCAAGAGTGACTTTTTCCACCGTGATTTACTGTTGTCTTTTTCAATCGCACTGATTGAATTCTTGCTTGCAAATAGAGCGTAAAGGACACTGCGATCGCTTGCGGTAAGATTAATGCTCAGATCATACTTTCTGAACACAGAAGTGATAATGTCTTTTTCTTGTTTCCAGCGGTTTTCACGCTTCTTTTTATATGAAAACGTATGGATGAAATTAATATTTGGCAACAACCGGGCAACAGACAAAGTATCATCATTAACAAGGAGGTCAATCTGGGGTGATCTGTAATACTCATACAGAGCACTAATCAAGGTTTGACTGAGTAAAACATCACCGTTAGAGCGTTGAATAATAATTAATATTTTTTTAGTATTTTTCAAAATCTTTATATAAAAATGAACTAAAAAAAACAAACATCAAAGTTGTGTAATGGCCTAATATATAAGAATCACTCCACATTATCACTAAAAACAAAAAAGGCAATGTGATGCCAACATCTCGAATAAATCGATTAGATGAATTAAATGATAGCTTTATTTGATAATAAAAAATGCTCAGCATGCTAATCAATCCTATAACACCGAGCTCCATGACAATCAAAATGTACATATTGTGGGGATTTTTTGTATTCGGTATTATGGCGTGTTTGTTTATTTGATAAATTTTTTTATACTCAATGGGAAAATCACCCGTACCAACACCAATAATTGGGTTTTCCTTAATCACCTCCCATGAATTGAGTGCAAAAGTTATTCTGTAGCCAATAGAGTTATTGTTATTGCTCCCTGGATGATATTCGAGAGCTTGGTTAAAAGCTAAATTGACTCTTTGTTGAAACATATCACTTGCTTGATAAGCAGTAAAAAAAATGCCTGGTATGACTATAAAAATTGTTATTAAAGATTTAATTCTTTGTTTATCTAAAATCTGAAAAATTAGTATTGATAGCATTACAAAAAAAGCAACTTGTCCTGCTCGCCCACCAGTAATAAACATGTTAAATATCATACTTATTGAAAAAAAACTATATAAAGAGAACACAAAATTTGTTATTTTCTTATTAAAAAATATTTCATGAAGTACTAAATATATTGCAAACGCTAAAATTGGATTATAAGAAATATGACTCATAAAAGGGGTAGGGTTTTCCACAGTTGCATTTTTAAATGGTTCTATTACCTCAAACCAAACTAAGTAGGAGCAAACCTCTGTAATTGAGATTGCAAGCAAGAATGCAGTTATATAATGACTAATATAATCTTTTCTAACTATCGTAAAAAGAACTGGAAATAACAACAAAAAATACCACATTTTGTGAAGAACATGGAGCCCCCAAGCCAAATCTTCTGTCCACAACATTCCAAGAAGATGCAAACAATAAAACATAATTGATGCTATCATCAATTTATTATTAATAATTTGATTAAATTTAGATTTATAGTTCCCAGAAAATAACCAAAGAATACAAATAATAACAATTATTAAATTGCCCCCAAAAACTGTTAATGGCATTAAAAATGCCAATATAATTAATAAAAACTGATATGTCTTATCTAGATTTAAATTTTTAAACATAAAAACTTTCAAATAAATTTAAAAAACTATTTCGATTATACTTACCTTAATTTATGACTATAAAAACTATTTTTCTTGATCGAGATGGTGTAATCAATAAAGAAATAAACTATTTGCATAAAATAGAAGACTTTGAATTTATTAATGGCGTATTCGAAGCTTGTCAATATCTTGAAAACCTAAACTATAAAATCATTATCACTACAAATCAATCTGGCATTTCACGTGGTTATTACACTGAGAATGACTTTCAAAAAATAACTAAATGGATGTTAAGCCAATTTAATAACAATAATATAGATATATTAGATGTAATTCATTGCCCACACCTACCAAGTGACTTTTGTGATTGTAGAAAACCAAAACCTGGCATGCTTCTATCGGCTGAGACTAAACATAATATTGATATGGAAAACTCTTGGATGATTGGAGATAAAGAAAATGACATTCAGGCAGCTAATAACGCTGGAATAATAAATACAATTCTAGTGAAGAGTGGGCACAATGTAGATGAGTTCAACTCAAAGTCAAAGTTTACCCTTGACTCTATTAAAGATATTCATCAAGCAATCAAATATTAATTAATTTCTTCAATTAATAAACTATTGGCAGCCTTAAAAACTTCCTCAACCTTTATTTCTTTAATAGAATAATCTTTTCTATCTATCTTTAATGGATTTACATTTGATTTTGACTCGATAATTTTATTTTTTTCCGAAGGTAATGTATTTCTATATCCTGGCGTCGAGCCAAAAAGAGTAATGGATGGAATATTACATGCCCAAGCCAGATGAGTTGGTCCTGTGTCAGAGCCCACAACCAGATCAACCTGACCAACTAGTGATATTAATTGATCTATAGATAATTGATCCGTAATTACAACTGTGGGATTTAATGTTTTAATCTCTTCGGCTAATAATCTTTCACTCTGACTACCCCAAATGATAATGATCTTGGCGTCTAATAATTTAGTTAACCTTGCTATTTTATTAACTGGATATAGTTTTGTTGAATGAGATGCTCCAGGTATGATCACCACATTTTTTTTTGAACTTGATAATCCTAAGTTTTCATATGTTTGACTAGAAAACATGAAAGGCAATTTACTTTGGAGATCTTTAAAATTATATGGGAGCTCCAATGCAAATTTAATAAGTTCAAAGTTTCGCTTAATAACATTTTCTTCGTACCCTATCTTGAAAGTCTTTGTGTAAAAAAATGATGCAATTTTTTCTCTTGCTGAAGCTCTATTAAAACCAAAAGTAATCTTAGATGGTATTATTATTGACAAGATTGCAGATTTCATTAAACCCTGCATATCAATAACTAAATCATATACTTGAAGTTTTCTCAGTTTTCTATAATCATTTAAAATGAGACTAAGTGACATTTTATTTTTAGCTTTTTTTAAGTTAACTGTATGCACTTTATTTACCTCAGGATGATATTCCAAAAGTTGTTTATAGTTTTCTTCAACTACCCAATCAATCAAAATTTCTTGATTATATTTTTTAATAAACTGCAATACAGCCATTGCATGAACTATATCACCTAATGCAGAAAGTTTGACTATAGCTATTCTCATGAAAACCATTTTACAATGTCATTCACTTTGTTCGCACCTCAAATTAAATTAGACTTTTAATGATATAATTCTTACACCTCGAATTATCGTTAATGTTGACACTAATGGACTCAAAAAAAACATCAGGTAAAACAACTAATTTTATACGCAATGTTATCGATGAGGACCTTTCAACTGGCGAGCATAAAACAGTTGTCACTCGATTTCCTCCCGAGCCCAATGGCTATCTCCATATTGGTCATGCTAAGTCAATATGCCTTAATTTTGGAACAGCTTCAGATTACGATGGTTATTGCAATTTAAGATTTGATGACACTAATCCTTCAAAAGAAGATATTGAGTATGTAAACTCTATTAAGAATGATGTCAACTGGCTAGGCTTTAGTTGGGATAAAAAAGTTAAATTTAGTTCTGATTATTTTGATATTTTCTATGAATGTGCAATAGAGCTAATTAAAAAAGAATTAGCCTATGTTTGTTTTTTAAGTGCTGAAGAGACTCGTGAATATCGAGGAACTCTTAAAAAGCCAGGTAAAAATAGTCCGTATAGAAATTCTTCTGTAGAAGAGAATTTAAGTTTATTTGCAAAAATGAAGGCAGGTGAATTTGAAGAAGGAAAATGTGTCCTTAGAGCAAGAATTGATATGTCATCAAACTTTATGTGTATGAGAGACCCAGCCCTTTATCGAATTCGCTTTGCATTTCATCATCAAACTAAAGATGACTGGTGTATTTATCCTATGTATGATTTTGCTCACTGTCTTGGTGATGCCATTGAAGACGTAACACATTCCATCTGTACTTTGGAGTTCCAAGACAACCGAAGGATTTATAATTGGACATTAGAAAATTTAGATACCTTTAACAAGCCAGACCGGCCCCATCAATATGAATTTTCTCGCTTAAATCTAGAATATGCAACCACCTCTAAAAGAAAACTAAAACTTCTTGTTGATAATAATTATGTGTCAGGCTGGAATGATCCCAGAATGCCAACAATCTCTGGACTCAAAAGAAGAGGTTATACTGCTGCATCAATTAGAGATTTTTCAGATAGAATTGGTGTTTCAAAAGTTAACAGTCTTACTGATATTTCGATTTTAGAATCCTCAATTAGAGATGATCTTAATATATCTGCACCTAGAGCAATGGCAGTAATCAACCCAATAAAACTTGTAATTGAAAACTACCCCGAGGGAAAAATTGAATCTCTTTCTGCTCCAGTACATCCACAAAATGAAGAAATGGGCATCAGAGAGATATTCTTTAGTCGTGAGATATATATTGACAAGGAAGACTTTAAAGAAGTAGCACCAAATAATAAATTTAAACGCTTAGCGATAGATAAAGAGGTGCGACTAAGAAATTCATATGTCATCAAAGCATCTCGTTTTGATAGTGACAAAAATGGAAATGTAACTACTATCTACTGCACTTATGATCCTGATACTTTAGGTAAAAATCCAACTGATGGTAGAAAAGTTAAAGGTGTGATTCATTATGTCGAATCGAGTAAAGCTATCAGCGCTGAATTTAAAATTTATGATCGCCTATTCTTAGATTCAAACCCTTCTCAGGTGGATGATATGTCGTCAATACTTAATCCAGATTCACTAATTATTAAAAATGGGTATGTTGAGCCCAGTCTGCGAGATGCTGAAATTGAAAAAGCATACCAGTTTGAACGAGAGGGTTACTTTTGTCGAGACAGTGAATCTGCCGGACTAGTATTTAACAAAACAGTCGGGCTGAGAGACACGTGGAGTCAATAATTAATTTTTTCAAGCCAATCTGAGACTTGCTTGATTTCAGGATATTTCGTTAAATCTATTTGAAGTGGTGTGACAGATACAAAGTTATTAGAAACTGCATGAAAGTCTGTTCCTTCTCCATTATCAGCCTCCTTGCCATTTTCTCCTATCCAATACAAAGATGGGTCTTTTAAATCTTGAATACTTGGCTCAGACTTATGCCGATTTCCTAAACGAGTACTCTTAATTCCATTGATCTCAGTCATCGGAATATCAGGAACATTAACATTAATAATTGTATTGTAGGCAAGTGGCGCCTTATCGATTTGAGCAACAAGAAGCTTAGCTATCTCTCCAGCTGTGTCAAAATGTTTACATTCCCAACTCGCTAACGACATTGCAATGGAAGGAAGTCCTAGAAACCGCCCCTCAATTGCCCCAGCCACAGTTCCTGAATAAATAACATCATCTCCAAGATTTGCGCCAAAATTAATACCCGTAACAACTAAGTCAATTGACTCTTTAATAAACCCGCACAAAGCCAGATGAACGCAATCACTTGGAGTAGCATCAATGGCGTAAACATTTTTTTCGATTTGAATTGGCTTTAACGGCTTGCCTAAGGTCAATGAGCTACTGGCAGCTGACTTATTTTCACTGGGAGCAACAACAATGACTTCTGCAATTTCACTAAGTGATTTCGCGAGCTGAATAATTCCATCAGCTTTATAGCCGTCATCGTTGCTTATAAGAATTCTCATTTAAGAGATATTAAGAGTAATTTTATCTTTATTGACGCCAACTTTAACAGTGCCGCCCTGACTTAGTTTTCCAAAAAGTAGTTCGTCAGCTAGGGGCTTACGAATTTCTTTTTCAATTAACCTTATCATCGGCCTCGCACCCATTTTTGAATCATAGCCATTTTCTGCGAACCATTTTCGGGCGTTATCTGAGACAATCAGAGATACATTTTTTTGCTCGAGGACATCCTCAAGCTCAAATATAAACTTATTAACCACATAAATCACAACATCTTCGCTTAATGAATTAAAGTAGATAATCTCGGATAGTCTATTCCTAAATTCTGGGGTAAAAGTTTTTTTAAGCTCACCCTCATAATCTAAGGAATGGTCTTGTTCATTGAATCCTATTGATGCCCTTTGAACATTTTGGGCGCCAACATTAGAAGTCATCACGAGAATAACATTACGGAAATCAACTTCACGTCCATTTGCATCGGTCAGCATCCCATGATCCATTACCTGCAGGAGAAGATTGAAAATATCTGGATGAGCTTTTTCTATTTCATCCAGTAAAAGAACGGCATATGGATTACTGTTTACTGCCTCTGTTAGAAGTCCACCTTCATCATACCCAACATATCCTGGGGGAGAGCCTATAAGCTTTGAAATAGAATGTCTCTCCATATATTCAGACATATCAAAACGCAACAACTTAACACCCATAATCCTTGATAACTGCTTACAAATCTCAGTTTTGCCTACACCCGTTGGGCCAGCAAATAAAAATGATCCCATTGGCTGGCCAACTGGAGATAGGCCTGATCGGGAAAGCTTAATAGCAGTTGATAATGAATCAACAGCACTGTCCTGACCAAAAACACCCAGCTTTAAATCTTTTTCAAGGTTCTGAAGTTGAGATTTATCATTACTATTAACCTGTCTAGACGGAATACGGGCAAGTTTAGCAACAATATTTTCTATATCTGAAACCCCAATATTAATCTTCCTTTTCGATTTAGGCATTATTTGCTGCAAAGCACCAACCTCATCCATAACATCGATTGCCTTATCAGGAAGGCGTCTATCTCCCATATGTCTGTGTGTTAGTTCAGCAGCAGAAGCAAGTGCTGCAGATGAAAATTTAACCTTATGATGTGATTGATAATACTTCTTTAAGCCATGAAGAATCTTAATCGTATCTTCTACTGATGGCTCTTCAATATCAATCTTTTGGAAGCGCCTTGCAAGGGCATGATCTTTTTCAAAAACTTTTCTATATTCTTCATAAGTTGTAGACCCAATACACTTAAGTGTTCCATCAGCCAATGCTGGCTTTAGAAGGTTAGATGCATCTAAAGAGCCACCAGATACGCTTCCTGCACCGATGAGAGTATGGATTTCATCGATAAAAAGAATAGAATTTTTATCTTTTTCAAGATCATTTAAAACTGATTTAAGGCGCTTTTCAAAATCTCCACGATACTTTGTGCCTGCAATCAATACGCCAACGTCCAAAGAGTAAATGGTTGTTTTCTTTAGGACATCAGGAACCTGGCCTTCAACAATTCTTTTAGCAAGACCTTGAGCAATTGCAGTCTTTCCAACTCCAGCTTGTCCAACAAATAATGGATTATTTTTTCTTCGTCTTGATAAAACTTGAACCGTCCTCAAAACTTCTTCTTCCCTCCCAAGGAGTGGATCAATTTCACCAAGTCTAGCCTTTTCACATAGATTCCTAGTGAAAGATTCAAGTGAAGAAGGCTTTGTAGACTTCTCAACTTCAACTTTTTTAGTTTCTTCTGGCGGAGTATCAGCTAATTGAGATGAAATCCCCTCCATTACATCCAACCTAGAAATATTATTTAGCTTGAGCATGTATACAGCATGAGATTCTTTTTCAGAAAAAATACTAACAAAAACATTCATGGCATTGACAGAATTCTTTTGTGCTGATTGAGCTTGATAAACACTTCTTTGTAAAACTCTTTGAAATCCTACAGTTGGAACAATATCAATTTCCGCGTCTTCAGAAATAATAGGTGTATGTGAATCAATGTACTGTTCGAGCTCTGCTCTCAGCTCATCAATATTCACTCTTTTTCCTCTTAAAAATGAAATAACCTCATCCATATTAAGAAGAGCCAATAAAAGATGCTCAACAGTAACAAACTCAAGGCGGCGATTTCTCGCCTCGGTCATTACCATATTTATTTCTTGCTGCAGACCTTGTTCAATCATAGAATATTATTTATTTAACGTTGTCATTAGTCTTAATTTTAACATCTCTAAAAGAAATTTGATTCAAAAAAAATTTGATTTATGTGGTTTTTTATCCTACTGAATTAACCTCAACTTACTTTCAAAATCTTCACGATTATGATAGCCTCCACAAAGCTGTCTATAACCAGTTAATGAAGACCGCGCATGAAGTACTCTCCAGTTGTCAAAAGTTAATACCTTACCAGGCTCCAACATAAATTGAAATTGACGACTCTTATCATTAGCCAAATTATGAAAAACCTTGTAAGCCTCATAAAATTTGCTCATTAAATCATTATCAAGTCTAAATGGCGCCCTATCATGATTATTAAAACTGACTTGAACTACCTTTTCTTCATCATTAATCCTAAATAAAGGCCTCTTAGCCTCTAAATATGTATCAGTCTTAATATATCTTCCAGGTATGTTGATTTTAAAAAGTAATTTGAAATATTCAGGATATTCAATTCTCATTTTTTCAGCAATAGCAAGCCCGTCTACTAATTGATTCTCGCCGCCAATTGAATCTTTCTTTAAGCAGTGAAGGGTTTGAAGTCCAGGCGCATCATGAACATAGGTCCCATCAGTATGAGGCTCAATTGATAGCGATGTAAAGGCAGTATCATCTGGGTCTTCAAGCTTATTATCCCAGACAGAGAAACCACCAAAAATGGAGTTTCTTACATAAGCCATCCTCTCCATAAGCTCTTTTGTTGCATCAGCTGAAGCTGGAGTATCTGTTACCAAAACAAAGCCATTTGCCTGAATATGACCAAGCCATTTATTTAGCCCCCCATCATCCATAAACTCATTGTAAGAAATCTCTGGAAAAATTTTAATATCACTGACTGAATTCCAATAGGTGCCATCACCTAAAGCTTGGGCTGATGGTGAACTGACTTCAGACATAGAATGGAGTAAATCAAACGAAATACTACTTTCAGAATTATCTGTCCACTTAACCGTAATATTTTTTTTATTTTGGTCTACGATTGCCTTATTTATTGAATTATCTGGCGTCTCGCTGAATACATCAATTTGACGCTGCTTTGAGTCCGGATGGAGATCGACTTCACTCTCACTATGATCCCTTATCCAAAGCCAAGGAAAACAGCTGGAAGTGCCATCATTCCAATACACATTTAAACCATCACTTTGGGGCTTTATAGAGTGAATTATCATATTGAATCTCCAAAAAAACTATGAGTTAACTTCCCTTAGAACTGACATTAAGGGTTGATCATTTTTACGAGAATATTCTATCACCTGTGAAACTTTTGTTTGAGCAACATCATATGAATATGTTCCACAGACTGCCTCGCCATCAATATGAATTTTAAGCATAATTGCTTCAGCTGCCAAAAATTCTTTATGAAAAAACCTCCTAAGCACCTCCACCACAAATTCCATCGAAGTGTAATCATCATTCAATAAGAGCACTTCGAAACGATTAGGTATCTTAAGCTTCTGTTTTGAAGTTTTTGTTTCAACTTGAGACATTTTTTAGTGAATTGATTTATTAATCAATGCTATTGTTGCAATAATCATTATGGCTATCGCAGGAACGAAAGTGCTAAGTAATGGGCTAAAATTCAAACTTAATGCAAGTGCACCTCCAATTCGAGAAATTAACTCAAATGACAAACCTATTACCACCCCAAAAAATATTTTCCTTCCAAGTGTAGCATCTCGAGTAGACCCAAAAATGAACAACATTGCTAATAGAACCATTGCAACGAGGGTTATTGGTTTTACTAGCCTTTTATATAACTCAACCTCAAAAACTTCTGCCCTTAATTTGTTATCTGTCAAAAATTGTATCTGCTTAACAATTGTCAAAGTTGTTAGATCTTTTGGCTCCTTTTCAAGACTATCAATCAAATCTTGATCGAAAGCAACCCGTTTTTTATATAAATTACGTTCTTTTAAAGCGATATCATCAAATAAATTTGCTGAATTAATGGAAAAAACATTAGTTGAATCCATATTAATGTTTTGACCATCAAATATTGCACTTTTAGATTCTATAACTCTCTCGATCTTATTGGATTTATTCAATTCAATAACTGTTATTCCATTAAATAAACTTCCATCAACATTATTTTCAACATTTATAAAATTATCTCCATCTCTAATCCAAAAACCATCTTGACTATTCGATAAACTATTTTGACCCAAGGCGTTTGATCGTTCATTTTCTGCATATGTGGTTAGAGTTGGCGCTACTAGCTCACCAATCAAAGTTAAGAAAATTAAGAAAATAATTGCATTTTTTAAGGTCAGCCACGTAATTTTTAGTATAGAAATACCTGATGCTCTTAGGATAATTAACTGCCCAGTTGTTGCCAAATGACCCATACCAAGGACACACCCCAAAAGGATTACTGGCGATACCTGATCATATGCCACCTCTGGTAACTGTAATACAATATATTTAAATGCTTCTAGAATTGTGTAGTTAGCTGTCCCAACAGTATTGAGCTCAGCTAAAAAATTAAAAAAACTATAGATACTTAACCAAACTAATAGAACAACTATTGAATAAGTTAAAAGAGTATTAGCAATGTAGCGATCTTTAATTTTCATTAAAATAACAACTATAAATAAACAATTATCTACTGCAAGTTTTCATTATGCCAAACATACATCATCATAAAATTCTAATTCTCGATTTTGGCTCTCAGTACACACAGTTAATTGCACGAAGGGTAAGAGAGATTGGAGTTTATTGCGAGCTACTTCCCTATGATGTTAGCTCACATTTTATTGAAAATTTTGACCCTAGTGGCATTATTCTCTCTGGAGGCCCTGACTCTGTGAATGATGAAAAATCAGCAAGAGCTCCGAACATTGTATTTGATCTTGCAGTTCCAATTTTAGGAATTTGCTATGGAATGCAGACAATGGCTGTCCAATTAGGAGGCGATGCAACCAGTGCTGAAAAGGCTGAATTTGGCTTTGCTAAAATTCGGGCTAGAAATCATTCTAAGCTCTTATCTGGAATTAATGACGAAATAAACTCTGATGGTCATGGACTTCTTGATGTTTGGATGAGCCACGGCATAGAGGTGACAAAATTACCACCCGGATTTGAACTTATTGCTTCATCTGAAAACTGCCCTATTGCTGGCTTTGCAAATCAAAAGAAACATTACTATGGACTCCAGTTTCACCCAGAAGTCACCCACACAAAACAAGGGGTTAACATTTTAGAGAGATTCATTACCAATATTTGTCACTGTGAAAAGAAATGGACTACAGAAAATATTATTGATGACTTACTAGAAAAAGTTAAGGTGCAGGTTGGCAAACAAAAAGTTCTATTAGGTCTTTCAGGTGGCGTTGACTCTTCTGTAGTAGCTGTTCTTCTTCAAAAAGCCATTGGTGATCAACTTACGTGTGTCTTTGTTGACAATGGATTACTCAGACTCAATGAAGGTGACGAAGTAATGAATACGTTTAGTCAGAACCTGGGTGTAAAAGTTATCAGAGCTAATGCTCAGCAATACTTTTATGACCACTTAGAAAATGAGAGTGATCCTGAGCTAAAAAGAAAAATTATAGGTAATGCATTTATTGACATTTTTAATCGAGAAGCCAAAAAATTAAAAGATGTAAATTTTCTAGCTCAAGGCACTATTTATCCCGATGTGATTGAGTCAGCTGGCGCAGCGTCAGGCAAAGCAAAAGTAATTAAATCTCATCACAATGTTGGCGGTCTACCCGAAGATTTACAATTTGAGTTAGTTGAGCCACTCAAGGAGCTCTTTAAAGACGAAGTAAGAGACATTGGAATAAAACTTGGCCTACCAAAACAAATGCTCTTCCGACACCCCTTCCCTGGTCCTGGTCTAGGTGTCCGAATTCTAGGCCCAGTTAAAGAAGAGTTTGCAGAAATATTGAGACGTGCAGATCACATTTTCATGGAAGAACTAAATAACTTTAATTTATATGACTCTGTGAATCAAGCTTTTGCTGTTTTTCTCCCAGTCAAATCCGTTGGAGTTACTGGAGATGAGAGACGATATGACTATGTAATAGCACTCAGAGCAGTAGAAACTATAGATTTTATGACCGCAAGATGGGCAAGACTTCCTTATGACTTTTTGGATCATGTCTCTAATCGAATCATGAATGAAATTTCCCGTGTCTCAAGAGTGGTTTATGATATCTCAGGCAAACCGCCCGCAACGATTGAGTGGGAATAATTATAGTTATATATTTAAAATACTCTTCTTGACTTTTATGTTTTCAGCATTTTTCACTGGCTTTTTTCTTGGGCTTTCATTAATTGTGGCAATTGGTGCACAAAATGCATTTGTTTTGAGACATGGGATTCTGCGACAACATGTTTTTTATATCGCATTATTTTGTGCAGTTTCTGATTCAGCTCTAATATTTCTTGGAGTTACTGGAATATCGTTTTTTTTCAATAATTTTGTGGATCAATTTTCAAATATTCTTTTTGGGATTTCATCAATTTGGCTCTCAGGTTATGGCATTATTCGACTAATGAGTGTCTTTAAATCAGATTCATCTATTGATATCGAAAAAACATCATTAAAAGGACTATTGCCAACTCTGATAGCCCTTTTCATTTTAACGTTTGCAAACCCTCACGTCTATCTTGATACTGTAATTCTTATTGGCTCAATAGCACAGCAATTTTCTGGAGATTTAAGAGTTGCATTCGCAATTGGCGCATCACTTTCTAGTTTTGTATTTTTCTTCAGTCTTTCTTATGGCGCAAAACTTTTAGCACCTATCATGCAGAACCCAAATTCTTGGCGCATTCTAGATGGTGTCATAGCAATAATTATGTTTTCTATTGCCATTAAATTAGCAGTTGAGGGAAATTGGCTATAAAAATAATTCATTTGTTAAAATAAAAAAATGATTGAAGATGAAAAATGGATGCGATGCGCAATTACAGAAGCCAATATTGCAAAAGATAAGGGTGAGGTTCCTGTAGGTTCAATTATTGTTCAAAATAATCAGATTATTGCAAAAGCACATAATTGCCCAATTTCAAAAAATGACCCAACCGCTCACGCTGAAATAGAAGTTCTAAGAAAAGCTGGCGAAAAATTACAGAACTATAGATTGGCAAAAACGACCTTATATGTTACTTTAGAGCCCTGTGCCATGTGCCTTGGGGCAATGATTCATGCTCGCATTGAAAGAGTGGTTTTTGGGGCTTCAGATCCTAAAAGTGGGGTCTGTGGCTCAACTATTGATCTCTCATCCAAATCAATCTTTAACCATCAAATATCAGTTAGTGGGGGAGTTCTAGAGCACGAATGTAAGAATATCTTACAATCTTTCTTTAAATTACGTAGAAAATAATCTCCCTTTAGAGTCAAATTGACCCTTTCCCCTGACTTAATTATATAAAATAAAATTTAAATTAATAAACCTAATTAGAAATGGCTCAAAATTTAACACAACCTTCACCTTATGAAGATGAAATAGATTTACGAGAAATATTCAAAATACTCATAGAATCTAAAAAATTAATAATCTTAACTACATTAATTTTTACTATGGTATCGATTGTTTATTCTCTCTCTCAAAAGTCAGAATTTACATCATCATCACTTTTTGAAATCGGCTATTTTGAAATGTCTGATGGAGCTCATCAATTAATTGAAAAGACAGAAGTGTTAATTAATGACTTGAAATTAAACCTAATTATTAAAAAACCTGATAATGAATTCAATCAAGCTGTATCAATACGACCTATTCAGAGCGCACTAATTCAATTTGAAACCACATCGTTTTCAAGTGAAACAAATGAAAAATTATTAAACAAATTTTTTAGCTATATTGATAATCGTCATGCTAGCTTTATGAAATCATATACCGATAACAACAGAAATGATTTACACAATCAAATTGATTTAATTGAATCTGAATTTGAATTAGAGCGCTTAAATATTACAAATGATATTTCGAAAAAGAGCGCTTATCTACCGTTGCTTGATCAAAAAATTAGCCAATTAAGGAAAATAATCGCTGATAATAATAATATATTATTCTTACTGCAAAATGACCCTCAACTATTTATTGAGAGGGCTTCTATTTCTCCAAAGCTCAATGTATTGACAGATGACCTCATTAATAGGGTTACTCAATTAGTGAATGAAAAAAACACCTCATTGCAAGGTATTGATAAGTTAAATAATCAATTAGAATTTGAAAATAATTCAACTAAGTCTAATAAATTATTAGATTTGAAACTAAAACAAGAAGCCTTAGAGATCGAATTAGAATCTGTTAATAATCAAAAAATAATAAATGGTGGCGTCATTGGTGATATTAAAATAACCACTATCAAACCGAAATACTTGTTAATAATAACTCTGGGTATTGTTTTGGGATTTATTTCTAGTATTTTTTTGGTATTTATTAGAAATTTTATAAAAAGCCTCAGAGAAAGCGAAGCATAGAGCTTTCTAAACTGTGTACATACCGCCATTAACATGAATAGTCTGAGCGGTAATATAAGATCCACTATCACCTGCTAGAAATAAAACTGCCTGCGCGACTTCATCGGCGGTACCCAACCTTCCCATCGGGATCTGCGCAGCCAAAGCTGCTTTCTGATCATCTGGAAGACTATCAGTCATGTCAGTTTCAATAAAGCCCGGAGCAATTGCATTGACCGTAATACCCCTGACCCCAACCTCGCGAGCAAGTGATTTAGTAAAGCCAATAATCCCTGCTTTTGATGCGCCATAATTTGACTGACCAGCATTTCCCATAGCTCCGACAACTGAGGTGATAGAAATAATTCTGCCTGAGCGTTTCTTAATCATTCCCCGAAGTACTGATTTTGACATCTTATAAATAGAAGAGAGATTAGTACTAATAATATCTTCCCACTCATCTTCTTTCATTCTGAGAAGAATGTTGTCTCTTGTGATTCCAGCATTATTAATTAAGATATCGACTGAACCAAAATCTTCTCCGATATTCTTCACGAGATTGGAGACTTGTTCACTATCAGTCACATCCAATTTCATACCCTTTCCAGAAATTTTATTTTCAGCAAAGACTTTTGAAACATTATCAGCGCCAGATTCAGTAGTCGCTGTTCCAATAACGGTTGCACCAGCTCTACCCAAAGTTAATGCAATCGCCTTGCCAATACCCCTAGATGCACCAGTGACAAGAACTAATTTTCCGTCAAGCATTTGATATCTCCTCAATCGTAGATTTTAATGAATTCACATCTATTATAGCCGAAGCACTTAATGATTTATCGATACGCCTTGTAAGTCCTGTCAAGACTTTACCAGGCCCTGCCTCAAGAAGTTTCTCCACGCCAGACTCTTTCATCTTAATGACAGAATCAGTCCAAAGAACTGGCATATGAAGCTGTTCAACTAACTTAGCTTTTATAGCTTCAATATTATCTGCATAATCGGCATCAACATTATGAATCACTTTAACATTTCCAGCCTTAAAATCAACAGACTCTATATAAGTTTTATATTTGGCAGCAGCCTCTTTCATTAATGAGCAATGGGACGGAACACTAACTGGAAGAACTAGAGCGCGTTTTGCTCCAGCCTCTTTCATAAGCTCACAAGCATGAGCAACTGCATTTTTTTCACCAGCAATAACAACCTGCCCTGGAGAATTAAAGTTGACTGCTTCAACAACCCCTTTATTACTAGCTTTTTGACATATTTCAATAATGACAGAATCTTCTAGACCGAGTATAGCTGCCATTGAACCTGTCCCACTTGGAACAGCAGCTTGCATCAACTCACCTCTTTTTCTTACCAATTGAACAGCATCAAAAAAACTCATAGCATTTGAGGCCACCAGTGCAGTGTATTCTCCCAAACTATGGCCAGCCATAGCAACAGGAGATAGATGAGTCTCTTCCGATAATACTTTATAGGTCG
>Ga0209660_1000880_pt1 | contig 16763 bp, 10 predicted proteins | sample SaaInlV_100m_DNA_2_FD_184659 | JGI IMG/M metagenome (GOLD analysis project Ga0209660, IMG submission 184659) | Marine microbial communities from expanding oxygen minimum zones in the Saanich Inlet - SI072_LV_100m_DNA (SPAdes) (version 2) | ecosystem: Environmental > Aquatic > Marine > Intertidal... | reverse complement strand
GATCAATATCAGTTAATTTAGTGAACGGTTGTTCGTCCATATATTTAAAGAAACGTTCAATTCGGTGTCCTCCACTGACAGGACTTTTACCGGGCACATCACGTTTAAAGAAATCACAGATAAGCAGAAATCCTTGCTTATTCAAAAATTTCTTTGTCTGCTCAATTGCTTCTTCCAACAACAGATACTGAAAACTTTCACTGCAGAGAATCAGGTCATATCGCTTTTCGGTTCTTACATCTTCGTAGCGGTTTTCAAAAATTTCTGCACGATCACCCAGCCGATTCCGGACATGTTTAGTCAAATTTGGACTTGGGGAAACACAATCCACACTATATCCTGCATCAAGCATTTTTTCCGCAAATTTTCCGGAACCACAACCGACATCCAAAATGGAGTTGACTCCTGCAGGAATGTTTTTAAGCAGAAAATTCGCATAGTTTTCCTGCGCCTCAAAAACATTGGCTGGTTCTACCGTAAGTCCCTCCGGCCAGTAACCATAATGCAGATAGTCTGTTTTATAAAAATGTTTGGCAAACGCCAAACCTATGTCCAGTCCAACTTCTTTTAATTCAACCTTGTGCATGAAAGTTTAGGTTGTCAGGGGTTTTAGGAAGTCTAGGGTGTATAAGCGGGGAATGAGGTGCGAGGAACGAGAAGGTGAAAAACTCGAACCTCGCAATTGTTTCAAGCTTGTTCCATATATTCGATCAGATCGATCAAACGACAGGAATATCCCATTTCATTATCATACCAGGAAATCAGTTTGAAAAACTTATCGTTCAAAGCAATTCCGGCACCTGCATCAAAGATTGATGAGAAGGGGCTGCCAATGAAATCGCTGGAAACTACATCATCTTCAGTGTAACCCAGAATTCCCTTTAGAGCGCCTTCCGAGGCAGTTTTCATGGCCGCGCAGATTTCTTCATAGCTGGTAGACTTACTGAGTTTAACCGTCAGATCTACAACCGAAACGTTTGGAGTCGGTACGCGCAATGACATTCCGGTCAATTTACCCGCAATTTCCGGAATACAAAGTGCAACCGCCTTGGCTGCTCCTGTAGAAGCAGGAATAATATTTTGTGGACCACCGCGTCCACCGCGCCAGTCTTTTTTAGAGGGTCCGTCAACAGTTGGTTGAGTTGAGGTCACAGAGTGAACAGTGGTCATCAAACCTTCTTCAATACCGTAATTGTCCAGGGCAACTTTTACAATCGGCGCAAGACAGTTAGTGGTACATGAAGCATTGGAGACTACGTTGTCCACACTTGGATCATATTTTTCGTTGTTGACTCCCATGACTAAAGTTTTGATTTCAGGAGATTTTGCGGGCGCAGAAATTACAACTTTTTTGGCACCTGCCTTCAAATGCTCTTCTGCTTTTTCACTGGTAGTGAACAAACCGGTTGATTCAATCACATAGTCAACATCCAATTTTCCCCAGGGCAAATCTGCAGGATTTCTTTCCGACGAGCATACAATTTTATTGCCATCAACCATGATACCGTTTCCTTCTGCCTGAACGTCACCATCGAATTTTCCATGAGTCGAATCATATTTCAACAAATACGCGAGGTTGTCCGGTGGTACAAGATCATTAATCGCGACGATATCAACATTTGGGTTCTTGTTCGCGGCACGTACTACCATACGGCCAATGCGTCCAAAACCATTAATTGCAACTCGAATAGTCATAATTTCTCCTTTTTTTGTTTAATTAAGTATAATATCTCCTGCTACCAGAGTAGATTGTTCCGGCCGTTTTGTCTAGTCTGGAATGTCTTGAAATGGAGACTTTTTGCTCAACCTTTGCCATGTTCCTTAACCACAATTTTATCACCATCCGCCATAATCATACGTGAACACAAACCGGTGAACAAACCATTTTCAACCACGCCTGGAATCATATTTAACCGCTGCTCCAACTGAACCGCATCTATAATCTGACTAAATCGACAATCTATAATATAATTTCCCTGATCTGTACGTAACGGCTGCCCCTGTTTGAGTCTTAAATCCGGACTTCCTCCTAAAGTTCCCAACTGATTAAAAATTACTTGCCAACCAAATGGAATCACTTCAACAGGCAGCGGAAAACTTCCCAACTGAACTACAAATTTTTCACTGCTGACGATAATAATTTCTTCTCTTGAGGCAGAGGCAACAATTTTTTCCCTGAGCAAAGCAGCACCGCCCCCTTTTATCATATTTAAATCTGCATCAATTTCATCTGCTCCGTCAATTGTGAGGTCAATGTACATTGTCTCAGAGAAATCAATCAAAGGAATGCCCTCTTCTTCTGCCTGTTTTTTGGTAATATCTGAGGTAGGAATCCCTCTGATGGCAAGGCCGTCACGCACCTTTTCACCAAGTTTCTTAACAGCAAACTCTGTAGTTGAGCCTGTTCCAAGGCCGACTATCATGCCGTCTTTTACATATTCTACTGCAGCTTCAGCGGCACGCTGTTTTTCTGAAATCATACTATTCCACTGGTTTCAGTTTTTTATTAATGGAGATGATTGAACGCAAGTCTTGAAAAGACTCTGGAAAGCTGGGTCGTCCTGAAGAATTGAGGATGGTTCCGGTTATTCTTGCGCTGATGATCAGCGTATCTTCGGTTAGGCTCCGGATTTCCTGCTTGAAAATGAACTTTAGTTTGGAAAGAGATGCTAACTCCAGATTTACCGCAAAGTCATGTCTACTTTTCAATGAACTACGATATTCTATTTCTGCCTTCGTAATTACAGGGCTGTAACCGCGTTTGACCAAATCCTGCATACTGACGCCGTTTGTCTCCAAAAACAAGTGGCGTGTGTGTTCAAGATAGTTCTGATAAACAGCATTATTAATCACTCCAAAGCGGTCCAGTTCATAGTCCCGGACCGTCATTTTATGTGTGAAGTGAAGAGTTTCTATGCCTGGAAGCATCCTGAACCCCGAACATGTCTGCTAATAATTATGCTGCTTCCGGAAATGCTTCTTCAAGAAGCACAGCTTCAGGTTTTTTATTTGCCTCTGCTTCGTCAGCTGCCTTTTGCATTGCCGCCCTTGCTGCTTCGTCAGCTGCACGTCGCATTTCTTCAGGATCAATCACACCTTCTCCAAGGTCATAATCAACTCTGCTGAAAGCGTCAAAACCGGTTCCTGCAGGTATTAACCGTCCGAGGATAACATTTTCTTTTAATCCACGGAAAGTATCCTGTTTCCCGCCCAGAGAAGCGTCTGTCAGCACCTTTGTAGTGTCCTGAAAAGAAGCAGCGGAAATGAAAGAATCCGTACTCAAAGAAGCTTTGGTAATACCAAGTAATTTAGGTTTTGAACGTACTGGTCGACGTCCCTCTGCAACCAATTCTCGATTGACACGATTCATTTCTGTACGTGCTATTTCCTGCCCCACGAGCAAACTTGAATCACCCGGATCTTCAACATATGCCTTACGTAGCATTTGCCGTACAATAACTTCAATGTGTTTGTCATTGATACCGACACCCTGTAGTCGATAAACTTGTTGAACTTCATCCACCAGATAACTTTGCAGAGCTTTTGAGCCTTTAACCGCGAGAATATCGTGCGGATTTGGTGAACCGTCAATCAGTGGATCTCCGGCACGGACATATTCTCCCATATGAACTGTTATATGTCTTCCACGTGGAATCAAATATTCTTTTGAATCACCTTTACCATCTTCCGGACGGATGCGGATTCTCTGTTTTTTCTTTACATCCGTGTCGAACTCAACGATTCCGTCAATCTCAGTGATAATAGCCTGATCTTTAGGAACACGTGCTTCAAAGAGTTCCGCGACCCTTGGTAGTCCACCGGTAATATCCTTGTTCCTTGCAAGTTCTCTTGGGATTTTCGCCAGGACATCACCTGCATGGATCTCTAAACCATCTTCGACCATCAATTCAGACTTAATTGGTAAGGCAAATTCTGTTGGAGTATTATTTTCACGAATGATTGTCTTTTTCTTACTGTTATGAATTGCTATTACAGGACGCTGATCCAGACTTTGAGATTCATGAATGACTTTACGTGAAACACCTGAGACTTCATCAACTTGCTCCTTGAAGGTTTCACCCTCACTGATATCCTGAAAATGAACGATACCAGTTGCATCTGTGATAATAGGAATGGAGAAGGGGTCCCACTCTGCAATTAAATCGCCCTGCTCAACAAATTCGCCTTCTTTTTTCAACAGAGTTGCACCCATCGGTAATGGACGTCTCTCACGTTCTCTTTCATTTGCAAGGTCAACCAGTTTAGCTTCAGGAACAGTTTTGTCACCTTCAACAATTACTGCTTCACCACGACGTCCGAGAATCACATAATTTCCTTCACGGTTTTTTACTTCCTTTAGTTCACTAAAACGTAAAATACCGCTGAAGCTTGCTTCCCATTTGTTCTGTTCCGCCAGTCTACTTGCAGTACCACCAATATGAAAGGTACGCATAGTAAGCTGAGTTCCGGGTTCGCCAATACTTTGAGCTGCAATTACGCCTACAGCTTCACCTAAATTGATTAAACCTCCATGACATAAATCGCGACCATAACAAGCTCTACAAACTCCGGTTTCTGTCATACAAGTCAAGGCAGAGCGGATACGTACATTTTCAATTCTTGAGTCTTGGATTACATCTCTTTCATATTCATTGATGAGAGTTCCTGCAGGAATCAAGATTTTATTCTCGGCATCCGGATCAATAACATCATCCAGTAAAACACGTCCTAAAATCCGGTCAGCAAGAGGTTCAATGATTTCTCCGGATTCAATCAGGGCGGTCATTTCAATGCCGTCCAGTGTTCCACAATCATCTTCCAGGACAACACAGTCCTGTGCGACATCAACCAGACGTCTGGTTAAATATCCCGAGTTTGCGGTTTTCAGTGCAGTATCAGCAAGACCTTTTCTGGCTCCGTGAGTAGAAATAAAATATTCGAGAACGTTAAGTCCTTCACGGAAATTCGCGTGAATTGGAGTTTCAATAATTTCACCAGAAGGTTTGGCCATCAAACCACGCATTCCTGCCAACTGCTTCATCTGCTGGTTACTACCACGAGCTCCGGAATCAGCCATCATAAAAATTGAGTTAACTTTATGAACACCTTCTTCATCGATGATTTCTTCAGAAAGTCCGGCAGACATTTTATCTGCAATTTTTTCTGTCGTCCTCGCCCAGATATCAATCACTTGGTTGTAACGCTCACCGTCTGTGATTAAACCATCCTGGTGCTGCATGTTGATTTTATTGACATCTACTTGTGCTTTTCTCAACTGTCCGGCCTTTTCTTTTGGAATCACCATGTCATCCATTCCAATTGAAAAACCTGCTTTAGTAGCATAGGTATAACCTAAGGTTTTAAGATCATCGAGCATCTTCACAGTTTTAACACTGCCTGCTTTTCGATAAGACTCATCAACCAGTTCCGCCATTTGTTTTTTCTTGAGATGCACATTTACCGTTTCAAAAGGCACTTCTTTTGGAACAACCATTGACAGTAAAACACGTCCAACAGTTGATTCTATAATTGGGCTGACCGTTGCTTCTGTAGAGTCTGCATCAGTTTCATATACCAAAACGTTAACTAAACGAACTTTTATTCTTGCCTGCAGATCAACTCGGCCATGTTCAAAAGCGACTATAGCTTCTCCACGGTTCGAAAAAATTTTACCTTCTCCGAGGGCACCTTCACGCAGTCTGGTCATCCAGTAAAGCCCGAGCACCATATCTTGAGTCGGCGTCATCACAGGCTTTCCATTTGCAGGAGAGAGCACATTGTTTGTGGACATCATCAAAATTTTTGCTTCCAACTGAGCTTCCACAGAAAGTGGTACATGAACCGCCATCTGGTCACCGTCAAAGTCAGCGTTGAATGCTGTACAAACTAATGGGTGCAACTGAATGGCTTTGCCTTCAATCAAAACAGGTTCAAAGGCTTGAATTCCAAGACGGTGCAGGGTTGGTGCACGGTTCAGCATAATTGGATGTTCACGGACAACTTCTTCCAGAATGGCCCAAACTTCCGGTGGGTTTTCCTCTAGAACTTTTTTGGCATTTTTAATCGTGTGAATTTCCTGATAATCAATCAATTTATTATAAATAAAAGGCTTAAAAAGTTCCAAAGCCATTTTTTTAGGCAATCCGCATTGATGAAGTTTCAATTCAGGACCGACCACAATCACGGAACGTCCAGAATAATCGACACGTTTACCCAGTAAATTTTGACGGAAACGACCCTGTTTTCCTTTGAGCATATCGCTGATCGACTTGAGAGGCCGTTTATTGGAACCAACCATCGGTCGTCCGCGACGACCGTTATCAAAAAGTGCATCTACAGATTCCTGTAGCATTCGCTTCTCATTTTTTACAATAATTCCTGGTGCACGCAATTCTATCAGACGTTTGAGACGGTTGTTTCTATGAATTACACGGCGGTACAGATCGTTGAGGTCACTTGTCGCGAATCGTCCTCCTTCAAGAGGAACCAAAGGACGCAGTTCCGGAGGCAGGACCGGTAGATTATCAATGATCATTGAGTCTACTTTATTCCCTGACTTTAACAGTTGGCTGACGACTTTGAGTCTTTTTGAAATCTTTTTGCGGCGGGTTTCAGAGTTGACATCACGCATTTCAACCCAAAGCTCTTTTTCAAGCTCATCTAATTGAAGCCTCCGTAAAAGTATCTGTACTGCTTCCGCCCCCATTCCCAATTTCAAATCAGGATGTTTCTCTTCCAATTCACGGTACTGGTCTTCTTCTACCAGTTCGAGCACTTCCAGTTCAGAATCGCCAGGTTCTAGCACAACGTATGCGTCAAAATATAGTACACGCTCCAAGTCCCTTAACATCATATCAAGGATGGTTGCAATCCTGCTGGGAACTCCTTTAAGAAACCAGACGTGAGAAACCGGACACGACAGTTTGATATTTCCCATGCGGTCACGACGCACCTTGGATTCAATAACTTCCACACCACATTTTTCGCAGGTAATGCCCCTATGTTTCATACGTTTGTATTTTCCACAAATACACTCGTAATCATGCACAGGACCAAAAATTTTACCGCAAAACAACCCATCACGTTCAGGCTTAAATGTTCGGTAATTGATAGTTTCTGAGGTGCGTACTTCTCCAAAAGACCAGGATGTTACCTCATCGGAAGTGGCAATTTTGATCCGAATTGCTGAGTAATTTTTCGGATTTTCTGCAATTTCAAACAAATCTCTGAGCGCCATGTTTAGTTGCTGGTTGGTTGGTTATTGGTTTATATTTATAATTCAATTAGGCTGTAACTTCTTCCTCTTTTTCTTCCGATGGCTCTTCTGGAGCAGCATTAGTTTTAGCTGCAGGAGCAAGTTTTTCGGTAACAACTTCTGTCTCCGTAATACTTTCTATTTCCTCCAGAAAATCTTCCTCTTCATTTTCGTCAGATTTTTTAAGCAATTCAATATTCAGGCACAGACTTTTCAATTCACTAATCAACACCTTAAATGATTCCGGAAGACCTGCTTCCAAATGATGACGACCTTTAACGATCGACTCATAAATCTTGTTACGTCCTAAGACGTCATCCGACTTAACTGTCAGCAATTCCTGTAGTGTATAAGCAGCGCCGTAAGCTTCCAAAGCCCAGACCTCCATCTCACCAAATCGCTGACCACCGAATTGAGCTTTACCGCCCAAAGGTTGCTGAGTGACCAAAGAATATGGACCAATGGAACGTGCATGAATTTTTTCATCAACAAGGTGATGCAGCTTCATAATGTACGCATAACCGATAGTCACCTTCTGACTGAATCGTTCACCTGTCATCCCATCATAAAGCCAGACTTGACCTGATTTTGATAATCCGGCCATTTCCGCCATCCGATGAATATCGGTTTCTTTTGCTCCATCAAAAACCGGAGTTGCCATATGAATTCCGGGTTTGTACCTTTTCACAAACTCCAAAAATGCCTGATCATCCATTGAGTCAAAATACTTTTGGGCAACATCACAGTCATAGACTTTTTTCAGAAATTCACGAATCTGTGTTGCAGGACTATTTTGCCTAAGAAATTCCGCGACCTTTTTGCCTAACCCATTTGCTACTCGACCCAGATGTGTTTCCAGCACCTGCCCCACATTCATTCGGGAAGGAACCCCAAGCGGATTAAGCACAATATCAACAGTCGTGCCGTCATCCATATAAGGCATATTTTCTATAGGCTGGATGGTAGAAACCACACCTTTATTTCCGTGTCGTCCCGCCATTTTGTCACCAACTGAAAGTTTCCGTTTGATCGCAATATAAACTTTTATCATCCGGATAACGCCCGGTGGAAGATCATCTCCTTTGGAAACTTTTTCACAACGATCCTGATAAACATTTTCCAGCAGGTACATTTGCTGGAGAGCATTACGGACAAATGTTCCAACTTTGAGGTTGATTTTATTATCAGCAACCTGAATGCCGTCAGTTGAATTTAAAGGAATTTGCTGTAGTATATCGTCAGTGATTTTTGTGCCTTTTGAAGCAAGCACTTCACCCTGTACGGACAGTACATCCGCAGCCAACGGCTTTTTCTCTGCCACAGAAAGTATGCGATTCACGAGGTTGCTGTGAACAATACGAATTTCGTCATAATGATCGTTTTCATAACGTGCCAGCAGTTCCTGTTCAATTTGTCTGGTCCTCTCATCACGCTCAACACCTTCACGGTTGAAGACCACAACATCAGTCACCACTCCGTCAACGCCTTGAGGAACACGTAAAGAAGTGTCACGGACATCTCCCGCTTTTTCTCCAAAAATTGCGCGCAGCAGTTTTTCTTCCGGATTGAGTTGTGTTTCACCTTTCGGTGTTACTTTTCCGACCAAAATGTCTTTTGAACTGACACTTGTACCAACAGCGATAATGCCGCTTTCATCAAGATTTTTGAGGGCTTCTTCACTGACGTTTGGAATATCACGAGTGATCTCTTCTTTTCCTAATTTTGTATCACGTGCAACAGTGTCAAGAACATCAATATGTACAGAAGTAAAAGTATCTTCATGCATTAAACGTTGAGAGACCAAAATCGAATCCTCAAAGTTGTAACCACGCCAAGGCATAAAAGCAATGTTAATATTTTGTCCCAGTGCAATTTCACCATTTTCTGTACATGATCCGTCTGCAATGACATCCCCTGCCTTGACGCGGTCTCCTTTTTTAACAAGAGGACGCTGATTTATACAGGTGTTCTGGTTTGAGCGTTGATATTTAATCAAGTGGTATATATCAACGTTTGCCGGAACAATCGTGTCTTCACTTGAAAGATCAACGTCTGCCTGAATTACGACTCGCCCTGCATCAACACTATCGACAACACCGTTACGGCTTGCGACTACACAACTTCCGGAATCCAGAGCAGCCTGATGTTCAATGCCTGTTCCTACCAGCGGAGATTTAGGTTTGACCAGAGGCACTCCCTGACGCTGCATGTTGGATCCCATCAAGGCACGGTTTGCATCATCGTGCTCAAGAAAGGGAATCATGGCTGCGGCCACAGAAACGAGCTGACGCGGAGAAATGTCAATGTAGTCTATATTTTCTTTTAAGACCATGCTGAATTCACTACCTACACGTGAAGTAATGAAATCATCTATAAATGCTTTTTTCTTGTCAATTTTAGCATTCGCCTGGGCAATGCTATATTTTTCTTCCTCAATTGCAGAAAGATATTCAACCTTGTCCGTGACAACTCCATTTTCAACTTTCAAATAAGGCGTTTCAATGAAACCAAATTCATTGACTCTGCCAAAAGTCGCAAGTGAGGCAATCAGTCCGATATTAGGACCCTCAGGCGTTTCAATTGGGCAGATCCGACCATAATGAGAAGAATGGACATCACGTACATCAAAACCCGCGCGTTCACGAGTTAAACCTCCAGGCCCGAGGGCACTCAAACGACGCTTGTGAGTGATTTCTGCAAGTGGGTTAGTCTGATCCATAAATTGAGAAAGCTGACTACTACCAAAAAATTCGTGAATTGCACCCGCAACTGGTTTCGCGTTCACGATGTCATGCAACATCATGGTTTCTGAATCCTGCAGGGACATACGTTCCTTAATTGTCCGCTCCATTCTTACCAGTCCAATCCGGAATTGGGTTTCCAAAAGTTCACCAACACTCCTGACTCTCCTGTTGCCCAGATGATCAATGTCATCAATCATCCTGTTCGGGTAGCCTTCTTTTAATTCAAGCAGATATTTAACAGTCTGCAAAATATCCACCTTCGTCAGTACAGTGTTTTCCAGTGGATCATCAAGTTCCAGCTTTTCATTTATCTTTAACCTTCCGACCTTGGAAAGACTGTAGCGTTCTCTTTTGAAGAAGAAATTCTCCAGCATTACTTGCGCCGCCTCGAGAGTGGGAGGGTCACCCGGCTTCATTTTTTTATAAAGTTCTATCAGAGCCTGTTCCGGTGAAGTTACTTTATCCAACTCTAAAGTATCACGTAGTGCGGAGCCCGTTTTTTGCAGACCGATATGTAACAATTCAATCTTGTTAACGCCATTTTCTACCAGAGTCGTCAACAACTCTGTTGTTAAAGGCGTATTGCACGGTACCAATATTTCATCACCACCATCTTTAAAAATAGTTTTTGCGATGATACGGCCTTTTATTTCGTTAAGGGTCGCGTTTAAAAGAGTGATTTTTGCCGCTTCAAGTTTTTTTAACAACCGCTTATTAATCCGCTGTCCGGCTTTTACTAGCACTTCACCGGATTTTGGATCCTCTATTGGAAGTTGCGGACGCTGATCCAGAATAATTTGTGGATCCAGAACACGAAAATAACTCTGCGTTTCAAAATCCTCTCCAGCCTTAACTTTGCTTAAATCAAGCTTTTCAAACTGATAGAAATATTCCAGCAGTTGATCCTCAGTGTAACCCAAAGCTCTCAACAGTACTGTCGCATGAAATTTGCGACGGCGGTCTATACGCACATAAAGCACATCTTTTTTGTCAAACTCAAAATCAAGCCATGAACCACGCTGCGGAATTACGCGTGCGGAATAAAGTAACTTACCGCTGGAGTGACTTTTACCCTTGTCATGTGTAAAAACAACCCCTGGACTTTTGTGCATCTGACTTACAATCACACGCTCAGTTCCATTTATGATAAAAGAACCTGTTGGAGTCATTAATGGTAATTCACCCAAATAAATGTCCTGCTCTTTAATATCACGAATGTGTTTAACATCTGACTCAGTATCCTTTTCCCAGACAATCAAACGTAACGCTGCCCGTACAGGACATGCGAAAGTAACCCCGCGCACCCGACATTCTTCAACTGAATATTTTGGGTCACCTAAACGATAATGGACATATTCGAGAGTGGAGGAACCACTAAAATCAGAAACAGGAAATACAGAACGAAACACCGCTTCAAGACCTTTGTCTTCACGTTGGTCAGGTGGAACGTCGCGTTGAAGAAAGCGTTCAAAAGAATCTAATTGAACTTTCAACAAGTTTGGAACTTTGATCGGAGCAGTAAGTTTTCCGAAAGATCTACGAATACTATGACGATTTTCTGTTGTTGAAGGCATAAGAATTGACTAAGGTTAGGGTTGTTGTTGGTCTTATCTGCAGCTGTATAAATGAAAGCAGGCTTTCATTTGGAACTTGTTTAGCTCAGAATGTTTTTGTCACACAAGCCGGAGCTGTAAATAAACAGCGTTGATCCGTAATTTTCTCTGGAGGCACTTTCCTCATTTTTTCCCGTCTGGTGGGAAATTCGCAGTATTGGTCCTGAAAGACTTTACGCATATGGATAATGGCCAAGGCTCATGTGGAGGGAGTTTTGATTAAATATGCCACTTATAAAGACATTTTCAAATCTAACCCCTTAATATATGTCTTTTTTTTAAAAAAAGCAAATATATTTTTAATATTTTTAAAATAATTTTAGCCTGTTCTTAAAACCTTTGGAATGCCTTGATTAAGGTAACAGGCGTAAAACTTTCAAAGTGCGATTATTAGAAGTAATAACAGCAAATCGGCTTAAAATGTGGGGAATACTTTATGAGGTTTGAGACAAAGATATGAAAGAACGGGAACACCGGAATATTGTTCAGGATTCCCGCTCACTTAAAGCAACTTCCTGTTAATCATCACTCATGATGCCGAGGATACTCAACAGCGCAATAAACAGGTTCAGCACGTCGAGGTACAAAGCCAGCGTGGCGGAGACATGTTCGTCGGTGCCGTAGTAGCGCAAAATATTTGAGGTATCATATAGAATGAAACCACTGAACAGTAACACACTTGCGCCAGACATAACGAAGTGCATCATTCCACTTTGGATAAAGAATATATTAAGTAATCCTCCTACGACGAGGACAATAAGTCCTGCCATTAAAAATCCAGACATAAAGCTGAAATCTTTTTTAGAAATGACTACATATAAACTCAAACTAACAAAAGTGATAGCTGTAAGGGCAAAAGCTTCTGCGGCAATAGTAGGTCCTACCCTCATTAACATCGGTCCCAATGTTAATCCCGAAACAGTTGTAAAGCTAAAAAGCGCAATGATATTTATGCCGGGCTTTCGAGCCGCAAAAGAAGCAAAAAATATAAGGCCAATTTGAAGTACGAAGAAAAGCATCATATTTGGTGCCACTAAAAGGAACAGTGGCCCTGAACCCAAATAAGCTCCAGCAGCAGCAGTTAGCATTGACAAGGCAAGCAGGCTGTATACTTTCTTAATAAAAACCAGTCTCTCTGTTGTTGAAACAGAGGCTGCGGCAGTAACGCCACGTGCGAGTGTTGTTGTAGTTCCGAACCTCATAATAATCTCCAATTTTAGTTACTAATATCTGACCAAAAATATTGGAAAGATTTCCCAATATTAGAATTGAGCCTCTCACTATACAAGAAAAACTAATAATTGTAAATCAAATTTTCACCAGCTTGTCAGCAGCTTTTCTCAAAATAGTCAGCAAGAAGTAAGCAAATCATAAAGCCGTTCGAATTCCTCAAGTGAAAAATAATCAATCTTGATCTGCCCTTTGCCTTCACGAAATTTAATCTCCACACGTGTTCTCAGTCGACGTTGCAGTTCTTCTTCAAGATTTTGTAAATGTGTGTCCTTTTCCGCTTTTGAAAGCAGATTTTCAGAAGCTCCTCCATGTGCGGTATTTTTATTACCCAGTTTTTGCGGACTGACTGCAAGAAAATCCAACTTCAGCCTGACCTGTCTTTCCGTTTCACGTACAGACCATGACTCCAGTAGGAGGCGCCCCCTCATTTCCAACTGAAACGCGGTGCTGGGAAGCGCCAAGATAGTTCGAGCATGTCCCGCCGTAATACGGCCCGTTTCAAGATCATTTTTCAAGGGAGAGGGAAGCAGGAGCAAACGCATTTGATTGGCGATTGTGGAGCGGTCTTTACCTATTCTCCGTGCCAGTTCTTCCTGGGTGTATCCATGACTTTGCAGAAGGTCTTGATAAGACTGTGCTTCTTCGATCACACTCAGATTTTCACGTTGAATATTTTCCAGTAGAGCCACTTCCAGCAGTTCGTCATCGCCTACTTTCCGTAAAATTACCGGAACCTGGGACACTTCAAGTTGTTTTAATGCACGCCAGCGCCTTTCTCCTGCGACCAGTTCATATCGATTGGCCAGGCTCGGATGTTTACGGACAACCAAAGGCTGCAGAACTCCCTGAACCTTTATAGACTGAGCAAGTTCCTGTAGTGATTTATCCGGAAATTGTTTGCGGGGCTGTTGAGGATTCGGAACTATATGTTCCAGGGAAACACGAAGAAAAGTCTGCTCTGGAAAATCAAGTGGTGCGTGATCACTACTCATGACTTGTTTAAGTCAGATTTTGAGGTTTTTGCAGCAACAGAAAAAATTCTTCGTTGCCGCTTTTTTTACCTACAATTGAAGATTTAGTTTGCCCCAGAACAATAAAACCCTGTTCCTGTGCCACAACTTTAAGAGTATCGAGGACTTTCTCATGTACCGTGGGATCGCTGACCTTGCCGCGCTTACCCACTTCATCCACACCTGCTTCAAACTGTGGTTTGACTAATGCGACAAGAAATCCACCGGGTTTCAGAAATTCAAGGGCTTTTGGAAAAATTAACCTCAGTGATATGAAAGAAACGTCGATAACAACAAGGTCTACGTGTTTTCCTAGTTTTTCAAATTCAAGATAGCGGATATTTGTACGCTCGAGTGGCTTGACCCGCGGGTCCTGACGCAATTCCCACGCTAGCTGACCGTAACCGACATCGACAGCAAACACTTTTTCCGCCCCGCCAAGCAGTAAACAATGAGTAAATCCTCCTGTTGAGGCGCCAATGTCAAGTGCGACAAGACCTTGAGGGTCAACAGCAAAATATTCTAAAGCAGCTTTAAGTTTGACCCCTCCGCGACTCACGTAAGGCTGGTCTGTTCCCAGTACTTCCAAAAGTGAATCAATACTGATCATACGTCCGGCTTTTCCCGCCGGCTGACCGTCACCCTCACTTTTCCTGCCATGATAAATGCCTGTGCTTTTTCCCGGGAAGGCGCAAGTTTTTGCTCTACAAGCAGTCGATCAAGACGTTGTTTCATCTGTTATTCTGACTCATCCTTTTTCCGTAAAAGTAAACACACCGTCCCAGTCTTTTTCCGGAGGAGACTCCAGGAACATTCCGCAGCGTTTAATATAAGTCTGGGATGGTCCATCCTCAGAATCGATGCTTAAGACTTTTTCAAATTCCGCAATTGCATCTTTGAAGTTTTTGTCTTGATAGAGCTTCAGACCTTTCATATATTGCTCCACCACTCCGCTCATTTCACCGCTAGTTTCATTCTTACGGGCCAGCAGTTCATGAACCGGAACTGGTTCATTTTTTCCAACCACCCTGATAATATCCAGCTGACGACTGTCAATATCATCTTTTGCAAGTTCATATGTACTGCCGGAAATCATACTGAAGGTTTTATAAAATTTATTCGCGCCTTCAAGTCTTGCGGCCAAGTTGACCACATCCCCCATCATTGTATAATCCATTCGTTCTGCTGAACCCATATTCCCCACAACGACAGGACCACTGTTCAAACCCATGCGGGTGAAGAGCAAGGGCCGGTTTTGTTCTCGCAACATTTTACGCAACTCAACACCGCGTTGCTGCATCTCTATAGTCGCGTGACAGGCAACAGTCGCATGGTTTGGAAGATCTAAAGGTGCTCCCCAAAATGCGATGATCGCATCTCCTTCAAATTTATCTATTGTACCTTGATGTGAAGAAATAATGTCACACATTGACGTTAAATATTCATTGAGTAACTGCACCAATTCCTCCGGAGTCAAACCTTCAGAAATAGTTGAAAAACCCTGTATATCCGAAAAAAACGGGGTCAGTTCACGTTTCTCACCACCGAGTTCCAGCATGTCTGGATTTTCCACAATTTGATCAATAACAGTCGGAGAAAGATATTGCGAAAACGCACCTTTAATAAATCCTTTCTGCTTACGTTCCATCATAAACAGGTAAAGGTTAATGGTACCTGTACTCAGCAAACAGGCAATCAGCGCATAACTCATGGAAAAAGCGACACCATAATAAACATAGGTAAAAACGCCAAATCCCGCATAGGCTGCAATGATCAGCAGAAACAATAAGTTTTCATATTTTGGAATCAACGCAACGATTACGAAACAGATAAATAGGATCAAAAGCACCAGTATTTCATTTTGTGAACTGGCCGGGCGTATCGGAGCATTTTTCATCAATGTCATGATTGTATCCGCGAGAAACTCAATCCCGTAAACCTCTCCAATCGGACTTGTAAAAATATCATGGGAAACTTCAGATGTATCGCCAACCAAAACTATTTTTCCGCGGATCATTTGCTGGAGATCCTCTGTTTCTTCTTCCCACTCCTCATCCGGAATATCCTCAAGTTCCAACAAAACTTCTGCCGCGGAAATTCCTGCAGGGGTATCTTTTGCTAAAAAAGTTGCCATCGGCGGAAGTGAGGGCAAGTCAATCCATAAATCATTAAAAGGATCCAAAGGTACTACAATATCTCCAATTGTGAGTTGCCCATTTTCCAGTTGAGGCTCAACGCCTTTGTACATGGCGAGGGTTTTTATGGCAAAAGGCCAGACATTATGATCCTTTATCTCCTTTGGAAAAAAGCGTACGCGGGAGAGCTTGTTTCCGATCAAGGTGTGGTTGGTGTAACCACTTTCGGCTGCTGCTTTTAAAGTTTCTGTTGGATAATTGACTCCTTTGAATTTACCATCTCCGCCGAACTCAAGCTGCGCGACAACGATGATATTTCCTGCATCTTCCATTGCTTCCGCCAGTATTGGATCTTCAGCATAACCGTTTGGAAAATCCATCAACATATCGAGTGCAATCACTTTTGCACCAAGCCTTTTTAAATTTGTAGTCAGTTTTGCAATATCAGCACGTTTCAGCGGCCAGCTTCCATATTCATCAAAGAATTTTTCCTCCGTATCGACAATCACTATTTCATCGTAGGCAAACTGAGTCTTCTCAGGTTCTAAAGTATTTAAGCGGACAATATGCCGGTTACCGAGCAGCCAATTTTCCAATGAAGAAAATAGTTCCATCCGCTCTGCTGGAACCATCAATAGAAACAACGCGAGTGTGATCCACATGTCCGGACGTCGAATGAGCTTTAGCATGATTTTCTCTGACTTAAGGTTAAAAAATTATTGTTTTTCTCTGATTATTCAAAACCGTCTCCAAGGAAAGCTAATTCATTGCTG
>Ga0209660_1000876_pt1 | contig 16821 bp, 18 predicted proteins | sample SaaInlV_100m_DNA_2_FD_184659 | JGI IMG/M metagenome (GOLD analysis project Ga0209660, IMG submission 184659) | Marine microbial communities from expanding oxygen minimum zones in the Saanich Inlet - SI072_LV_100m_DNA (SPAdes) (version 2) | ecosystem: Environmental > Aquatic > Marine > Intertidal... | reverse complement strand
GTGTTAGAGCAAATGATGATTCTTTTAAAGAAAAGGTCCAAAATATTTTTGACGAGGAAATAGCTCCAGCCATTCATCGGTTTGCTGTCTTTATTGAGGAAGACTATCTCAACAAGGCGCGCAATGAAATATCGATAAGTTTCAATCCTAACGGTTCTGAATGCTATCCCGCTCTAGTTCGTTCTTTCTTAACAATTCAACCAAGTGCCGACCAAATTCATGAGCTTGGTCTTCAGCAGATAAAGAAAATTAGAGGAGAGATGGAGGCTATATTAAATGAGCATTACTCTGGCGAATCGATAGAAAAATTCCTTCGAAGAATGAATTTAGATGAGGAATTTACATTTACCTCTGAAGAAGAAGTAGTCCAATATTCTCGGGACGCGCTTGATACTGCGCGAAAAGAAGCCGCTAAAGTATTTGGCTTGATGCCAAAAGCTGGTGTAGAGATTAAACCTTACCCCGAATTTGCGGCAAGTGGTGTTGGCGAGTATCACTCATCATCTGAAGATGGAACACGACCAGGTATTTTTTATATTGCTGTTAAGGACCCAACACATAGATCTCGTGCTAGCCAACTTTCAACGCTATACCATGAGACATATCCGGGTCATCATATGCAAGGTGCTATCGCTTTAGAATTGGGTAGCAAAGTACACTCTTTTGTGCGCTATACCTATAACGCAGGATATTCAGAAGGATGGGGTTTGTACTCTGAACGCCTCGCGCAAGAACTAAATCTCTATAAAAACTCACTTGACCTTATGGGGATGCTCTCTGATCAGGCTGCGCGAGCAGTTAGACTCGTGATTGATTCGGGTATACATACAAAAGGGTGGACTCGGCAGCAGTCTATCGACTATATGCTAAATAATACGGGCTGGGCAAAAGTCGATATTGAAAATGATATTAACCGCTATATATCTTGGCCTGCCCAAGCAAATGCTTATATGCTGGGTATGTTGGAAATTCGTCGATTAAGGGATTTTTCAGAGCGAGAGTTAGCGGATAATTTCGATTTGAGTGGCTTCCACGATCGTATTTTAGAAAATGGCAGCATGACACTGCCAATGACTGAAAAAGCGATACTATTATGGGTCGCCAGTGAGAAATCTGATGTAAGTAAACCGTAAGACACTTAAAAATGGTGGGCCCAGTAGGACTTGAACCTACGACCAATCGATTATGAGTCGAGCGCTCTAACCAGCTGGACTTTTTTGGGCTATATTTAATATACATACGCGTATAAAAATAAATCTACGTTCTTATTCGACGCAAAAGGGGCCACCTGCATCCCATGACCAGAACATCATTGAGAGAATTCAGTTTGGGAATCACTCTACTGCGGTTGCTCTATGGTTTATGGGCCACCTCATTGATTTTAAGTGCTTTTTTCTCTGAACTCGTTAGAGGAAATGTCATTGAACTAACTCAAGGCTTAATGGCGGGCGGAATAGTGGGAAAGTTTGTCCTATTTGTCTTGATAGTTTTTGCTGTAGATGCTTGCTGGCAAATATATTTCGCAACATATAATGCAAGAGGTATTAATAGGCGCTGGTTTGAAATCTTTCGTACTAAATATGCTTATCAGAAATGGCTAAAACCAATTTATGTAGTTTTTGTTTGTTTCCAGATATTTGGTTTTATAGTAAGTTTGATAATTTAGGTAAAAATGGTGGGCCCAGTAGGACTTGAACCTACGACCAATCGATTATGAGTCGACTGCTCTAACCAGCTGAGCTATGGGCCCTTAAATCATTATTACTCGTCAATAAAGCTACGCAGATGGTCCGAGCGGGTCGGGTGACGTAGTTTACGTAAGGCCTTGGCTTCAATCTGACGAATTCGCTCTCTTGTCACATCAAACTGTTTGCCTACTTCTTCAAGCGTATGGTCGGTGTTCATATCAATACCAAAACGCATGCGCAATACCTTTGCTTCGCGAGCGGTTAAGCTGCTCAATACGCCACGAGTTGAATCGGTTAAATTATGCTTGGTCGCTTCATCAATAGGCTGTGCGATAGTATTGTCTTCGATAAGATCGCCAATACTGGCATCTTCATCTTCACCAATGGGCGTCTCCATTGAAATAGGCTCTTTGGCGATTTTCAATACCTTACGAATCTTATTTTCTGGCATTTCCATGCGTTCAGCCAATTCTTCGGGCGAGGGCTCACGACCCATCTCTTGAAGCATTTGCCGCGAAATACGATTGAGCTTGTTGATGGTCTCAATCATGTGTACTGGAATACGGATAGTACGCGCTTGGTCGGCGATTGATCGAGTGATAGCCTGACGAATCCACCAAGTTGCATAGGTCGAGAACTTATAACCACGACGGTACTCAAATTTGTCGACGGCCTTCATTAGGCCGATGTTACCTTCTTGGATAAGATCCAAAAATTGGAGACCACGATTAGTGTATTTTTTAGCAATGGAGATCACTAGTCGCAAGTTCGCTTCTACCATTTCTTTCTTGGCTCTGCGAGACATGGCCTCACCAATGGTAAGGCGACGATTAATGTCTTTAATCTGTAAAATTGACAGACCGCTGGCCTTTTCGACTTGCGCTAGCTTGCGCTGTGACCGCAAAACTTCGACTTCTTGATTGGTAATGCCCGCAGAGTAATCGGCTTTGGCCTTTATTAAAGAACCAGTCCACTTAAGATTGGTTTCGTTGCCTGGAAATGATTTTATAAACTCTTTTCGTGGCATTTTTGCAAAGCGAATGCAGAGTTTCATAATGTTTCGTTCTTCTTTACGAATCTTTTCAACCGCTGCTCGGATCAATCCAATTAATGGATCAAACTGGCGAGGTGTCAGTTTTAAATACTTAAATAATTCTGCCAACTCAGCCATTTGTTTGAGGGCTGGATCACTAGATCTGCCGGTTCTGGCAACAGATTTATCTGCTTTTTTTAGCTGCTTCCTGATTTCTTCAAAGCGTTCAGTCGCGACTTCAGGATCTAGGCCTCCTTCATGCTGCTCTTCTTCCTCTTTCTCTTCAATTTCTTCGCCATTGGCGATTCTCTCAGCTTCTGCAGCCTCAGCTGCTTGCTGTTGTGCAAGTGCGGATGGCACATGTTCCATGGGGTTAAGGTAACCGCTGATAAGATCTGTTAGTTTTTTATCGCCAGCAATCACTTTGTCCCATCCTGCAATAATAGTTGCAACAGTGGATGGCCATTCGGCGACAGCAGACATTAGTTCTCGTGTGCCTTCTTCAATCCGCTTGGCTATTTCAATTTCACCTTCGCGGGTCAATAGCTCAACCGAGCCCATTTCACGCATATACATGCGCACAGGATCTGTCGTGCGATGTTGTTCAGATTCCACGGAGGCAAGCGCGGCTGCGGCCTCTGCAGCGGCAACTTCATCAGGCGTATTGTCACCAGATCTCATTAATAACGTTTCAGCATCGGGCGCGTTTTCATACACCGTAATACCCATGTCGTTGATCATTTGAATAATATCTTCGACCTGTTCGGGGTCAGCAATATCTTCTGGTAGGTGATCGTTAACTTCCGCGTAGGTCAGGTACCCTTGCTCACGGCCTTTAGCGATGAGATCTTTGATACCGGATCGTTGCTTATCAGTGCTTTCAGTCATAGAGCAATCTTGCCTAGTTGAGGGTTGAAAAGTAGCGCGCGATTATAGCGAATAAATAACAGATTGTCCTCGACAAACTGCGGTTTATTCGGCTTATTTTATATTTCTTAGTTTAGACTACAAGTCGTTGTTTTATCTTGTTTTTTAGATCAACTGATTGAGGGTCACTTGACAGCTGCAGACGTATCTTATGTAACTGCTTGATTTCCCGTTCGCCAAGGGCCTTGAGGCCAAGCAAATGCGTGGCTTTTTCTTGAGTGGGGAGAGCCTCAAACGCGGTCTGGGTCACATGTTTAAGAGCGTCATTAAACTCTTGATGATCGTCTCGACCAGTGCCAACTGGAGGGTGATATAGCTCGCTAGCAGCAAGAGATTGTAATATCTTGGTTTCAGCTTGGTTGCCATGAGTGCCTAGCCAGTAGGCAAAAATATGGGATGGTTTGTAGTGTGGGTTTTCCTTCGCAACCTCTAGAACCCTAAGAAATAGTTGAGTGTCTTCGTCTGGGGATAAGCTTAAAAACTCGATATCTTCAGCAGATTCAGCTAAAGCGGGATGATTAATCAGTAGTGCGGTTAAAAACTTTACCGGAGAAAGACGGATTTTGGATGCTCTAGTCTGGCTGATACTCGGAAAATCATCTGCGACTAGTGAGTCCTCAAATTCGGCATAATGGTGATCACCCTGTTGCGCAGCATTATCGTAGGAGTCTGTGCGAGTTTCCACTGGGGCCTTTTCTTTTGCGGCTTCGGCACGCTGTTGTGGTGTAATGTGAGTAGCAACATAATCTTTGAGATTATCCGCCGAGATTCCTGTTCTTCGAGAAAGCTCTTCAAGCATAAGCTGGCGAAACACTCCCTGTGGGATTCGATTAATTTGGGGTGCACAGACTTTACTTAATCGAGCCTTACCATCTGCTGTTGAGGCGTCAACACCTTCACTGAGTTGTTCAAATAGAAATTCTGAAAGTGGTTGCGCTTTATCGATTCTTTCTTGGAATGCAGCAGTACCAAGGGTTCTAACCATGGTATCTGGATCCTCACCATCGGGTAAGAAGAGAAACTTAGCTGACACGCCGTCGCGCATTTCAGGAAGTGCGATCTCTAGAGACCGAGCCGCAGCTCTCCTGCCCGCATTATCGCCGTCAAAGCAGAATACTATTTCAGAAGTGTATCGAAATAGTTTTTGCAGATGATTTTCCGTTAACGCAGTGCCCAGCGTGGCTACGGCATTGGCAATTCCATATTGGGCTAGGGCAATCACATCCATATAGCCCTCCACCATAATCAAGCAGGGAATCTCTTTTAACGATTGACGGGCTTCGTACAACCCATAGAGCTCTCGTCCTTTATGAAACACAGGCGTTTCTGGAGAGTTGAGGTATTTGGGGGTGCTATCGTCTAAGACCCGGCCTCCAAAACCTAAGGTACGGCCTCGCTGGTCACGAATTGGAAACATAATGCGATGACGAAATCGATCATATTGTTTTTTTTCTTCCGGTTTGACAATGATCATACCGGACTCGTCGAGTAGCTTGATTTTTTCAGCATCAACCCCCGATGCTGTTAATAGATTGTCCCATCCTGGAGGCGCATATCCCACCCCGAATTGGGCTGCAATTTTGCCGCTCAGACCTCTCCCTTTTAAGTAGTTAACCGCTGAACTTGCTGCCTTATGTGTTCTCAGTTGTTGGCGGAAAAATTTATCTGACTCAGTCAGGATTGAAAATAGGCTGTCTTTTTGTTTGACCGCTTTTTGGTCGGGGGCCGCAACTCGAGGGATTTCCATGCCAGCATTTTTAGCCAGCAGTTCTACAGCAGGCAAGAAATCGAGACGATCAAATTCCATGACGAAACCAAGAGCATTTCCTCCGACACCGCAACCAAAACAATAGTAAAACTGTTTATCTTGCGCGACAGTAAAAGAGGGACTTTTTTCTTCATGAAAGGGACAGCAGGCCTTGTAGTTCTTACCTGCTTTTTTTAGCTGAACGCGACCGTTGACCACATCGACTATGTCGATGCGATCTAGTAAATCATCAATAAAAGTTTGGGGTATTAGTCCGGCCATCAGTCTTACACGTCATTGGTCATGATAACCACAGTGTAACGTCTTCACCGCGGAAAGGAACTGCCTTTAACCGTTTAAAGCCGACTTGACCAGTCCGCTTACTGCACCGCCATCGGCACGCCCTTGGATTTGCGGTTTTAGAATGCCCATGACCTTGCCCATATCCCGCATTGATTCGGCACCAGTAGCGCCAATAGCCGCGGCAATCATGATACTGATTTCTTCTTCAGTGAGTGCAACTGGCAAGAATTCTTGGATAACAGTGATTTCACCGATTTCAATATCTGCGAGTTCTTGTCGACCCGCTGCTTCGTATTGCGTGATGGAATCTCGTCTCTGTTTGATCATTTTGTCGAGAATGACTATTAATCGTTCATCGCTGATCTCGATGCGCTCATCTACCTCGATACGCTTTACTTCCGAGAGCATCAGTCTAATGGCACTAAGACGTGGTTTATCTTTTGCGCGCATAGCGTCTTTCATTGCATCAGTGAGTTGCGTTTTCATCGACATAAGCGACCTCAATATAAAATTTATGAATACCAGAAACACAAAAAGCGCCCAATTGGCGCTCCTTGTTACTGTTTTGCATCAAACACAATGAACCCGGTTTGGTGCTTAGTACAGCCGAATAAACTTGCGTGATTCTCGTGAAACCAGCTTTTGGTTCCGCTTCACTGCGGCGGCAGCTTTACGCTTGCGCACCCAGGTAGGCTTTTCGTAGAACTCACAGCTGCGAACTTTAGCTAGGACACCAGCTTTTTCGCAAGAACGTTTAAAACGACGTAATGCTACGTCAAAGGGCTCGTTTTCTTTAATGCGCACACTTGGCATGTATAGTTAATCCTGTAGTGAAAATACCTTGTAAGTTTGGTCAACTCGTAACCAACCATTCAAGGGCGCGTAGTCTATACACTTAGCTTAGTCGATGCAAAGTTTTTTGCTTGGTTTTATGAGTCTTTTTTGTCTATAAATGGAGCGTTTTCAAATCTAGACTCAAGGGTTTAACTTTGGACAGGGAACTGTTGCTATAATCCCCGCTTGTCTATGCTCACCTTTTAATGAGAGTCTGCCCTACATGCTAGTTCTAGGTATTGAAACGTCATGCGATGAAACCGGTGTTGCTATCTATGATAGTGAAAAGGGTTTGCTGGCACATACACTTTATTCCCAAGTAAAACTGCACTCTGACTATGGCGGTGTTGTACCTGAGTTAGCCTCGCGCGACCACGTGCGAAAAATTTTACCTTTGTTAGATGATGTTTTCGCTCAGGCAGGCGTGAATAAGAAGCAACTAGATGGAATAGCCTATACTGCTGGCCCTGGGTTGTTAGGTGCATTAATGGTAGGAGGGTCTATGGCTACTGCATTTGGGTATGCCTTGGATATTCCAGTGCTTGGCGTGCATCATATGGAAGCCCACCTTTTGGCACCCATGTTGGAAGATAAGCCCCCTGAATTTCCTTTTGTTGCACTCCTGGTGTCTGGTGGTCATACCCAGTTGGTGTCAGTTGCCGCCATTGGTGAGTATGAACTGCTCGGTGAGTCTCTAGATGATGCTGCAGGAGAAGCTTTTGATAAAACGGCTAAGATGCTCGACCTTGATTATCCCGGTGGTCCTGTGTTGGCGGCTATGGCTGACCAGGGAGAGATAGATCGATTTTCCTTTCCTCGGCCCATGACGGATCGGCCGGGTTTAGATTTTAGCTTTTCTGGCTTGAAAACCCACACACGCAATCTTATTGAAAAGCACCGTGGTGATAGCCCTTTGCCAGATGATCTGACAGTCCGCGATATCTGTGCCGGATTTCAAGAAGCGGTGGTTGATACTTTGGTGATCAAATGTCGTCGGGCGATGAGCCAAACAGGAATGAAAACATTGGTCATTGCAGGTGGAGTCTCGGCTAATACACGGTTAAGACATAAATTGAAGGTCGCCCTTGAGAAAGAGGGCGTCGAGGTGTTTTATGCACGTCATGAGTTTTGTACTGATAATGGGGCGATGGTTGCTTACGCAGGCTGCCGAAGATTATTGGCGGGGCAACGCAATCCGCTGATTATCTCGGCGATACCTAGATGGCCTCTTGACCAGTTAGATAGCATTAATAGTGTAGGTTACTAACAGGAAATTATTTGATGGATATTGTTTATATAAGAGACTTGCGTATCGAAACCATTATAGGAATCTATGATTGGGAGAGAGAAGTTAAGCAAACCATTAGTCTCGATTTGGAGATGGCTCATGATATCCGAAAGGCTGCTGAGACGGATGACATTCAGTACGCGCTCAATTATAAATCTATCGCCAAGCGTCTGATTAAATTTATTAATCAAAGCGAATTTTTGCTCGTTGAAAGCATGGCCGAAGAGGTTGCCTCGATTGTACGTGATGAATTCTCAGTGCCTTGGTTAAAGTTGCGCGTGAGCAAACCCGGTGCTTTGCGAGGCTCCCAAGACGTTGGCATTATTATTGAACGAGGGGAACACCCCTAGTGGCACTTATTTATCTAAGTCTTGGTAGTAATATTGAACGTCATATGCGTATTGGTGCTGCGCTAGATGCCCTTGCCGAGCACTTCGGTGAGTTAATACTGTCTTCTGTCTATGAAAGTGATTCAGTGGGCTTTCAAGGTGATAATTTTTTAAATCTTGTCGTGGGTATTTATTCTGAGAGTTCATTGAGTGAGGTATCTATCACTCTTAAACAAATAGAAAATGACAACGGCCGTGATCGCAGCGCTCCTCGTTTTGGTCCGCGGAGTTTAGACATTGATATATTGACTATGGATGCTGTTAGCGGAGAGGTTGACGGCATTCAATTACCCCGGGATGAAGTGTTGAAAAATGCCTTTGTTCTTTTACCTCTGGCTGAAATCGCACCTGATGCGAAACACCCGATTACGGGTCTAAGCTATGCTGATCACTGGCAGTCCTATAACAAAGACAAGCAAAAACTCTGGCCTGTCCCCTTTACGTGGCAAGGTAAAAATATTACTGGTTAGGCCATGATTTTCACTAGAGAGGTGTAATCTCCTCACAGACTGTTTGAGCTACCGCCGTCTACAGCAATGGTTTGTCCTGTCATGTATGTGGCTTCAACCGCTAAGAAGTAGACTGTTTGCGCTATGTCATTTTCGGTTCCTAACCTACCCATTGGCACTTTGCTAAGCACTGAATCCTGTTTCGCTGTGTCGTCTGATTCGTGCTCTGGCCAGAGTATCGCACCCGGTGCCACACTATTGATGCGCACATCAGGGCCGAGTTCTTTGGCTAAAGTTTTAGTCATAGCAATGTTGCCAGCTTTGGCAATGGAATAGATAGGATGGTTTTGTAGAGCCTGTCTTGCGTGCATGTCGGAGATATTAACGATAGCTCCGCGATGCTTGGTCAATGATGCTGCTAGCTTTTGAGAAAGAAAAAATGGTCCTTTGAGGTTGCTGTTGATGAGGTCATTCCATTGATTTTCATCACAGTCGTTGATGGGCGTTGGATAAAAACTGGAGGCATTGTTAACCAAGACATCCAACCGTCCTATTGAGCTGACTAAATCGGCTATTTTATCAAGTCCAATTATCTCATTTAGGTCACATTGCATCAACAGGCAGCTGTCCTCTCTGAGGTTATTTAATTCGCGACACAGTTTGTCCGCAGCAGAGGCTGAGCGATTATAGTGGATAATGACTCGGTAACCCTGAGAGTGGAATAACTGTGCTATCACGGCCCCTATGCGTCTTGCTGCTCCAGTAATTAGTATAACGGGCGCTTGGTCGGGTTCCTGCATGATTTGATCCTTTGTTTATAGCTGATAATTGTCTTTTAACTGCTGAAGAATATCTGTTTGACGCAGTGCTAGCTGCTCACCAATCTCTGCGCCACTAATACCTGAGTTGACGATGTCGGAAATATCTATTCCTTGAAGTGCTTTGGTCGCGGCCCTAAGATATGGGGTAGATGGATAGTCTCTATTTTCAAAGCCTGTGCGGCCTTTTGCATCGGCAGTGCAGCAGGTTAAAAAGTCCTCTAGCTTCGTCGAAGACTTTAAAGCGCCAACGGTTTTCAGCAGAGACAGTAACGTATCTGGCTGTAATCCTCGTGCTTTGTGGCACAAAAGATGAAATTCAGTAACGGTCATTGCTAGCTGACGATGTTCATTGGGTGCCTTAAGTCGATCACAAACCGCTTTTACTAGGGGCAGGCCTCTCGCTTCATGCCCTGAATGGCTCGGTAAAATATGATCGGGGGTAATTCCTTTACCTAAATCATGGACCAAGACAGCAAACCGAATAGCAGGCTTATCAGACAGTATTGCTGCCTGTTGCAGTGCCATTAGAGTATGAATGCCAGTGTCTATTTCTGGGTGATAGTCAGCTCTTTGTGCAACACCAAAAAGGTTATTTACCTCTGGTAAAAGAGCGGCTAGAGCTCCGCAGTCGCGCAACGTCTGGATAAAGAGGTCAGGTGACTGTTCGCAGAGGGCGCGGTCAGTCTCTTTCCACACTCGCTCAGCAACGAGATGGGTTAGTTCGCCACTATTGACGATGGACTTCATCAGCGTTTGAGTTTCCGGCGCTACAGTGAAACCTAGATGGTGGTAGCGAGCAGCGAATCGAGCAACTCTAAGTACTCTCAGCGGATCTTCAACAAAGGCATTAGATACATGGCGCAGTACTTTTTGACTCAAGTCTTCGCGACCACCGTAAGGGTCAATAATATGTCCGTCCTCATCTTCGGCAATAGCATTAATAGTTAAATCGCGTCTGATTAAATCATCCTCTAGGCTGATATTGGGCGCTGTGTGAAAAGTAAAGCTTTGGTAACCTACGCCTGACTTTCTTTCGGTCCGAGCCAAAGCGTATTCCTCGCCTGTTTCAGCATTAATAAATACAGGGAAGTCATTGCCCACAGGCTGATAACCGAGTTTTATCATTTCTTCGGGAGAGCTACCAACCACTACCCAGTCATTCTCAAAACAGGGATAGTTGAGCAATTTATCGCGAACTGCGCCGCCGACTCGATAGATTTTCATAAACAATTCCGTAGATTTAACGCATTGTAAGGGTCATAGGTTGGGAGCTCAATCGAAACTCTTTGATGGTTGCTTTTGGATGCTTACGCTTTGCTTCACGATAAAATGAATAATACAGGTCACAATGGCTAATTATGGCAGATGAAAAAGTCGTGTTTAAAGTTTGACGGAGAATCTTTTTGGGTTTATTTTTCACTGAATAGTGGCTGGCCATATTTTAGCGTTTGATTTTAGTTAGAGAGTTGCTTTATGAGTGGTGAGTTAGAGGACACAGATGGCCTAGAAAACGTCTTAAATATGGATGATTTAGATGTTGCAGCATCGGATAAAGAGCAATCACTCAGTGAAAAGGAGAGTTCGCCTATCGGCTTAGACGCTAAACGGCGCGTGGAGTTGAAGCTCGAAGAAGCGCGCATGCGAAGGCAAACAGAAGCCTATGATTTGGATGACGACTTTGACTAAAGCTAGAGGGGCGTAGCTTACCTGCAATTATTTATTCGAAAGCCAACATATTGGCTCCTATATTTGGCATAATAACACCCTTGAAATAAACCCATATCGAGGCTTATTGGTGGGGCATCCATCTCTTATAACAATCGAAAATCTTCGCTTTGAGCGCGATGACACGACAGTGGTTAGTTGCGATCAGTTGCATCTTGACGTTGGGGAGATTCTCCAGGTCGAGGGTCCAAATGGAAGTGGTAAGACGACGTTATTACGTTTGTTGACTACAGCGTTGCAACCTTCGGAAGGCACGATTCTATATTGCGGTAAAAGCATTGCCCAATGTCGGCTTGAGTACCTGTCTGATATCTTATTTATTGGTCATCAGTCGGCGGTCAAATTAATGCTCACGGCCGAAGAGAATTTGCTTTGGATGGCCACATCTGAACTAAGTTCCACTGCTGTGCTAGATGCTCTGGAGGCGCTAGGTTTAGCGGGTTATTCCGATATACCGTGCTATAAGCTTTCGGCTGGACAGCAACGTAGGGTTGCTTTGGCGCGGCTTTTGGTTAGCGATGCCCGTCTTTGGTATTTAGACGAGCCCTTTACAGCACTGGACCGTGACGGAGTAAAGTTGCTTGAACGGTGTATGAGCGACCATGTTAGCTCGGGCGGGGCAGTGGTTGTGGCTACTCACCAAGATTTAGACGTGCAAGGTGTCCGTCATTACCCGGTGCTTGGTGAAACTTTGTTGAGAGCTTGCCCATGAGAAAACAGGCTAGCAACAGTTTTTATGCCTATCTGCGGCGAGATTTGTTGCTGTCGTATCGTCGGCTTGGTGAGGCAGCTAGTCCCTTAATTTTTTTTGTGATGGCTTCAACGTTGGTGCCTTTAGGTATGACACCAGATCTAGCGAGTTTAGCGAAGATTGCGCCGGGTATTATCTGGGTCTTGGCGTTGCTGGCTACCATGCTTTCTGTGGGTGGTTTATTTGCTGGGGATTACCAAGATGGGTCTCTTGAGCAGCTGCTAATTAGCCCACAAATTTTGGTTATGCCTGTTTTGGGTAAGGTCACAGCCCATTGGCTGATCACTGGTCTGCCTTTAACCTTGGTGTCACCTTTGCTAGGACTAATGCTATCTATGCCAGAGGCCGGCTATTTACCTATGATGGCAAGTTTGGCGCTAGGGACGGCTTGTCTTAGCTTGTTGGGTGCCGTGGGTGCAGCACTAACGGTATCTTTGCACAAAGGCGGCATGTTGTTGGCTCTTATAGTGATGCCCTTATATATGCCGGTGATTATATTTGGTGGAGCGACAGTGCAGTATGGTATTGATGGTCTTATTTGGACGGCTCCTCTAGCGATTCTTGGCGCTATGCTGGCAGCTGCGATTGCCTTGTGCCCGCTGGCTATAGCTAGCGTGCTTCGATTAACGAGTATTAACTAGATGTTGGATAGTAATCTATGAATTGGGTATGGTTTTATCGTCTTGCCTCTCCTTTATGGTTTTACCAGACGACCACACGATGGTTGCCTTGGTTGGGATTATTGGCTTTTATATTATTAGCAACCGGCTTGGTCTGGGGCTTAGGGTTTGCACCTCAAGATGCTAAGCAAGGGAACAGTTTTAGAATAATATATATGCATGTTCCTGCTTCCTTTCTCGCTCTGGCGGGCTATTTTCTGATGGCCACTGCTGGTGCAATCGGGCTAATTTGGAAAATGAAATTGTCCTATATGGTAATGAAGGCGGCGGCACCAATCGGGGCAGCACTGACCTTTTTGGCGCTATTTACGGGTGCTGTCTGGGGTAAGCCTACCTGGGGAAGTTACTGGGTATGGGATGCTCGAATCACCTCGATGCTGATTCTACTGTTTTTATATTTTGGTGTGTTAGCGTTGCAATATGCTTTCCATAACGAAGAAGCGAGCAATAAGGCTAGCGCTATACTGGCCTTGATTGGGACGGTCAATATTCCGATTATTTATAAGTCGGTTGATTGGTGGTACACCCTGCACCAGCCTTCAACGATTAAGTTGACCTCTGCGCCGAGTATGCACCCTGATATGTTTCAACCGTTATTGGTGATGATTCTGGGGTTTTATTGCTTTTATATTGTAGCTTTATGCCTTTTTACCCGAGTAGAAATACTTCGGCGTGAGCGCAAGACTGGCTGGGTTGGCGATCTGGTCGGCGAGTTGAACGGCTCAACTGAGGGTAAAAGGCAATGAAAGTACAGTTTCAAACTATTAATCAGATACTAGATATGGGTGGTCATGGCTTCTATGTTTGGTCAGCCGTGTTCGTGACTCTAACAGTCTTAATAGGCTTGATTGTGCGACCTCTGTTACAGCACAAGACCGTTCTTAATCAAGTTTCGCAAGACTTAGCGCGTGAAAAATTGCGTAAAAAGACAGCTGGAGAAGGTAATTAATGAATAACTCACGTAAACAACGGTTGCAGGTAGTTCTGTTAGTTATTGTGGCTGGCGCATTGGCGAGTGGGTTAATTATTTATATGCTTGGCCAGAATGCCAACTATTTCTATACGCCCTCCCAGATCGCTCGGGGTGAGGCGCCAGGAGGTGTGTTTTTGCGTGCTGGCGGGATGGTGGTGGAGGGTAGCCTCGTAAGAGATATGGATTCTCTAGCGCTCGAGTTTAAAGTGACAGATGGGAGTGCTGTTTTGGTTGTTCAGCACACAGGTATTTTGCCTGACCTTTTCGATGAAGGTGAGGCTGCTATTGCGGCCGGGAAAATAGATAAAAATTTGGTTTTACAGGCAACTGAAGTCCTGGCTAAGCACGATGAAAACTACATGCCCCCTGAGGTGAAAGAGTCTATGAGCGAGGCTTATATCAACAAAAGGAAAAATGCGGCGGGCACTCAATGACGGTCGAGTTGGGTCATATTGCTTTAATTTTTGCCCTTTGCTTGGCCGTTATCCAGGCGATTGTGCCCATGATTGGTTCATTTTCTGGCCATACAAATTGGATGCGCGTTGGCCATTCCATGGCTGCCGGACAGTTCGTGTTTGTGGCCCTATCTTTTGCTTGCCTCACTACGGCCTTTATCCAAGATGATTTCTCCGTCGCCTATGTGGCTAACAACTCAAATACACTGCTACCACTGCAATTTAAAATAAGTGCTGTATGGGGAGCTCATGAGGGTTCGTTGTTGTTGTGGGCACTGATTTTATCTGGCTGGTCGACTGCTGTGGCTTTATGTAGTGGTAAATTGCCTCTGGTTTTATCAGCGAGAGTGCTCTCCGTGTTGGGCGCAATTTCAGTCAGTTTTGCATTGTTTTTATTGCTCACTTCCAATCCTTTCGAGCGAATTCTGCCTATACCTCCGGTGGAGGGGGGTGATCTAAACCCGTTGTTACAAGACTTTGGCTTAATTGTGCATCCGCCTATGCTTTACATGGGTTATGTTGGGTTTTCAGTCCCATTTGCATTCGCGATTGCGGCCCTTATTGGCGGTCAATTCGATAGTGCTTGGGCGCGATGGTCAAGACCTTGGATTAATGTTGCATGGGTCTTTCTCACTATTGGTATAAGTCTTGGCAGTTGGTGGGCTTATTACGAGCTTGGCTGGGGGGGCTGGTGGTTTTGGGATCCTGTGGAAAATGCGTCATTTATGCCATGGCTAGCAGGTACAGCGCTAATGCACAGCATCTCCGCCACCGAGAAACGAGGCGTATTTCGAAGCTGGACATTGTTGCTGGCAATCTTAACTTTTTCATTAAGTTTGTTGGGCACATTTTTAGTGCGTTCAGGGGTTCTTACCTCGGTCCATGCCTTTGCCAGCGATCCAGAGCGTGGAATCTTTATTCTGATATTTTTAAGCATAGTGGTCGGGGGATCGCTTTTGTTGTTCGCCTTGCGAGGGCCGACCATGCGCTCAGCGACGTCGTACAGCGGCTGGTCTCGTGAAACCATGTTATTGATTAATAATGTTTTTTTAGTCAGCTCTATGGCTATGATTCTGATTGGAACACTTTATCCCTTACTTGCCGACGTATTAGATATGGGAAAAATTTCTGTTGGACCTCCTTATTTTAATTTCTTTTTTGTTCCCCTGATGTCAGGCCTTATGGTTTGCCTTGGTTTTGCTGGATTTACGCGCTGGAAAAGCACGGAGGGTAGATTCCTCCTGCGTAAAGGCTTAGTTCCATCCATTGTGAGCTTGATAATGGCTTTAACGTTGCCCATGGTTATGGTGGAGAAGCTGTCGTGGTCAACTTATTCGCTGACAGCTGTCGTGATCTTATTGTTGGTGTTCTGGGTTGTGACTATGAGTTTAGAGGATCTCTGGTTAAAGAGTAGAGGTAAGCTATCATCGCTAAGTGGTTTGTCAGGTAGTTACTGGGGAATGCTCATTGCTCATATTGGGTTAGCTGTTTGCGCTCTCGGTGTAGGACTAAGTACGGCTTATGATGTACAAAAAGATTTACGCATGGCGCCAGGAGATAGCACCGATTTAGGAGGCTATCAATTCCAATTCATTGATGTTGAACGTGTCGAAGGCCCAAATTTCATCGCCTACAGGGGGAATGTGGAGGTGAGATCTGGTGACGTGTTCGTTGTGAGTTTATCACCCGAGAAGCGAAGCTATAAGTCTGGTGGACAAGTTATGACCGAAGCCGACATTGATGGTCAATTAAATCGTGATCTTTATGTTTCTTTGGGTGAACCACTGGGTGATCAGGCTTGGGCTATTAGATTTCAGGTTAAACCCTTCGTGCGCTGTATTTGGCTGGGTGGCTTATTGATTGGGTTGGGTGGCTTGCTGGCAGCTTTGGACAAGCGCTATCGACGACGACGTCTGAAAAAAAGTGTCAATGTAAAGAGTGAGGGACTCGCCTTTGAATAGACTCGCGTTATTTTTACCCCTTGCTTTGTTCGCGGTTTTGACCATTGTTTTGTTGCTCGGTCTTGACAAAGATCCGGCGGAATTACCTTCAGCCCTAGTTGGAGAACCGTTCCCGGCTTTTACTCTTCCCTCTTTATATGACGTAAATAGAAGCTTAGATGAACGGAATATTGCAGGCGAGGTTGTTTTGGTGAATGTCTGGGCGACCTGGTGCTTTGCTTGCCGTATCGAGCATGTAATGTTAAATCAGTTGGCTGAACAGGGCGTCAAGGTGATTGGATTAAATTATAAAGATAATCGAGAGGCCGCAATCGATTGGCTGAAAGAGAGAGGGGACCCCTATGTATTCTCAATCTTTGATGAGCAAGGGCGTTTGGGGATTGATCTTGGTGTCTATGGAGCTCCGGAAACCTACTTGTTAGATGCTACGGGTACTATCCGTCACCGACGAGTTGGGGTGGTTGATGACCGAATTTGGGATAGTGAATTTCGTGACCTTTATGCTCAATTAATGGCTGACAAAAGGTGAGGTTAGGTTTGCCTATAGGCTTAGCCGCGGCACTTTTTACATCGGTGCTTTTTGGCAGTGAAAATTTAGTCAAATTCTCTGATGAATCTCTGCGTATACGTTATCAGACATTGATTACCGAGCTCCGTTGTCCTAAGTGTCAAAATCAAAATCTAGCCGATTCAAATGCCCCTATTTCACAGGATTTGCGCGAAGAAATTCAACGTATGCTAGAACAGCAGATGTCTAATAGAGAGATTAAGCAACATCTAACATCGCGTTACTCAGA
>Ga0209660_1000868_pt1 | contig 16879 bp, 9 predicted proteins | sample SaaInlV_100m_DNA_2_FD_184659 | JGI IMG/M metagenome (GOLD analysis project Ga0209660, IMG submission 184659) | Marine microbial communities from expanding oxygen minimum zones in the Saanich Inlet - SI072_LV_100m_DNA (SPAdes) (version 2) | ecosystem: Environmental > Aquatic > Marine > Intertidal... | reverse complement strand
TCTATTTATCGGATATCAGGATACCCAGTTTCCTGTGGCGGGCGTAATTTAGGCGGTCGATCTCATTTTGAACAGGGAGTGCGGCGTAAGTGGATTCCGGAAGAATGGTTTCGCTGGGAATCGTGACTCGACTGACATCAACCTGATCCATGTATCGTATTATGAGAACGGCTTCTCCAGGGTGTTTGTCCGCCGTTACGCGGCCATCCTCGTCTATGGTGGCAAGTGTCTTGTTGTTGCTTTGAAAGTGTGCCAAGCGGGTGACATCGCGCAGTGAATTATCTGAGTAGTTGGCCGTTACCTTCAGATTTAACTTTTCGTTTTTGGAATATATCTTCTCAGTAGGCTTTACGCTGATACCTACAAGCGTCGGTTCTTTTTCCCCGGCAAAAGGGGTGCCTTGAGCAATCCACCGATGGAGCGTATGATAGAATGCAGAATCCTTATCGATTCGTTTGCCTCCCTCGTGGTCTATTGTCTCAGTGGCCTTCTTTAACAGGAGGCTTTGTGCGGGGGCGTTTGGAAAAGTGCGTCGGCCCCGGTTGGCGAAAACAATTGCCCTGTAATCGGATATAGGGTCATAGGCAAATATGGATAGTTGAAATCCGTTCTGGCCGCCAGACTTGGCATGGCAGTTTCCACTGGCACAACCAGTCCGTGAGAGTATTGGGAGGATATCATTACGGAAGCTTAGGGTCTTGGGATTTGTTTTCGTTTTGTTTTCTTCAGCTGCCTTTGGCTTTTCGGGCCAGCGCTTGCCATTTATGTTGCGGAAGTGGAGCTTGCCTTTATCGTCAGTGGTCAGGATTCGCTTATGCTCAGGGGACCATGCAAGTGCAGTAAAACCTTGGCCTTCGATTCCTGTCCAGATTTGTTCCTTGGCTCCGGTAGAGGTCTGCTTGCCCTCGTGGTTGACGAGTTGGGTGAATAGTCTCGGGATGCCGTCGGCTGATACAGTCACAATCCAGTCGTCATTTTCTTCCGGTTTGTCCTTGGTCGGATTGAGTGTCCAGTGGATTCCTGTGATGGCCTGCGTTGACTTGCGTGGTGAAAAGGTGATCTCCTCATTGTGGGACTTTACATCCCAGATCTTGACGGAATGGTCGGCACTTGAAGTGGCAATTCGCTTGCTGTTGGGACTAAAGCTGGCGGCTAGGACGTAGTCTGTGTGGCCTTCAAGGTTTCCAATGGATTGAAGGGTGTCAGCATTCCAGATTCGGGCCAACTTGTCTGCGCCTGCACTGGCAATATATTTTCCGTTTTGACTAATGGCGAGTGCATAGATGGAATCGGTGTGCGCACGAATGGTCTTTACGCGGGACCATCCCAGGGTGCGGAAGACATGGAGTTGACCAAGTTTTGTGGCTAGGCTGTCGGCGAGTATGAGGCGTTGCCCATTGTTGATGAAGGCAACAGCGGTGATACGGCCTGCAAATTTATCTTCAATTACTTGCACCGGTTTACCGGTTTCAACATCCCAGACGATGGCCTTGCGGAAACCTCCACTGACAAGGAAACTGCCATCGGGGTTCCAGGCCAGGGACTGAACGGACCCCATGTGGGATTCGAGTGTTTTTTGCACAGTAACAGTTTTTTCCTCCATCAATCGAATCTCTATTCGATTGCCTTGAGCCACTGCAAAAGTGACACCATCAGGAGCTACAGTTATTGCGTTGGCCGTTCGTCTGTCCGTTCCCGGATTGATCCATTTAACAGGGTCCAGTGTCGGTATGGATTCCAGAATGGCTGCATCCCATTTCGCTCCGTTAGCAATCCATTTTCGAAGTTCGTCAATCGTCGCTTTCGTGAGTTGCTTCTTCGGCGGCATATGTGGATCCGCGTCTTTTTGAAGAACTTGGAGAAGGAGGCTTTTGTCGGGTTCCTTTAGGTTTATAGCCTCTCCGGATTCACCGCCTTTTAGAATTGCCTGACGTGTTGCAAGCACAAGACCACCTTTGCGCTTTTCAGGCGAGTGGCAGCGCAGGCAATTGTCTCGAATTGTAACAAGTGGTTCCGAGGCGCCGGCGAGGTAGGTCGACACGTGTATAACAATAGCAATTTGTACGATTCGGATCACTCTTTTCATGTGATACAGCTTATCACAGTGTCTCGAGATCATGTTGCAAATGGCAACACATCGAGTCATCTCATGGCACAGTCAGGAATGCTCGTCTTGGTGGACAAAAAATTAAACCTTGTTTGGATCAGGAACCTCAAAGCCAGAGCTGTTTGGATCCTTGAGAAGGATATTCGCTTCCTTGGCATGAGCTCCAGTATGTTGTTCTGTCCTTGGGTTGAACGTGAGCCAGGGGCCCACGGTATAGTCGGCTTTGTCCTCGGGAACTCCAACACCTTGGCTCATGGTTGAATGTAGCTTCATAAAATGTTCGTGGGCATCAGCATTGTCACCAAACTTTCCTGCTTTTTCGTTAAAGGGGACTTTTTCGCCAAGGCGGTAGGAGTTGTTCATTAGATGCCCAAGGACACAACCATAGTGCGCGTCGTAAACATTGCCGTTGGCCATCTCAGGTTTTCCGGCCCTGCAAGCGGCAATGAAACTACCCCAGTTTCCGCCTGGTGTTACTTTTCCCTGAGGGACTGAAATACCTTCGCCTTTAGTGCTACCCTTGGCATAATATTTGCCACGAATGATTTTACCACCGTCTTCAAAGTAGTATTCATTCTCAACCTGTCGCTGGTACCCCTTGTAATTTACATTGCGAACGTTAAACATGACTTGCTGGCCATTTGGATACTCGGCTATTCCAAACATTGTGTTTGGGGTTTCACCCTGGTCATTCCACTGGAAGCGACCGCCTATGGCCATGGTTCTCACGGGATGAGTCTGGTCATCGTCAATAGCCCAGCGGGCAACATCCAGTTGATGCGTGCCTTGATTATTGAGGTCTCCATTGCCTGTTGCCCAGAACCAGTGCCAGTTATAATGAGTGTAGTTGCCATGGTACTGCTGGATTTTTGCAGGTCCACGCCAGATATTCCAGTCCAGGTTGGCGGGTGGATTCGATGAAGTCTTGTTGCCAATGCCTCCTCGTGGCTTGCAACAGTAGCCGTATGCAATTTTTAGTTTACCGAACTTACCAGCTTTTATTGCCTCGTGTAGACCTGCAATTCTGGCGTCACTGCGACGCTGGGTGCCATGCTGAACGACAACTCCGTATTTCTTTTGGGCCTCGACGGCAACGCGACCCTCCGTTACATCATGGCTCATGGGTTTTTCAACATAGACATGCTTGCCTGCCTGAGCTGACCAGATGGTCATCAGGGAGTGCCAATGATTGGGGGTTGCAATGGAAACGGCGTCGAGGTTCTTGTCTTCAAGAGCCTTACGAATGTCAGTCGTGCCCTTGGTGTTAAATGTTCCTTTTGTACGCTTTTTTAAGTCTGCCAGTCGGCGTTCGAGTACGTTTTTGTCCGGGTCAACAAGCCATGCGATTTCAACATCGGGTTGACCTGAGTAACCCCCAATATGACTGCTTCCTCGTCCATTCAACCCGGCGACTGCCACACGGAGCCGGTTGTTTGCGCCAAGTACTCTTGGAGAGGATGCTGTACCGGCGAGAACAAGGGTGGCACCACTGGCCACGGTTGAATTCTTGATGAAGGTTCTACGGGAGGTGGTGCTCATGAATTTTGCAGGCTGGAGGGATGGTTGGATTTTTAAGAAGAGTATTTATTTCAATCAAATATCTCCAACGCAATCATTTGCTCCTACTATATTCGTAAAAAAAGGACGCACGGTCTCCCTTAACCGTGCGCCCGGATGTGTTTTGTCTGCTTTTCCTGTATTCGGAAAATTAAAATTTCTTAACAGGGTATTATAGTGGAATTTAAATGTATATAACAAGTATTAATTATAAAGTATTTAATTAAGCAAGTGTCTTGTGGTTCAGAATTAAAATTTAAATAAATTTAATAGATTCATTTACGCCCATCAAAGATATGAATGGAGAACGATGACGAGCCGGAATCCTAAACGACTAAAAAAGGTATGGGTCCAAAAATCTTCTGCTGAATGTCTATGGTGATTTGGGATTATTACTCCGTCGCAGCGTGTCGTCCTATCACGCCAAGTCTGATGCGATAGAGTCCAAAGGCCCCCATTGTATTCTTCTTCCTGCCTTTAATTGCAGCCGTTATATAGAGTATGTTTTTGTCTTCCCCCTTGCCGAATGCGCAATTCGTTGGTGCACCTGGGAGGGGGATTTTTGCCAGGTGTTTACCAACAGGAGAGAAAATATAGATCCCGGAGTTATCGTTTGCCCCGGCGGTTGCGAAGAGGTTACCTTCCATATCCATGGCCATGCCGTCTACGGCACGGCTTTCGCCAAAGTCATAGAGGATGGTTTTCTTTCCAAATGTTCCATCTTTCTTTATGCTGAAGGAAACGAGGTGCCGATTTTTTTTATTTTCTGAATGATGGTCAGCTACGTAGGCAGTTTTCCCATCCCTTGAAATTAGAATGCCGTTCGGTCGTTGTAGTTTTTTAGTTGCGAGTTTGAGTAAACCGTTGGGTTCAATGAGATACACGCCTTCAAAATCCAGTTCACGAGGTTCATGCCCGATGTAACGGGGGTCAGTGAAGTAGATTCGGCCTTTCGATGTGATAAAAAGGTCATTTGGACTATTTAGGCGCTTGCCCTCAAACTTGTCTGCAAGGGTTCGGATGGTTCCGTCTTTTTCCGTGATGGACACGCGAAGATTACCGTGGTCGGAACCCTCGCAGGCAACAAGACGACCCTGCCGGTCAAACATGAGCCCGTTGGCTTTTCCACTGTTCTTTCGAAAGAGGGTGGTCTTCCCTGTGTTCGGGTCAAACCGCATGATCCGTGAAGTACGGATAGATGTGAAGTAAATGCTTCCGTCAGGTGCAACAGCAGGACCCTCTGTGAATTTTGCATCCGACCATAGTAACTCGAGTTTGGAACCCTTGGGGACGATACGGTTCTGCGCAGTGGGCTCAAACTTGGCATTAAGTATTGCAACGGAAGAGAAGAGGATAGGGAGAAGTTTTTTCATTTCTTTAAATAATATTTTTGGACATAAGTTATTGGGATATTGCTTTTCAGGAAGGAGAGGAGGATATCTATATTACCTTTAATTACTTTCCAATTTTGTTACAATGGTCTTCATAATCTACATTTAATTGGTAATTGAAACAGATGTCATGTAGCAAAATATTAATTGTCTCGTATTGCTTCCAGGGCATCCCAGCAATTTAAATCAAAATCGTGAGTGATTCATTTCCAAATATCCGGTTTAAGGGCGAACTTCGACCTTCTCAGGAGGATGTAGTACAAATTGCACGTCAACAGTTGAAATCCGGATTCAAAAAGATTCATGTCGTGGCACCTCCGGGATCGGGGAAGACGGTAACGGGTCTTTTCCTTTGGGCTGAGGTTATTCGTAAACCAGCTCTTGTATTATCTCCAAACACGGCAATCCAATCCCAGTGGTCTGCCCGTACAGATCTTTTCTCGGTTGATGGTGCATCTCTTCCTCATGAATGGATTTCCGCTGACCCTGATAAGCCATCACTGTTAACTTCCCTTACCTATCAGTCAGTCACACTTCCATCTAGGGGTGACGAAGCGTTGGATGAGATGGCGATCCATGACTGGATCGATGTCCTTATCGAAAAGGAGCAGGCTCTTGACCCCGCGGAGGCCCGGGTCTGGATTGATGACCTTGAGGTCCATAATCCTGGTTATTACAAAAAACGCCTCGGTTTTTATCGAAAAAAGAAGCGGGATGAGATTGCTCAGGAGGGGGATCTGGGTAAACTCCTGCATGCATCCTCCCGGTCTGCTCTCCGGAGTTTGCGTGAGCTAAATGTAGGGTTAATAATTCTCGACGAATGCCACCATCTTCTGGGGCACTGGGGGCGGGTGCTTTCAGCGGCGCAGGAATATCTGGGGGATCCCATTGTCGTTGGCCTGACCGCCACTCCTCCTGGCGATGGGCACAAGGATACCGCTGACGCGCGGCGATACCGGGAGTATTTTGGCCCAATTGTCTACGAGGTGCCTGTACCCGCCGTGGTAAAGGATGGCTTTCTTGCCCCCTATCAGGATCTTGCTTATTTTGTGCGTCCAAACACTGGCGAGCTCCATTTTGTTGCTCAGGCATCCGATGCACTGGATGCCCTCATCAAGGATTTAACGAATCCTCCCGTGGATAAAGATGGCATTCCCATTCGTGAGGGTTTGGCAGACTACGCCCATCGAATCCTTTCGGGACTGGAACTTCCAACCCGCAAGGCTGATTCATGGCAGGATTTTGACAATTGGGCTCCGGCTTTTTCAAGTGCCGCACGGTTCTTTCTTCTCGATCAGGGGAGATTTCTTCCCACTGGAGTCCCCAGCCCTTCCGAGATCGAAGAGCTGATTGTGCACCCCACTCTAACCAACCCGTTAGATCGTTTTATTCCCCTTGTTTCATGGTATATCCGCCACGCTCTTCGTGGTTCATCCTGCAGCAAGGACCATGAACTTGCCGAACGGGCCATTACCCGTCTTCGAATGCTTGGCCTTCAGATTACGGAGACCGGTCATCAGGTTTGCGCGTCCCCAGTAGCCAGGGTGCTGGCCTATTCCCGCGCCAAGGCCCAGGCGCTTATTCCAATACTGAAGAAGGAACAGGAGGCCCTTGGAGATACAATTCGCGCCGTTGTGATCTGTGATTATGAAAAAACCGCAGCCGTTTCGGGTGAAATCAGCCATTTGCTGGATAAGGAGGCCGGGGGGGCAATCGCTGCGTTCAGGGAATTATTAAATGACGAGGAGACCGATGCCCTGGATCCGGTCCTTCTTACCGGTTCAACCGTCCTGGTTGATGATGACCTAAAACCCAGACTGGAGGGGGCTGCTATTGAATGGCTTCAGCAAAACCACAAGTCGGTTGATTTTGAATGGGCCGAGGAATCCGGTTTTTTCGTCCTTATGGGGAAGGGTGCTGACTGGTGCCCCCGTGTATATGTCGAGATGCTGACCGATCTTTTTCAGCGGGGCATAACCCGTTGCCTTGTGGGAACCAGGGGTTTGTTGGGGGAGGGGTGGGATGCCAACAAGATCAATGTTCTAATTGACCTGAGTTGCGTTACGACTTCGATGAGCGTCAATCAACTGCGTGGCCGTTCATTTCGACTTGATCCAGATGCGCCCTGGAAGTTGGCCAACAATTGGGATGTTGTCTGCATCGCACCTGAGTTTGCCAAGGGAATGGATGACTATATTCGTTTTCGCCGTAAGCATACCCGCCTTTTTGGGGTTACTGACGATGGGGCAATAGAGAAAGGGGTTGGTCACGTTCATGCTGCTTTTACTGAGATGAAGATCGAGGGAGTGGAGGACAACATGGTTGATCTCAACCGCGATATGCTGAAGAGAGTCTCTCAACGAGAGCATTTTCGCATCCTATGGAAGATCGGTCAGCCTTATCATCCGGAGCCCATCAAGGCCGTTGAAATCAAGGGAAAAAAGGGCATGGGCCGTGGTTTTCCACCAATGCGTTCCATGGGCTCGGAATGGACAGAAGGCACACTTACTCAGGCTATTGGTCGATCAATTATTTTCTCACTTTATGAAGTGGGCCTCCTCAAGGGTTTGAGTGCAACGGAATTGGTGCGCAGGTTTATTGTTGCTGAGAGGGCAGGTGGTTATATACGAGCATTCATGGAAGAGGTTGATGAAGATACCAGTCGACTGTTTGCCGAGGCCCTTTCAGAAGTTTTTGGGCCCTTGACCAAGGCCCGGTATGTTATTCAGCGTTCTGTCGATTTCAAATATCATGAAAGTTGGTTCTCGAACACATGGGCTGAGCGTATACTTCCTGGCCGCATTTCCTCATTTATTGTTCGAAAAACCCTCAAGGAGAAGAGGCGCCGTGAGGTTATAAAAATCCATGCGGTTCCCCGTGAATTAGCGAGGAACAAGGAGCGCGCCTTAATTTTCCAGGGGTTCTGGAATCGTTTTGTAAGCCCCGGAAATGTAATGTTTCATCGTCAGGACGGCACCCAGGAAATTCTTGCATCGGCAACCAGGGACGGCTTGCTCCCAACTGAGACGATCCACGTCAAGGACGTGTTCATTTAGCCGGGGCATTCCAGTATTTTTCGGATCAATCCTTGCCGGTTGGCAGGAATGCCATGGAGGCTTGTACTGCAAAATTACAGGTACAACCGGATGATGCCTCGGGGATGAGCACAAGGCCACCGGCCGGGATAATGTTGATCCAGCAGCCTGGCCGGGATATGGTGGTGATTCTGCGGAGGCGTCTTTCCTTGAGGAGGTATTCAGTGGGGTTTGACGCACGAAAATACAGGGAACTGGCGGAGGCACTCATGGTTCCACACCCGTGCCCATTTCGCCGGAGATCATACTCCGGCAGTCGCTTCCCGGTTTCCAGTTCATAGGCCAGCGGTTCAATAATAAGCTTGTTGCCGATAATGACCGGGTGGTGATCCTGCTCGCCATGGTCCCCGCCGGCCCGATTCCGATTGTCCTGGGTCTGTGACCAAAGGAGGTCTCCGGAATTGGCATCGAATGCCCGTGTGTCATAGCGTACGGTTTTCTCGTTTCGGGAATATTGTAGAACAAGGCGCCCCTTGGCGCTGAGAAGGGAACTGTTCTGGAGTCCCTTGGGGAATTCAAGGGGTTGCCGCCAGGCTTCCTTACCGGTACCCAGATCGAGGGCAACAAGGTCCGCACCATTGGCCTCTGCAAACTCAGTGTAGGTGGATCTTCCTGACTTGGACTTGAGGGTCTCGGGATTGCGGCTTTCAAGGAAGAAGGCCTTGCCTTCTGCCAGCGTCAGGGTGGGGTTGAGGAGTGAACCGGATTTTGGGACGTATTGCCAAAGATTTGCCCCTGACTTTCGATTGATTGCAAACAGACTGTTGCTGGTGACAGCTGGGCGGTTGTCAAAATAGGTTCCCTCACGTATGGTGGCAACGCTGTGGGTCTTGCGGGAAGCTTCGGGGATGGTTGTTGATCCGACAAGGAGGTTTCCTGAGTATGCGACGAGGCCCCAGTGCACAGGTTGTCCCGAAGGATGTTTGGCCGTGAAGGTCTGGAGTGTTTTTCCCGTTTCAGGGGACAGGGCCTGGCATGTGTTGTTGGCAGCGATGTAGAAAGCCTCTGACGAGGCTGCCATGGAACCGCAATCGCGAAAGATGCCGACGCGTCGTGAACCGGGAACTTCCTGTTCCCATAATACCATGCCGTTGTAGGCATCAACCCCGTAGACACGTTCATTCCCAGGGACGAAGATGCGTCCTTTTTTCCAAAGGGGAGGTGCCGATCGATGGTGCCGATCCAGCATTTTTTCCGGTCCGGGCAGACCAAACCATTGAAGGTTTAGTTTACCGGATACACGTTGGTCCATGCTACAGGCCGTATTGGCCGGGTTGGCATAAATATGCGTCCATTCGCCGGCACCATAAACAGGCTTTCCATGCAGTACCCGGTTGTTGCGCAAAACAGCTACACCGTTGATTGGTTGTAACAGACGTGGGATGTCTTCCACCCAATTGATCGGGGTAGGGCTTCCATTTTCATCTTCAATGATCAGGTTGAAAAGGTAATCGGAGTAGGGGAGTTTTTCCTCTTCAGGTATTTGGTGAACAGTTACCCTGCTTCCATATAAAGATTGCGTGGCCAGTTCTGCCCTGAGTTTGTTGGCAAGGACCGAATCCCTAGCAGCAATTGTAATGCGAAGGTCTGTAGACTGGATAATACTCCGGATTGACAGGAGATTTTCCACTCCAAGGACAAGGGCGTAACCTTTACTGTTCTTTAGATGTTTCATTGCAATGGTTACCTGTCTTGTCGGCGGTTGGGTGATTTGGGGAGTACTTACCCGTTTCTTGATTTTTGGAACCACCTTTTCCGTTCCGAAGCAGTGGATGCTGCCGGTATCAGTACTGACAATCAGACTCCCGCCAATGATAGACAGGGAATAGGCCCGGCCATTAACGGTCTGCTCCCATACCTTCCTTGTTGTTGATAGATCGAATGCCGCGACCTTGTTCTCCCCTCCAGCAATCCTATGGCTTGATGTGGCAATAGCTGCGAATGGGTGGTCCTTGCCGGTGGTGGGTGGCGTGCCATTGGTCTTGTTGCCCCGTCTTTTTGCTGCAGAAATGGTTTTTCCCTTGGTGTCGCGACCCGTGGGGATGTGGAACTGTTCTCCACGTTGGGATAGGTAACCCTGCGGGGAAAACTGGATGGGTTTTTGATCGATGATTTTCCCGTTGCGTACGTCAAGTGCCAGATGCCATGCCCCCTGGTTGGGGAAGATTCCTGAACAAAGGTAGGCCGCGGTCCTGTCAACAATGATTGAAGATCTTACAGGCCAGGGACTGATTAGGCGTCCATTGCCGGGAATGCGTCGGTTGGGATTGTTATTTGCCGGGGTTTTCCAGAGCAGTTTGCCGGTTGTTGCCTCAAGACAATAGGCATGGCCGTCATCCGAGCCAAATAACAGCTTTTTCCCGGCGAGGGTGGGAGCAAGGCGAACCGGTCCGCCGGCAAAGAAGGTCCAGATGGTTTTTCCATTTAGGCGGTCGAGGCAGTGGACCTGATCGTCCGCCGATGAACCAAGGAAAAGGCGGTTGCCATCACCCACAACATGGAAGGCCCGGTCGTAGGTGACGCGAGGCTGCAGGTTAAATTTATTGTGCCAGAAATCCTGCTTTGCCGGTGGCGGCCACGCGGGTTTTGGCGGATGCTGTATCTCTCGGGTCCATTGGAGGTGAAGTGGAAGGTTTAGCTTGACCGATGTACGTCCACTTCGCTGGTTGTCATGCTTGTAGGTGGGCCAGTCACCGGTAAGCGGGGAATCTTCCTTTGCAGGTTCCATCCCGTGGAATTCCTTTTTGCGGGAATCAAAGTGCTGAAGGATTTCAACCGGGGTAAGGGCGCGGTTCCAGATGGCTGCACTGGCGATCTGTCCCGCAAGATTGTATTGCTCATTGTCGTCACGGTAGGCCCCAAGCGTGAAGGGAAGTTTGGGCGGGTAAATAAGGGGACCGCTTTGTGCGGTGGAGGTGGCTGTAAGTTTTCCATCCAGATAGATTCGTTGTTCCTTTCCATCGTAGGATCCAGCCACGTGATACCAAAACCCCGGGACAAAGGGTTCCTTGGCCTTCAGATAGGTCAGTTGCTTTGTTTTATCTGAAGCAAGGGCAAAACAAAAGTGGTCGTTCTCGTACCCAAGGAGCCAACCGCGTTCATAGGCACCATTGTCCTGAATCGCACTCAGAATACCGCCCCAGCGGGCAGTTTTACGGACAAGCACCCAGGCTTCCACTGTCATGCCCATTTGTGGGAGCCCTCTGCCTTCCTCTACAATCCTCAGCAATCTGCCTTCCGCCTGATCACCAATTAGGTCAAGCTCCTCGGAGTGCCACTTTTCCAATGGAGTGTCCTTTGCCGTTGCTGTCAAATGGAGCAGAATAAAAATCAGGGGAAATCCACGCATTTATACACTATGTTCTTGTTGAGGTGATTTGGAAAGAAGTTTTCATTTGAGATCATGGAATCTTGTGTTTGTCTCTTTTGGTTTGTCCTCATATCCATTTGTTATATGCATCGACCTTCTCCCATTATCATTACATTACTCTTTGTTGTTGCCGGGTTTAGTCCGTCCTTAAACTGCTTGATTGCAAAGAAGGATGACGCACCTCCAAATGTACTTTTTATTGCGGTCGATGACTTGAATGACTGGGTCAATTGCATGGGTGGCCGCAAGGGTGTGCATACACCCAATCTGGACCGCCTGGCTGCAAGGGGCGTCCTCTTTACCAATGCCCATTGTGCCGCACCATCCTGCAACCCATCGCGGGTTGCCATGATGACCGGGGTTGCCCCGTACTCATCCGGTGTTTACAACAACGGACAGGATTGGCGCAGGAGTCCACGGCTGGAAAAGGCAGTTACAATTCCTGAGCACTTTCGTTCCGGAGGATACGAAGCCTATGGCGGAGGAAAGATTTTTCATGCCCTTTCATGGATAACGGACAGCTATGGTAAACAACAGAATGAAGCCGGATTATGGGATCGATATTGGCCATCACCAACAAATCCCATGCCGGATCCACAGTGGCCCGTTGCCGCCAAGGCAAAACGAGGGAGCAATGGCTACCTTTACTCAAAGCCGATTGCGGTGGGAAAGTCCATGAAGGGCCGCCCTTCACATTTCCTGGACTGGGCTCCCGATAATCAACCGGAGTCAGGGACAGCTGATTATAAGGTCATTGACTGGGCTGCCGGAGAACTAGCCAAAAAGCGTAACAAGACTTTCTTTCAAGCGGTTGGCATCTTTCGTCCCCACATTCCATGGTACGCTCCAGCGAAATACTTCAACCTGTATCCGGAAAAGGAGGTTCTCCTGCCAAGGATCCTGGAGGGGGACCTTGATGATGTCCCCAAGCGAGGACACTATGGCATCCGCAAAGCGTGGCACAAATGGATTGTCGAAAATGGTGAATGGCGTGGTGCAGTACGAGGTTACCTTGCCTCGATCAGCTTTGCTGATGCACAGGTCGGTCGGTTGATTGATGCATTGGATTCCAGTCCATATTCCCAAAATACAATCATTATCCTATGGTCGGACCACGGGATGCATATCGGGGAGAAGCAGCAGTGGGAAAAGTTTACATTGTTCGAAGAATCAACCCGGGTTCCTTTAATGATTGTTGCCCCGGGGATCACCAAGCCCGGTTCCATTTGTGAGCGTCCGGTAGGATTGGTTGATGTATACCCCACCCTTAATGAACTTTGCGGTCTGCCAAGGCGCAATGACCTCGACGGAGTCAGTCTTGTTCCTCTGTTAAAGAATCCTACAGCCCCAAGGGAGCGTCCAGCCATCACTACATGGGGGAGGAATAATCATTCGGTTCGGGGTCAACGTTACCGTTATATTCAGCATCCAGACGGGACAGAACAACTCTATGATCACATGAAGGACCCTGACGAGTTCACCAATCTTGCCGACAGGCCCGGGTTGGCTTCGATAAGGAGGCGTCTGGTCAAATGGTTACCAAAGGAGAGTGCTCCCGCTATTTCTAATAAATAACATTGCTAACTAGAAAAAATAACCATGAGAAACCTATATCAACTCCTTCCAACTTTTCTTGCGATCGTTGCATTGGCCTTAACGCCATGCCATGCCAAGGAGAATCATCCCGTAGAGGGGCCGCTGAATCCATTCCTTGGCGAGGCAAAGCTTGATATTCAACAGGTTCATAAAGGAGGGCGTTTTCCTAATGTCGTCGTGGCCATGGATGGTTCAATTCTTGCTGTTTGGAATGGTGTCATTGTAAAACGCAGTGAGGATGGTGGCGATACTTGGGGTGAGGCAATAAGTGTTGGCAAGGGTTTCATGGGAGGAGGTGTTACCGTTAACGAGCGTAACGGGGAAATCATTGCCTTTGTCGAGGAACGTCATCCACCGGCTACCCAAGCTCTCTATCATAGCACGGACCACGGCAAGACCTGGGCCAAGCTCGATGCCGCGATCAAGCCCGACAGTAAGGATAATCTACCATCCTTTCACATGAACGAGCACGGTATTACCCTTCGGCATGGCGAAAATGCTGGCCGTCTCATTCGTGCTTCCCGCTGGTATGCCGGTCAGAACCATAGAAGTAAATGGCCCCAGCACTACACCAATGCGATGTACAGCGATGATGGCGGGAAGACTTGGAGTACCAGTGAGCCATTCCCCGCCAAAGGCACTGGTGAAGCGACTCTCGCCGAGCTTTCTGACGGTCGCGTCTATTACAATACTCGTCGACACTGGGCCGAGGAAGGCGCCAATCCCCGTCGTCGCTGGCATGCATGGAGTGAGGATGGCGGTGTAACGTGGAAGGACTTTTCCATTTGCGAAATCCTTCCTGATGGTCCGCAAAGTACGAATTACGGGTGTATGGCCGGGTTGACCCGACTTGCTGTTAAGGGCAGGGACATTGTCCTTTACTGTAACTGCGACAGTGCCGGTGGGCGTGACAAGGGTACTGTCTGGGCGAGTTTTGATGGTGGCAGGACCTGGCCTGTCAAGCGCCTTGTCCAGAAAGGCCGCTTTGCATACTCATCAATGACTTCCGGACGGCCCGGAACCAAGACAGAGGGTCTCATCTACATTCATTATGAAGGTGGTGGCGGTTCCGCCGTCGCTCGCTTCAACCTTGCATGGGTCCTCGATGGTTCGAAGACCGGTAATGGCGAAATCCCAGATTGGTTAAACGAGTAAACTATACCTGTTATGCAGATGCGATTGATTCCCGTTATAATTGGCATTCTTTGTTTGCCCCTCGTTGGATTTCCTGCGAAGCCCAACGTTGTTTTTATTCTCGCCGACGACCTTGGTTGGCGCGACCTCGGCAATGAGGGGTCCACCTATTACGAGAGCCCGCACATCGACCGGATAGCCAGGGAGGGCATGAAGTTTACCCGCGGTTACGCTACTTGCCAGGTATGTAGTCCATCGCGGGCCAGCATCCTGACCGGCAAGTACCCCACCAACCACGGTATCACCACTTGGATCGGTGATCGCTCAGGGGAGGCATGGCGCGGCACACGCCGCAATGACAGTCACCTACCGCCGGAGTACGACCGCAACTTGCGTGCATCCGAGATCACCCTGGCAGAGGTCATGAAGAAGGCCGGCTACAAGACCTTCTTTGCGGGCAAGTGGCACCTTGGTACAAAAGGTTCCTGGCCCACCGACCACGGCTTTGAGATCAACAAGGGCGGATGGGATGTTGGTAGCCCTCGTGGTGGATTCTATTCCCCGTGGCAAAACCCAAACCTCGAGTCTGGGCCCGCAGGCGAATCTCTCACTCTCCGTCTCGGTCGCGAGACCGCCAATTTCATTGAGGCCAACAAGGACAAGCCATTCCTCGCCTATCTTTCCTTCTACACGGTTCATGGACCTATCCAGACCACCCCGGATCTCTGGAGAAAATACCAAGAAAAGGCAACCGCCGCCGGCTTGGCCAAGGAACGCTTTCTCTTCGATCGCCGCCTCAGTGTGCGCCAGGTTCAGGACTGCCCGATCTATGCCGGCATGATCGAGACCATGGACGATGCCGTTGGGATGGTGCTGAAGAAACTAGATCAACTTGGCCTCGCCGACAACACGATCGTGTGCTTCACCTCCGACAACGGGGGCGTCTCCTCCGGCGATGCCTTTTCCACCAGCAATACGCCCCTGCGCGGCGGCAAGGGACGTCAATGGGAGGGCGGCATACGCGAACCTTTCTACCTCAAGGCCCCTGGGGTGACCAAGCCCGGTTCGACCACCGCGGTGCCGGTTAATGGCATTGACTGGTATCCCACCTTGCTTGAGTTGACCGGCATCAAGGTACCCACGAAGCAACAGGTCGATGGCGTCAGCCTAGTGCCTTTGTTGAAAGGGAAAACCATTCCCGGTCGGCCCCTCTATTGGCATTATCCGCACTACGGTAATCAAGGCGGAGAACCGTCCTCCATCATCACCGAGGACAACTGGAAACTAATCCACTACCACGAGGATGGTCGCGACGAGTTGTATCACCTTGGTCAGGACGAGGTGGAACAAAAGGACCTCGCCACCGCCGAATCCAAGCGGGCCAGGGTCATGCGGTCCAAGCTCGATGCCTGGCTCAAGGCGACTAAGGCCAAGATGCCGGTCAAGGATGACAAGGCTGATATGGTCAAGCGCAAAGCTCGCTTCGAGTCCCTCGCCACTCAGGGAAAGGAAAGACTCGAACGCCAACACGCCAATTTTCTCAACTCTGACTACAAGCCCAACAAGGACTGGTGGGGGAGCGCAACCAAGGACTGATTCATGAAGTTTTTAATCATTATTTTTAGTTTCGCCTTTGTATTGTTCTCTCTTCAAGGAAAACAGAAGCATCCCAACGTCTTGCTCCTCTGCATCGACGACCTGCGCCCCGAGCTGAAGTGCTTCGGTGCCGATTACATCCAGTCGCCCAACATCGACAAACTGGCCTCCCAGGGTCGCCCCTTTCATCGGCATTACGTGCAGGCGCCCACCTGCGGGGCATCCCGCTACACTTTGCTTACCGGCACCTATGGTTCGACCAGTAACGGGGCTCTTTTTTCACGATCCAGCAATATCGAACATCCCAGTTTCCCTGGTTTTTTCCGAAAGCATGGTTATACCACCGTGTCCGTTGGCAAGGTCTCTCATCACCCCGGGGGTAGGGGAGGTAAAGACTGGGACGAGGACGCCAAGCCCGAAATGCCTGAGTCATGGGATCGCCATCTCTTGCCAGCCGGTCCATGGCGGCACCCGCGGGGCGTCATGCACGGCCTAGCCAATGGTGAGATTCGCGGGAACGCCAAGGAAATGGACGTCTACCAAGCCTTTGAAGGTCCCGATAGCGCCTATCCTGACGGCCTCATTACAGACGAGGCCCTTCGCCAACTTGACGCCCTCGGCAAACAGGCCGCCAAGAAACCATTCTTCCTCGCCGTCGGCATCATTCGTCCCCACCTTCCGTTCGGGGCCCCCCTCAAGTACGTCAAACCGTATCTCAAGTTGGAGTTGCCGCCCACGTCGCATCCCCTCAAGCCTTCCGGGAAGACCACTTGGCACGGCTCCGGGGAGTTCATGAAATACAACCGCTGGAAGCGCAACCCGAACACGGATGCCGCCTTTGCCTTGGAGGTGCGCCGCCACTACGCCGGATGCGTGACCTATGCCGACGCCCTCGTTGGTCGCATCCTCGCCAAGCTCGACCAGTTGAAGCTGCGCGACGACACTATCATCCTCCTTTGGGGCGATCATGGTTGGCACCTCGGCGAGCACGCCATCTGGGGCAAGCACGCCCTCTTCGAGGAATCGCTCCGTT
>Ga0209660_1000850_pt1 | contig 17110 bp, 6 predicted proteins | sample SaaInlV_100m_DNA_2_FD_184659 | JGI IMG/M metagenome (GOLD analysis project Ga0209660, IMG submission 184659) | Marine microbial communities from expanding oxygen minimum zones in the Saanich Inlet - SI072_LV_100m_DNA (SPAdes) (version 2) | ecosystem: Environmental > Aquatic > Marine > Intertidal... | reverse complement strand
GGTTAGCCCGGAATCGCTCGACCTCGACAGCGTTCCAAAAAAATTGAAGGCTCTTGCCGAGTCGATGGAGGCGCCGCAGAAGCAAATTTTCCTCGTGACCGATATGCAGGCAAGCGACTGGGAGGAGCAACCCGCGTGGCTGGGCGCGGCGTTTGAGAATCTGGCCGAGAGCGCCTCAACGACCATCGTTCCCGTTCTAGGTGGAAGCAACAACCTGGCGATCACCGGCCTCGAACTCGTCTCAGGCGTACTCCGAGAAAATACGGTGGCCCGGTATCGCGCAACCGTGCGCAACTGCGGCACAAGCCCAGTCACGAACGTTCAGATAAAGGGCCTGACCAACGACATCACGGTCGACACCAAGACGATTCCCGCGATTGAGCCGGGAGCTTCCGAGACCGTTTCACTGTTCGTCCATTTCCGAAATGCCGGCCCGGTGCGCATCAGTGCAGAGTTGGAACAGGACGCACTGACTGAGGATAACACTCGCCGCACAGTGGCGATTATCCGCGATAAGGTTTCCGTGCTGAGCGTGGAAGGTGAGACTGGCAGTTCAGGCAGCTTCATCAAGGCAGCGCTCCGGGCCCGCGGTGGCGATTCGGGTCAGGAGAATTTCTCGGTGCAATCGGTGCCATGGATCGAACTGCCGAGCCAGGACTTGGCGAACTTCGATGTCGTGATTCTTCAAAATGTACCCGACATCACACCAGAGCAGACCCTTGCATTCGAAAACTATGTTCGTGCCGGCAATGGACTGATCTGGTTTGCGGGCGACCACGTCGATGCAGACTCATGGAACAAACGTTCGGCGCTCGACGGGGTGTCTCTTCTCCCGGCGGTGATCGAGCAAACTATCAGTACCAGCAATGCGCTGGGGGTGGGCAGACCACTCGACCCGACCGTCCCCGACCACCCGGTATGTCGTCCGCTACGCTCCCTACCGGAAGATTTGCTTAGCGAGACGCGCCTTCGCAAGGTATTGCAGGTCAAACCCGCCGCCAGCAGTTCAACGATCCTCTCACTAGCCGGCACCGCTGCCCCCGTCCTTCTGGAGCACCCGGTCGGGCGCGGACAGGTGTTCATGTTCACCACTTCTGCAGATTCCGCTTGGAACAACATGGCACTCACGCCGGTTTTCCCCATGGTCCTCCAACAGATGGTCACTTATCTTACCTCGCGCGAATTTGAGACCCCACGCCTTGTAGGCGATCCCCTGTCACTGTCCTACGTCGACCAACCCGATGCCAGCGAGGCCGTTTTCGATACGCCATCAGGCGACACCATCGCCGTCCCTGTCCTTGAGTATCGCAGCCAATATGTGGCTCTTTTGGACAACGCCCTCGAATCCGGTTTCTATCTCGCTCGAGTCAGTCTCCAGGCACCCGGCATGCCGGTCGCAGTTAATGTAGACACCTCGGAATCGGACATCGGCAGTCAGCCCGCCTCCGAGGTAGACAGCCGATTTAAGGGGACGGATATCGTGGTGGCCCAGTCCGAAGCAGATCTGATCGAAGCCGTGGAGCAATCGCGCACCGGGCGTTCGTTCTGGTTCCTGCTCCTGCTTTCCGTGCTCGGACTGCTGATCATCGAGAGCCTGCTTGCGGGCCGCAAACCGAAGGGGTCAGCAGCGAAATTAAACTCAACCCCGCCCGTCGCGGCTAACACGGAGAACGCTTAGATGATGGCCTTTATTTTCTCCGACGGACAGATCGAACGACTATTCTGGGCGCGACCGGTCTCCACGGTTGTCATGATCTTGGCCTTTGTAGCCGCCTTTGCCCTGGCCATATTCCTCTATCGCCGGCGACAGGGACTATCATTTGGGTTTCACATGATGCTCGCCATTTTCAGGTTGCTGGCATTGTGCCTGATCGTAGCCGTCTTGTTCGAACCAACCGCGACCGTCAAGCAGACCCACACAGAGAAACGCCGCCTGCCCATTCTGGTCGACGTGTCACAGAGCATGTCCGTAAAAGACCAACGCAAGCGCTCCGAGGATATCGGCGAGGCAGCGGTGGCGCTAGGAATCCTGCCGCTATCTTCAACGCCGGAGGACTTGAAGCGCAGCGCTGTGGCGCTCGACGGCAAGCAGCGTGAGGCAATGGCTTCGGCATCGCGCCTCGATCTGGCAACCAGCCTGCTCTCAAGGTCCGCGAGTGAGATGCTCGGATCGATCACCGAGGATCTCGACGTCAGTTACCACGCCTTCGGCGAAACTTTGCAACGGCTTGGCGGAGGCGATAGCGGGATCAAAAAGTCACTTGCGGCCCTGCGAGCCGACAGCCCGGGAACGTCCATCGGCAGTGCGCTCGAGTCTCTGGCGAAGACCGAACCCGATGCGCCCCTCGCCGGCGTGGTGTTGGTTTCGGATGGGCTGGACACCTCGTCGAGTCGCACCGAGTCGGTGGTCCGTGATCTTGGCACTCGTGGCATCCCGGTTTATACTGTCCCGGTGGGAATTGCAGACCCTGATGATGTCTCGATCCGGAACGTCATAATGCAGGACGTCGCCTTCACCGGTGACAAGGTCCCCGTCCGCGTCCAACTGCAATCCATAGGATACGAAAAACGCACTGCCGATCTGACCGTGAGTCTCAACGGGCGAGGGGTCGCCCGGCAGACCGTATCGTTCGAAGGCGGTCTGCAATCCGAAGAGATTTTCTTTAATGTCGACGTCGTCGAGAGAGGCGCGGCTCGGATCGGTATCGAGATCGAAGCGTTTTCCGACGAGGCGACCGCGGCGAACAACCTAGTGGAGCGTAGCGTCAGGGTGGTGAACGAGAAGATCAACGTGCTCTGCATCGAAGGCAGCGCCCGCTGGGAGTTCCGTTATCTGCGCGCCATGCTGAAGCGTGACCCCCGCATCAACGCAACCTTCATCGGTACACGCTCCCAGCCCGAACTGGCGCAGAATTCGTCCGAATACATCGCAACGTTCCCGGAAGACCGCGAAGAGGCATTCTCCTATGACCTGGTGATCCTTGGCGACGTCGATTCTGCGTTCTTCTCGACGGAAGCATTCCTGCGCTTGGAGGAATTGGTTCGAGAGCGCGGTGGATCATTGCTCATGCTCTGCGGCGCCAGATTTGCGCCCGCCAGTTACGCCGACACGCCGATCGAACGCATGCTGCCCGTCGATTTCGACCCCGATGCCGAATGGGAAGATATCGATGAGAGCGTTTATCCGGTGCTCACGCCTGAAGGTCGCAGCAGTCTCGTCATGACGTTGGAAACGAACCGTGACGAGAACGATCTCGTCTGGAGCCGAGTCGCGCCACTCGACCGCATCCCGCCCCTGCTCGCCCCACGCCCCGGAGCGACAGTCCTGGCCGAGCTCTCAGACACCCAATCCCGCGCCGACCGTTACCCGCTGGTGGCGTGGCAGCGATACGGGACCGGAAAGTGCATGATGATGGCGACAGACCGCCTCTGGTTGCTGCGCTTCAAAACCGGCGACAAGTACCACTGGCGAGTCTGGTCCCAGTGCGTGCAGTTCCTCACCCTGTCGCGGCTCATGGGCGAGCATAAACGGATCCGTCTCGAGACGGATCGCGCCACCTATCCGGTCGATGGTCGCGTCATGCTCTACGCGAACCTGCTCGACAACGACTACGAACCGCTCATCCAGTCAGGATTTGAAATTGGAGTCAGCGCTCTGGACCCCGACGGGACCGCCGGCGATCCACAGCGCGTCACGCTGCGCCCGGACAAGTCGAACCCCGGACTTTATGAAGGCTACTTTTCACCGTCGAATGAGGGCGGCTATCGGGTGGAGGCAAACCCGGACGATCGTCCGCTTTCCAACTCCATCGAGTTTCAGGTCGCTGATATCAGGCCTGAACTGGTCAACACCGATATGCAGATCGATCACCTGCGCCGGATTGCCGAACTGTCCGGCGGGAAAATCCTGAGTGCCTTGGAGCTCCAGAAACTTCCCTCATTACTCAACCGCGAGCCACACACCACCACGGTTCGCACTGATCGCCCCTTGTGGGACAACAGCCTGGTCGCCCTCTTTTTGGTCGGTCTGCTCGGAATGGAATGGATTCTACGGAGGAAATACGACCTACGCTGATGAAGATGATCAAACCGACCAAGCTCGCTTCGCGCCTCCGCAGGGTGCACCGCAGGGAACAAGGAATGAACCTGACGTTGGGTTTGCTGTCGCTGTGCAACTGGATGGCAATCCTGTTCTTCGTGGGATTTGCGATCGACTGGTTCATCCGTCTGCCCGTGTTCTGCCGGATAATCATCCTTGTTCCGCTGTTGGTGTTTCCTATCTTCAAAGCTTGGCGGTGTGGCTGGCGCTCATTCAAACCCTTGTTCAGTTCTCAGCGCACCGCGCTCAAGGTGGAGGACCACTATCAAAACTTTGAGAGTCTACTGGTTTCAGGTGTCCAACTATCAGGGACCAAGGCTGTCTCCGGAACATCCACAGCGATGACCGAGCGCACCGTCGAGCAGGCGAATGAAGCGGCCAACGAGGTGGATATCGGGGAAGTAATCCCTCTCAATCGCATCGGCGCGCCGGGACTTCTCGGCTGCCTGTTGCTGGCCTCCCTCTGTGCGTTTGCGGCACTCGATTTCCCAATATTCAAGACGGCCGCGACGCGTCTGTTCGCTCCGTGGATAGCCATCGAATACCCGACGCGCACACAGATCGAGGTGGAAGATGGCGAGTGGATCGTGAAGGAGGGTGAGAGGTTAAGAGTCGTCGCCAACATCTCGGGGGTGATTCCGGATAGCGCTGAGATCATTTTACGTACCGGTAAAGGCAAGCCAAGGGAACGTAAACTGGCGGTTATCGACGGCGCTTGCGAATACGAGGCACAGACCCTGTTCCGCAGCTTCGATTTTCGTATTTTTGCCGGTGATGCCCGCAGCCCATGGCAAACCGTGCGCGTGATCTCGGCGCCGCGGATCGAGCGTGCCGAAGTGTCTCTCGAATTTCCTGAGTACACCCAGCGTCCGGTCGAGACTGTGGATGCGCTGACGATCACCGTACCCGAAGGGACCACCGTCAAATGGAAACTCACGCTCAACTGCCCGGTCAGCAAGGCTGAGTTCCGCCCGGCTGATGGGAAGGCACTCCCATTGAAGATCACTCCGGACGGTCGCTCTGTAACCATGCAGCAGGTGGCCGCCGAGTCGCGGGCCTACAGTTTCGGATGGGTTGACAAGGAACACGGTTTCGCCTTCTCCAGCCCGCGCCACTACCTACAGGTGGCGCCCGATCGCGCACCGAGCGTCGATCTCACCTCCCCCGCCGGAAACTTGTTCGCGACGCTCGAGCGCAACCTCGACTTTGCCTTCCGGGCCCGGGACGACCACGGCATTGGCGAGGCATTCATCTCCTACCGATTCAACAAGAGCGGTGAAGAGAAGGTCGCCCTTCCTGTACCGAAGCTGAGTGATGGAAGCGAGCAACAGATCGATTGGAAGTACCGTGAAGCCCTGCCGGACCTCGCGGTCGGCGACACCGTCTCCTTCGCGATCGAGCTGGCAGACCGCTATCCGGGCGCGGATGGTCCGCACCGGGTGCGCTCGGATGCGCGGCGCGTGCAGTTCCTGTCGAAGGAAGACTACCTGAAGCAAATCGAAAAACTGAAGGTTCGCCTGCTCAATCGAATCCGGACCATCTATCGCGAGGAACGCGGTGTACATGATCTCGTCCGCCATCTCAACCCGTCAGATGACGTGTTCATCCAGACGTGCCAACTGGAAGCGGTTCGCCAGGACCTGATGCGTAAACGCCTGAACGTGCTGCGGAGACAGATGAACGATCTGGTCGAAGACCTGGCCGCGAACAATATCTCGGACACGGAACAGTCAATTTTGCTGGTCCAGCTTTCCTCGGACTTGCAGGCCATTGCGGACGAACATGTGAGACGAGCGGCTTCGATGCTCAGGGAACTGACTGCGGTTTCCGACAAAGAAAGCTCCGGAAGGGATCCGGCCCTAGCAATCCACATGGTCAATAGTGCGGCGCGCGAACTAGCCCTCCTGGTGTTTCAGCTTGGGTTCAACGACGCCGCGGACGTCATGGCTCGCGAACTGCACGCGACCGCGCAGACTCAAGCGGCCTTGCGCTTGCGAACCATCAGGCAGGAAGGGCCGGATAGAGGTAATCAGGCAGGAAACGAAGAACTTGCCAAGGCACAGACACGGCTCGCTGCGTGGTGTACCCGCTTGCTTTCCGCAACGCCTCGGAATAAGGAAAGCACCAGCACGGACGCCCTGATCGCCTTTAATCTGTCCCACATGGTCAATGGATTGCTCCGCTCCGGTGCCGATGCAAGGATGAGGGAAGCCGCGGCGCTCATCCCCAAGGCCGATTCGGAAAAGGCGGCCCGACTCCAGGAAGAGGTGATCGCGAGCCTGCTCCGAGCGGAGTTCCGGCTGCGGCGTGGCGCGGAATACGAGGCGCTTAGCACGGCCCGCGATCTGTTTGCAGCACTGGCTACCGGGCAGAGGCAGTTGCGTGAAGAGGGCACCGACATGAGCGCGGATAATCTCGTCCGATCCCAGGCCGCTCTCCTACGACAACTCCATCTGCGACTCATGCCTGAAGTGCCCGCCTCGAGGCCGAAGCTCTACGACGTTGTCGCACCTTCCGTCCCGCCGATGGATGATTTGCTCGCCGCAGCCGAACACGCCATGCAGGCGGCCTTGACTCAGATCGAAGCTGACGACCGCGAGGCTGCAGCCGGTCATCACCAACAAGCACAGACCGCATTTGAGAAACTGGCGGAGATCGCCGGCCGGCGGATGGAGGCCTTGACCAAGAGGGCCCGCATGAAGATTGCCGTCACCATTTCCGAAAAGCAGGCAGCGCAGTTGCTGACGTTTGAGGAACGCCTGATTGCGATCCTCGAGCAGACCGAAGATGCCGCCGATGACGAAACGAATACCGCGTTTCTCGTCACACGAAACCAGGCGCTGGCCGATGATGCGGAGCGGTTTCTTCGTAACATCGTCCTCTGGAAGGAAGCCCAGACGAGCTCCAGCGACGATGATCAACCGCTGATCGACTGTCTTATCCGCGTGGCGAGTGCCGTGGAAAAAGCTACCCCGCTGCTCAAGAAAAACAAACCTGATGATGCCATCGATTTTCAGGAGCAGGCACTCGATGCGCTAGAGGAGGCCGCTGGCCTGAACGAGGAATTGACAGCAACGCGCGCCACCTTCGCCGACGTGCTAGCCATGGTCGGGAGCGCCCTTGCTCCAAGTCCGCTTCTTGTGGAAATCGAGGACGAACAGAGCCGCCTCAGCGTTCTGACTGAAAAGGTTAACCCGGAAGGCCGGCCGAGCCTGGTGATTCCCCAAAAGAATTTAATCCATGCCGTGGATGCCGTTGTAGCATCGCTCGACCCCTTGGCGCACAGGATCGAATCCGGCACAGTGATGGTTTTCGCCAAGGAAGACATGGACGCTGCCTCGATTGGGTTGGAGACCGATGACATCGAGGATGCGCTCGACGCACAATTATTTGTCGTGGAATCGCTGCAGAAACTGCGGGCCAAGATCGATCAAGCCACTCCGGAGTATCGCTATATACTCGAGGTGACCGAGCACTTGTATGAGATCGTGCCTCAGAGCACCGGAATCCGAACAGGCACACGTCAATTACTGGAGAAGGCGGAGGACGCGCCGGATGCGGCGGCAGTGAAGACGCAAATAAAGCAGTTTGGCGATAAAGTGCAGAAGCTCACCGGCGAGGAAGGCTATGTTGCGACCGCGCGACAATTGGAGAATGCGATCGACAGTGGGGACGCTGGAGCAGGAGCTGAAGACGTGTTGGATGCTCTGGTCGAGGATACTGAAAAACTGCAAACGCTGACGGAGAATCTCGCATATCTGATCACACCTCCGCCTTTTGGCCTGGAGCTACCTGAACCTGAGCCCGAAGTCTTACTGCTCAACAAAGTGTTGGGGTTGGCAGCCCACCACAATGATCTTTCCCGCAAGACACAAAATGCTACTCCGGAACAATTACCCGACTTTACATCCCAGCTTCGCGTACTTGAAAGCCAATGCGCGGCGTACATCCCGGCGTCCAAATCGCATCCAAACCTGATTGCGGCGCACCTTCATCTGTCAGAGGCTGTCGTGAAACTTGAAGCCGCCGATCTCACCGCGGCGACAACCAGTCAGCACAAGGCTGGCGAGGTACTGCGCTACTTCGTTCTCGAGTATGCGCTGAAATACGTTGTTCCGCTCCTGGGTGGCAGTTCGGGACTACCTGGTCCACCTGCAGATGATGCTGAGCCCGAGGAGGCTGAGTTGGAGCTCTTTATGCCTGGCGCACTCACTGGAAAAAAGCCGAAGGGTGGACGCCAGGAATGGCAGGTGATCGGACGTCGAGAGCGGGCCGCCCTGAACGAGAACTTCGCCAGGGAACTGCCGCTGGAATACCGGGCGATTCTCAAGGATTACTATCAAAGGTTGACGCAATGAAGAATGCTGAATTGATCCAAGCAACCAGGAGTTTTTCCTGTAAGCCACGTATACTCGCCTGCTTTGCCATGGCCACTCTTTTGGTCTCGCCATCAATGGCCCAGCAGGAAGGCGCACCGGAGCTTACCCCCAAAGCGTCGAAGGCAATCGACAAGGGTCTTAAATACCTGCTCTCGACCCAAAACAAGGACGGCTCCTGGGATAGCAATGGTGAGGGAGGTCATTCGGTTGGCATCACTTCGCTGGCCCTGATGGCGTTCATGTCGAAGGCCCATTTCCCCGGCTTCGGCCCTCATGGTGATGAGTTGAACCGTGGTATGAAGTGGCTGCTCAAGGAAGCAATAAAACGTCCTAATGGATACCTCGGCACGGTGATGTATGAACATGGGTTAGCCACGCTCGCCCTCTCCGAGATGTGGGGAATGTGTAGGGACCCGGATGATGACGATGCGATCCAGAAGTCGCTCGAAAAGGCCGTAGAGGTGATTCTGCGTTCGCAGAACCCAGGTGGCGGATGGCGTTACCAACCGCAAGCGGACGGCGGAGAAGACATCTCATGCACAATGACCGTCTTTCACGCCCTGGCCTCGGCCCGTCAGGCGGGCATCGTCGTCCCGAACGAGACGATCTCTAAAGTGGTGAAGTATCTAAAAAACAACCACGACCCCCAAACCGGCGGCTTTGCCTACAAAGATGGTAGAAACGTTACTTTTCCCTGCACCGCCGGTGGTGCCTACATCGCGCAACTTGCAGGCCAACGAGACACGGAAATGGTTAATGCCGCGCTTCGCCACCTCAAAACCCTTTCTCCCGGCATCATCACCGGGGGGCACTACTACTACTATGGCCATTACTACGCGATCCAGGCAAACGTGCAGGCCGGCGATGAAGAGTATGCCGAGTGGTATCCACAGATCCGGGATGCACTGGTCAGCAAACAAAGTACACAGGGCGCCTGGGGCAAAGGTCAAAAGCAAGGGATTTCTTATGAGACGACGATGGCGATTATTATTCTGGCGACTCCCCACCGATACATTCCGATTTATCAACGGTGAGAATCATGACGAGGTCAGGTAGTCTAATAATATTCTACATCCGCATTACATGCCTGGCCGGATTACTGATTTCAGTTCACATCTGTTCGGCACAAGACGCCGCGTCCACCAACATCCCGAAAACAAAGATCGTAGCCCTCGAAGCGGATCTTCCAAAAAGCGATAAACGAACTTCTTCGGTCAGAAAACGCAGAGCGTGCAAGACCGTGATTCGCAACGCGGAACATCTGCTCGAATCGTATCCCGAAGCACCCAACCGTTATCAGGTGCTGGAAATCATGTTACAGACTCAGAAACGTCTTCTTTCCCTGGAACCATCCGATCGTAATCGCGACACGCTATTCGACATCTGCAAGCGACTTTTTAAAGCCCCCGATGCCTACGCAGACCTTCGACTGGAAGGGGATCTTCTGCTATTGGAAAAAGAACTGTCGCTCAAGAATGCAGATGTGGAAACGCGGGCTAAGGCACTCACGGAGTTGCTGCAGCGTTATCGCGACACACCGGGCGAAGCGAAGAGTCTCATGATCGCCTCGCAGATCGCGCCGAAACTGGATGCCGTCGAACTGGAGAAAGAAATTACCCGTGCGCTGGACGAACGATTTTCGGGTGACCTCGACGTCATTCAATGGCGTCGGAATCGTCGAGACTACAGTTACTTTCCAGTGGTATTCACCGGCAATTTCACCCGTGTAGACGGCGCTTCGCTTACATTCCCGATCGACGGCATGGGGCACACTTGCATGATCTATTTTTGGTCGAAAGATACACCGGACATTGAAACCCACATGACCACCGTAAAGGAACTCCAAGTCCGTTTCCCCAGCCAACTGAAGGTCTTCAGTTTCAACCTGGACGAGTTGCCCGATGCCGGCGAGAAAATCTTGCGGACGCTGGGCCTGGACTGGACTGCAATGCGGTTGCCCGGGGGGAGAGAGAGCCAAACCTATCGCGTCTTCGCAACACGGGATCCGATTGGCGTGCGTGTAAATGCACATGGGCATGCGTTCCTGCTATCGCCTCACACCGAAACGACCCCGATGGAACAAAACTTCGACGACGTGCGTTATCTTTCGCAGCTACAATCATTGCTTGTCGGCGATTTCCTAGTGACCGGAGCAAACCCAGGCAACAAGCAGGCCCGCACCTCGAAATCGGTCCCCACAGAAACGATCGATGCTATTCAGGACTGTTTTATCGCTGCGCCACTGCGTTACCGAATGACACGCGCAGAGGCGCTGAAAAGTTACAAAAAGGCGGAAGAACTCTGCCGTGACGCCATCACGCAATACCCCAAGGCTCCCGATCTTTGGCTGGTTCGCAATCGGAGGATCATTGCCTTGTTGGGCATGTGGAAGCTGGCCATCGAGCCGAAACATCTGGAAGCCGCTGCCCAAGAGGCAAACTTCGTACTGGCCGCAAATCCACCTCGTGGGGCGGACGTCGCATCGCGGTTCTGTCTCGCCAAGCAATCGCTTCGCCAGAGTGATTCCATCCCTGAACAAGTATTGTCCGCATTAATTGAAGCAACTGGAGCAACCAATGCACCAGCATCGGCGTACACAGCGGCTGCGATTCTCGCGATGGACGTCAGCTCTCGAGAACTACACGACAAATACCGAAAGATGCTTCTGGATAAAGACAACAGCGATCCGTCGATGTGGCCCGTTGTTTCCTTTCTTCGGGATCAGAACCATCGCTACCGTCTGTTCAAGCCCAACCTCTACTTCCCCCCTACCCTGGCCCGTAGAATCGAGCGAGCGAATTTGCGACGCAACGTCGGGGTGGCGGAGCCAACGCTGGCAGCCAGCGGCCCGTTACAAGTGGAACTCAAAACGCCCACCGGCGGCATAGTGAAATTGCCGCAAGCGACCGACAGCAAGGTTACGCTACTCATGTTTGTCGAGCCGCCCGCCGATGCAGAAGCTGATTTACCAACGTTAATCAATGGGAAAATCACGGAAGATGCCAGAGGCAACAAAAAAGAAGTTCCGGGATTGATGCAACGGGCCTTCGAACTGGCTGACGAGGACCCGGGAAAGATCAAGGTCATCGCCGCCTTTTTGACTGACGATAAAGAACGCGTGCAGTCGCTGATAAAGAAGAACGAGTGGCCGTGTCAGGCGGTCATCGTTCCCGGCGGACTCACTAATCCCCTCGTGAGGCGTTTGGGAATTCTCTCGGCAGATCGCGTACCCAACATCGCATTGATGCGTCCCGACGGAACGATCGTGTGGACGCTGTCGGGCATCGTCCATCCCCAGGTTAGAAGTGAGGGGGAAGGTGAATGGCAATACGGAATTCAGCTCGGCATGAAATCCAACATCGAGCGGTATGAAGAATAGAATTGAAGGCAGGGAAATGAACAGGAAAAACCAGAATCGCGGTTTTTTATGGGCGTGCCTGATAGTGCTACTTGTATGCAGTTCCGCGTGCGCGGTCCAAGGCCAGGATGCGCCGCAGTCGGTATCTGAAGACATACCACCGGACAGGATTGCCGCTTTGCAAGAAGAGTTGACCGAACTGGGCAAGACCACTTCGTTGATCAGGAAACGCAGAGCGTGCAAGAGCGTTATCCGAGATGGCGTGGCGATCCTCAAAGCTTCGCCAAGCGCACCCAACCGTTTTCATGTACTGGCGATCATGCTGGAGAGCCAAAAGAAATTGTTGGTGTTGGAGAAATCCGAGCGAAATCGTGAGGCGCTGCTTGAGACATGTAAAAAACTGGCCAGAGCTCCCGATGAGCATGCCGAGTTCCGTCTGGAAGCGGATCTGCTGTTGTCCGAAAGGGATCTGACGCTTAAGAACGCAGATTTGAAAGAGCGGGCCGAGGCGCTAATCTCGATTGTCGATCGCTACCGCGGAACGTCAGCGGAGGCAAAAAGCCTGATGATGGCCGCACGAATTGCCCCTAAACTCGAGGCATTCGAATTGGAGAAGAGAATCGTGGACGCACTGGGCGAACGTTTCGCAGGCGATCCGGTCGTGATTGAGTTTCGCCGGCAACAACTCGGGCTCAGTCGGCAGGACGTGCTGTTTGTCGGTGCATACACACGGGCGGATGGCGTTACCCTGCGTTTTCCCGCTGATCTGATGGGGCGGCAGAGCGTCATGGTGTTCTGGTCGAGAAAGACAGATGGCTATGAGGCGTACCTAAAAATGATCAAGGAGCTTCAGGTTGAAAAGCCGGGCCAATTCGAGGTTTTTAGTTTTAATCTCGACGAACTCCCCGACGCAGGTGCGTCGATCTTAAAAGCGATGGGTCTCAACTGGACGGCTATGCGACTGCCCGGGGGTAAGATGAGCCAGGCATTTCGCACTTATGGAGTAAATGATCCGATCGGCTTCCTGGTCAACGCATATGGCCATGCTCTCCTGGCGCCGCCCTCGCTGAACGCAGCCGAGCAAATCAAGCTTGGCGTACGCGGCGTACAGTCACCGATGCTCACATTGAATCGGCGTCTCGACAACGCGCGCTTTCTTTCGCAATTACAGTCGTTGTTGATTGGTGATGTTCTGGTCACGGAGCCCGATGTTAGACTGGATGCCACCTTGCCGCCTGAATTGAAGATGGTTCCAAAAGGCTCGGGCAAGGAAGCCGAAGCGAAGCTGGCTCGCACACCCGAGTCAGTGCCGGTCGAGACACTGGACGTCATCCAGGGATGTTTCACGCCCGCCCCCTTCCGCTACCGACTGACGACTGCTGAGGCACTGACCAACTATGAGAAGGCCGAGAAGCTGTGCGGTGAGGCGGTCAGGCAACATCCGGCGGCCCCGGATCTCTGGATCGTACGCAATCGAAGGATCATTGCCCTTCTGGGCATGTGGACGCTTGCCGGCGAGCCCAAGCATCTTGAAGCCGCCGCCGCAGAGTCACGCGCGTCTCTTGCCGAAAATCCGCCTCGTGGGGCCGACGTAGTGCCGCTATTCTGTCTCGCCAAGGAGGCCCTACGGCTAAGGGATTCGGAACCGAAGTCCGTCCTCCTTGACCTGATCGAGAAAACAGGCGGGGCCGAAGCGCCCAGCTCGGCCCATGCCGCGGCCGTGATCCTGGCGCTGAACGCCAACTCGCGGGACTTGCACGATCGCTACCGCGCCAAGCTGCTGGCAGAGCCGAAGGGGGGCAGTCCCGTGCTGTGGCCCATGGTCGCGTTCCTGCGAGATCGAGTCTACACCTACCGCCTGTTAAAGGCCAATTACATCCACAAGGAACGTGACTCGGCGCGTTACTACATGATCAATCATGGAGCCCCTCCGATGACGGGACTTTTTCCGACCGTGGAACTCAAGACCCTCGATGGGCGTATGATGACCCTCCCTAAGGATACCAACGGCAAACTGACACTGTTGGTCTTTGTCGAGCCGTCCGCTGAACCCGATGCGGATTTCCCCATCGACGTCGGGGAAGGTGAAGACAAGAAACCACACCATAATTTTCTCCAATTCGCCTGCGACCTGGCTGACAGGCACGTCAACAAAGACGTCACTACGGTCGTGGCCTTCTTGTCCGAAGATGCGGAACAAATCCGAGCTCTGATGAAAACAAGGAAACTGACCTTTCAAGCGGCCATCGTGCCGGGCGGCCTCGCGAACCCGATGGTGCGCCGACTGGGCGTTCTTTCGGCGGATCGTATCCCGAACGTCTTTCTGCTACGCAGGGACGGCTCCATGGTGTGGCGCGCATCGGGACTGCCATACGGAGATGCCGAAAAATTTGTCAACTTGCTGGCTGCGAAAGTCCATATCGAAACCTGTGAAATGGATACGGCATACGAGGCTCTGAAGATGGGCAAGTTCAAGGAGGCGGCACGTATCTTTGGCGGGCCCTATCTTCCCTGGAACCCCGATCGCTACGGATGGCGAGCGCCGAGGTACCACGGGCAGACCCTGGCCTACGTGGGCCTGAAGGACTGGAACGCCGCGCTCGAGTCGATCGAGAAGGCGATCGACGCCCAGAAATTGCGCTACTTCCGGGCACGAAGGAGCAAGGACCCTGAGTTTTGGCGAAAGGAAGCCGACACGGTGACGATCACTCACCCCGATGACACCTTGGTGGAACTGTGGAATACCAAGGCTGAGATTCTCGACAAGCTTGACCGCAGGGACGAGGCAACCAAAATGCGTAAACGCGCCACAGAACCAGCCAGAACAGATGTTCTGAGCGTTTACAAATTGACCCACGAGAAATTAAAAGGCTGGTTAAAGGAGCACAGAATGGAGACAAAAAAATGAAGAAACACGACACCATTAAGAGCCTATGGATCATGATGATCCTGACTATATCGACATCCGTCTTTGCTGCGGGGAGACCAGGGCCAGTCGACCTAAGTCCCGAAGGGAAGAAGCTCGAAGCACATTACAGCAAGATGCAGGCTGATCTCAAGGGAGCGATCACGCGTCTGGAACCCAAGGTGGACGAAAAGAAGAAGGCCGAATTCACCAAGCAGTTCGGCGCGCTTGAGAATGTCCCACCTGTGACCGAGGTCGTCATGGGCATTGAGCGCACGGTGAAATACGGCCCGGGCAACCCTGCCTTTACTGAAAAACAGAAAGAGGTCGTTACGGCGGCCCGAGCTGTCATGAAGGACATTGATGCATTTTTAGTCGGCGAGAAAGAGCAGGCCGCAATGGCCAAATTCGCTCTACTGACTCATGCCACTCCGAATCGCTTGGCCGGGTTTGCGCAAAAGGGCGAAGAGGAAAAAGCGCTGATCGATACGCTCCTCAATGACGACAAGCTCATCGTGCAGACCATGACGATGGGAGGGGCCGGCGGCGGACGTTACGGTCAGGCGATGCGAAGCTACACCGCCATCCGGAAAGCCAGCGAGCGTTCTCACGAGGGTTTCTTTCAGGTTTGGGCCTTGGCTGCATCCCTTCAGTATACAAGCGACACCTATGTCTATCCCGACGTTCCCGCGGCCGAGTCCCTGGTTAAGTACTACCTCAATTACCTGAAGGCATACGACGACGGCATCCTGGATCCCGCCTTTTCTGAGCTTGGTGGTACCGGTTGGAACTATCGCTTTGTATTTCCGGACTCCTACACGCTTGAAGATGTCGAGTGGATTCGAAAGGTGTTACGCAATTACCGTCCCGATCACACACGCCTGGAATACAGATGGCGTTACTGCCGCATCGTTAGATCCGACATCCCCTATGTAATGGGCGTAGACAGAAGCAGGATGCCAGCCGATCTGAGTAGTATTCAGAAGTTCTTTCTCAAAGGCGGCATTTGCGGTCCGCGCGCTTTTGTCGGGCAAATATCCGGATACGCTTTCGGCATACCGTCGCGTCGCGCACCATCCCCGGGGCATGGCGCCATGGCGCACTGGACTCCGGACGGATGGACCACCGTACTGGGGCCACACTTTTATTTCTGCAAACACATCAATGGAATGCCCCCCATGGAGTTTCTATTGGAATCGCAGGCGCAACAAGATCCCAAGGGGTTCAAACAGGCGCTGATGTGTGAGTGGTTGGGGCAAGCACTGGGCGAAGAGGCCCCGCGCAACTACGGATCAAGCGGTGGTTTCTGGCGATCGCTAGGTTTTTACAGAAGACAGGCCATCGTCGAAGATCAGAAAATTAAAGATATAGGGACCACTGGTGAGGAACTCGCGGAATCCAATGTAAGCAGCAAGAAGGAAGAGATAGAACAGGTAGAGATCCCTGAGAAGTTTCGGGAGATAACCGTGGCCAAGGATGGCACAATCACCATTCCCGTAGCGGCATGTAGATTACCGAAAAACGGTGAGAAGATAAGATTCATGAAAAGCATCGATGGTGGAATGCAAGTGCACTACGGGTTGAAAGGCCGACGCCCGGAATTGCTCAGTTACACGGTAGAGATTCCCAAGGCCGGCAATTACGGATTCACTGCACATGTGTGTACCGTTACCATGGACAGGAAATTCCTGCTTCGCGTCAACAGGAGAACTCTCGTGGATGTCGACATCCCATACACCAAAGCCGACTGGATGGACACAGAACCCGTTGAGCTCGAATTGAAGGAGGGACGCAACCGGATTTTATTTACACAGTACGCCCCGAATAAAGGAATCAGCATCAAGGAATTCAAACTGAAACCAATGGGAGAAATTCAGTAAAAGCGGCAAAAAGAGGAGTCCGAAATGAATAGAAAACGAAAAGTGAAAACAGTGCGGGGATTCACTTTGTTCCTGGCAGCGATAGTGTTCTTTATAGCGGGTCACTCAACATTGGCATCTGCTGCGGAGCCGGCCGACGAGTTAGTCGCGCGATACACCGGTATGTTCAACCAGCTTCGTGCCGAACTGACCGCCAAGGTCTCAAAGATTGACCTAGAGAAAGCCAAGACACCCGGAAGCCCGGAAGCGCAACAATTGAAGACGTTCCTGGCCAGCGACAAGCTGGACGCAAAGCTCGTAAAATACGTTATTCTGCACGAGGCCACGCCGAAAGGCCTGGCAGAGTTTGTACACCAGGGCAAGGAGCAGGCGGCGCTGGTCAAACGACTGCTGGCTGACGACGACCTGATGAAGCAGATGGTGATGGCGGACGGCGCCGGATCCGTTGGAAGAGGTAAGCCGGCGGAATACGGTCAGGCGATACGTATT
>Ga0209660_1000846_pt1 | contig 17178 bp, 16 predicted proteins | sample SaaInlV_100m_DNA_2_FD_184659 | JGI IMG/M metagenome (GOLD analysis project Ga0209660, IMG submission 184659) | Marine microbial communities from expanding oxygen minimum zones in the Saanich Inlet - SI072_LV_100m_DNA (SPAdes) (version 2) | ecosystem: Environmental > Aquatic > Marine > Intertidal... | reverse complement strand
AAGGATTCGGAGATGGTGGCATCACACTACCCCATGATTTCAAGCTCCCGGAAACCTTTGGCTTGGAAAAGCTGTTCTAAAGCTCTCCGGTGACCTGCATAAGTACTTCACGGTGATGGAGGACTTCTGGATCGCCGGGAGACCGGACTCGAGGAAGGAAGGCGGAATGAGTGTTGTTGGCTTGGTCTCAGTTATTTTCTAAACAATCACAAAAAAAAGACGCCACCCCGTAAGAAGGGATGGCGCCTTGGGAAAGAAAACTTTCCGGCCTTCAAGATATAGAAGCTTATTTATACTGTGCTTCAACCTCGAAGACGGTCTTTGCGATACGGGATGCAATCTTATAGGGGTCACCCTGTGAATTGGGCCGACGGTCTTCAAGATAACCCTTGTAGTCATCGTTGACAAAGGCATGTGGAACCCGGACCGATGCACCGCGATCAGCAATGCCATAGCTGAACTTGTCAATTGACTGGGTCTCATGTGTGCCGGTGAGGCGCAGGTGATTATCCGGTCCATAAGCAGCAATGTGCTCATCACGATATTCATCGAACTTGGCCATGAGGCTTTCGAAGTAATCCTTGCCTCCAGTACCTCGCATATGCGAAGAGGAGAAATTTGCATGCATACCGGAACCATTCCAGTCACCGGCAAATGGTTTGCAGTGCCAATCAACGTCAACACCATAGGATTCACAGACACGCAGAAGGATGTAACGGGCAATGTGCATCTGGTCGGCCGCGTTCTTGGAACCCTTGCCAAAAACCTGAAACTCCCACTGTCCCTTGGCGACCTCGGCATTGATGCCTTCATGGTTAACTCCGGCAGCAAGGCAGATGTCAAGGTGCTCTTCAACAATCGAGCGAGCAACGTCGCCAACATTCTTGAAACCAACACCGGTGTAATATTCACCTTGTGGGTCAGGGAAACCAGTTTCAGGCCATCCCAAGGGACGCCCATCCTGATTTAGGAAATATTCCTGCTCAAACCCAAACCAAAGTCCTTCATCGTCTGGAATGGTTGCACGGGCATTGGATGGGTGGGGATCACCATTGGGCAACATAACCTCGGTCATCACGAGGTAGCCGTTCTTGCGAGTGATATCAGGGAAAAGCGCCACAGGCTTTAGCATGCAGTCGGAATCGCTTCCGTCAGCCTGCTCCGTGGAACTGCCGTCGAAGCCCCATTCAGGGCAATCAGCAAGAGTGAAATTATCAGGGTCTCCGTCGAGGATCTTCGTCTTCCCACGTAGGTTAGCGACAGGTGTATAGCCGTCGAGCCAGATGTATTCGAGTTTTAATTTGGCCATTTTGTTTAATGGATCTGATTTTGAGGGTTAGCTTGTTGACAATTCATTAACCAAGGAGGAATTAGAATAGTCAAAAAAATTTAAGGGGCGGAAAGCAAAATACATGCCAGCAGCTTCGGGCAAGCCTTTTTGGTCATTTTATTAACAATTTCCCGATAATCCAGACGCACAATTGTATAAATTCAAACATTTAACCCTCTAACTACCTAGGCTTGATTATTTCGATGGTCTTACCAAAATTCACAAAATAAAAATGCGCGATGCCAAAGACAGTCTCTACGCAAAGGTTCACATAACCTTTGATGGTAGTGTGCATAAGACATTCCGCGGACCGATGCGAAAGGACCGTTTCTCAAATGAAGTACGGGTATTAAAATTCCTGGAGAAAAAGGGTTGTGATTTCGTACCCAAACTTCTGGAAGCGGACGAAGATACCCTAAAAATCGTGACATCAAACGTGGGCACCATCGTCAATCGAATGAGCGATGAAAAAAAGAACAAGCTGTTTACAGAGCTGGAGAGTTATGGAGTGCAACATGACGATGCAGAAATCAGAAATATAACCTACAACCCTCAAATGGGTCGCTTCTGCGTGATTGATTTCGAGTTTGCGACCATCCTGGAACCTGGCTATCCGCCCTCCCCAAAGATCACCTCACATCCCAACCTCGACACCTTTCATGAGGCCGACTAAATGTATGGCTGAGAAAAAACAAGAAGAAGATGTCACCGACATCAAATGGTGGGGACTCACGGATATCGGTCGATTCCGCAAGAGCAACGAAGACGCCTTCCTCGCCCTTGCGCTGGACGGATTCCAGGTCAAGCATCTGGGCAAGGTCGGGGAATCTCAACTCAACGAACACGACTACATCTTTGCGGTAAGTGACGGCATGGGCGGTGCCAAGGCAGGAGAATTTGCCAGTCGCATCGCCGTTGAGAAAATAACCTATCTTTTTCCTCACAAGCGAGAAAAGCAGCCTCAAGAAGACTGTCTTGACCTGCTCAAGGAACTATTCACCCAGATTCATGAGGAAATCATGAAAATCTCGAACTCATATGAGGAATGCAAAGGAATGGGGGCAACGCTCAGCCTTTGTCGCATTCGCGCGGGGCGAATCGACTTTTGCCATATCGGAGACAGCCGCATCTACCAGATTCGTGATGGGGAAATAAGACAGCTCACACAGGATCACACCCATGTGGGATGGCTCTATCAACAGGGAAAACTAAATGAGCGGGAGGCCCGCAACCATCCCGGACGCAATGCACTTCAGCAGGTTCTGGGTGGCAAGACCCAGTTTCTGCAACATGACACCGGTTCCATTCAGCACGAACCCGGCGATACCTACCTTCTTTGTACCGACGGCGTTATCGAGGGCCTCTGGGATCGCGGTCTCATGCGCCAGATCATATCCCCCCTGCCAAACGACGAACGTAACCCAGCAGAACGAATCGTTCAGGAGGCAGTCGCAGAGGATGGACGCGACAATGCCACCGCCGTTGTCCTACAGATCAACTGATCAGTTTTTCTGGTCTAAAAGGAGTCTGATTGGCTATATGGTTATATACAGGTCGGGGATAAATTTTGAAAAATAGAGGTTAAGTCCATGCTGGATATTCAAGGGGAAAAGAACAAAGGGTTCTCACACTGTGATGGATTCTCGCGCAGGGAGTTCATAAAAGTTGGTGGAATGGCCCTTGGTGGACTCTCGCTTGGACAACTTCTGGAACTTGAGGCCAAGCAAGGCAAAGGTCGTCAACACAAGGCGGTCATCAATATCTTTCTCCCGGGTGGACCATCACATATCGATATGTTCGATATGAAACCTCATGCGACAAGTGAGTTTCGCGGTGAATTTAATCCTATTTCCACCAATGTACCCGGCATCCAAATCTGCGAGTTGTTTCCCAAGCTGTCCAAGATCGCCGACAAGTTCAGCATAATTCGATCACTCCATGACTCCGAGGGTGCACATAGTGCCTACCAGTGCATGACCGGCCGAACCGCCCGTGAGGCAAATAGTGCACCACCTGGCGGCTGGCCAAACTGGGGATCCTGGGTATCCAAACTGCAGGGCAACAATAATGGAATTCCCGCCAATGTATCGCTCGTCTACCCGACCGGTGCAGGATGGAGTAAACAAGGGGATGGTGGCTTCATGGGACCTGCACATGCTCCCATGCAACTTGTTGAAAAGGATCCAAGTGCCAAGCCCCAGAATATGACCCTGAAGGATATCTCGCTTGACCGTCTCGATGATCGGACCCGGTTACGTTCAGCAATTGACCGATTCCGCAGGGATGCTGACAACAAGGGAGAAATGGAGGGGCTGGATACCTACAACGCGCAAGCCCTCGAGATTCTATCTGACAATGGTTTGGTTAATGCCCTCGACCTATCCATGGAAGACACAAAGGTCGTGGAGCGTTACGGCGTCAACGATCCCGCCTACCAACGTGACGGTGCACCAAAGATGATCCGCAATTTCTGCATTGCACGTCGCCTTGTCGAGGCAGGTGCCCGTGTAGTGTCGATGAACTATAGTCGCTGGGATTGGCATGGAGGGGATGGCATGAATTTCCCTCGATCCCGTCAGGAATTCCCACTTCTGGACCAGGGACTTTCCTCCCTGATCATTGACCTGCATGAGCGTGGACTCGACAAGGATGTCACTGTGGTGGTATGGGGTGAATTCGGACGCACTCCCAGACTGAACAAGAATAACAGCCGTGACCACTGGCCTCGCACAAGCTTTGCCCTGATGGCCGGTGGCGGACTTCGTCACGGTCAGGTGATTGGCACCACTGACAAGAACGGATCTGATGTGGTCGAACGCCCCCTTAAATTTCAGGAAGTGTTTGCCACGATGTACCACGCCCTGGGTATAAATCCACGCCTTGCCACCGTCCGTGATACAGGTGGGCGTCCGCAATACCTCGTGGATTCAGGAATTCTTCCCATCCGTGAGTTGATCTAGACTGACGAATATAGCCTTCCCTTCCCATTAATCTCGGGATATGGCTTAAGCAGGATCAGTCCAACCCATCCACGTCATCAAAAAGATTCTCTGCCCAGTGGAGCAGGAAAAACTTCTTCTCCGTAGTAATTGTCGGCGTATCTTCATTCATGGATCCCAGCATTGGACGAAGAGTTGTGCTCATCTGCAGGAGCGTCACAATGAGCACCACATTCCAGATATAAAGAAAGCTGTTGGCACGGGGAACCCCTCGCAAAAGCCCCTGACGAATAAACCGACAGGCGAAGCACATGCTGATGAACCAAACACCGAGATGGACGACTCCCATAAATGCCACAGTCTTCACGGAGAATGTAAAAATGAAGCTAACCGGCAAAAACCCAACCAGTAACAGGGAACACATTGCAAATCCGGAAATCAGCATTGAAAAGACTTTTCCCGGCGTCACATCTGCACCACTAAGGCATGCAAAAATAAATAGACTGGGATAGCAAATCAGGGCACCGAGTATCGTTCCTCCAAGAAACTTTACTGGGACAAGGTAAAGTTGTGCATCCCCGGAGAAAAGCCCAAGGATGACACCATAAATCAAATGGCAGAGTAACAGGACTCCAAGGAATACCCCGGTCCCATTGGGACCCGTTTTATCAAGAAGATTACCAGCCACGGCATCTGGTTTCTTTAGCAGGGCCTTTACCCAGCCAAAAATGCCTTGAATCTCCCCCAGTTCCTCTGGTTCTTCGATTGCCGGTTGAGGCACAGCCACTTGTTTAACTGGCGGCGGACCGGGGTTTACTGGCGGCGGGGTCGGGGTTGAAGGTGGTGGAGTGGGATCGCTTGAAGGTTCGCTGTTTTCATTCATGGTATATCAATGGTTGATTTTAAATATTGTTTATTTGTTGAAGAAATCCCTGCATGATCATCCACACATCCTCATAGAAACTACGATCAAGGGCATCTTCACGAAGAAAGGACACCTCAATGTTGGGGTTTCCAAAAAAAGGTCTAAGAATCCATGATAGTTGGCATCCAAGGAACAGGTTTGCAACCAACCAGGAAATTAATACAGCCCACGCCTTGGCGCGCCCTGCCACCTGTTTAAGCAGTTGCCAGAGTCGCAGGTTACCGACCGTTCCAGCCATGGCGATCATTGCGATATGGAACAGTTTCCAGTAAAAGAAGCCATTGCCCTGATCGCTCGGGGACCAGTTCCATAGATGAAAAAAGAAAACAGGTCCCAGTGATGCCAGGAAAATACAGGCGATGGCATAACTCATCAATATTGCTCGAACACTTTCCATAAGGTTCAACCGGATGCCAAGCAGCATCGCAAGCATCCCATTGAGCATTCCATTACAAATCACGGTTATAAAAATCAGGATAGGGAACTTTATCGCTGTATAAGTTGCCTGCAGTGGACTGCGTAGGATGCCAATGGTGAATCCATAAATGGCTCCACCAATCAGGATGCATGCAACGGAGACAATAAGTCTACCGCGGCCCGTCCGCAACCATCCCTCCAGTCGTGAAGGCTCACCCCGACAAAGCAGAGAAATATCCTGAACAACGCTTTGCATGGTGTTATTTAGCGCAAAATACCATTTAATAAAACAGAAAAATATTCATTTGTTTGAGTTGATTAAATCAGACACCGAGGAGGGTCTTGATCTCTTGGACAATCGGCTGCTGCTCATTTTTGATTTCTTCGTTTTCATCCATTGCTTGAGCTTTCGCTAGATTCTCTTTTGCATCAGCCTTTTTGCTGGCTGCAGCTTCGATAAGGGCGCGGTGAAGCAGGAATTCCCTGTGCAGTGATTTGTAGGAGCGAACATCACCCTCCTTGCGATAGTTCATACCGGTAGCATTTTTTGAAAGTTTCTTTGATTTCCGTATAAGCTTTTCGTTTTCCTTCCGGGCGGCTGAGATATTTCCGGCTCTCAATTGGGATAACGAATAAGTCGCTTGAATGCTCCAACCTTGGGGTTCACTCTGAATGCCCAATAGATTAAGTGTATCCTCGAATTTTATGGAACCCGTGGGTTTGGTGATTTGCACAAAAAACTCTGCTCGGTCTTTCCCCAGGGATTCTTTGATCAATTGAGGATAGATTGCACTGGCGAGCAAGGATAGTTGGTTAGCATATGATTCAGTCAGAGTGTTTTTGCAGTTTTTAGGGTGTTGCTGAAAAAGTTCCCCTTGAATGTCTTCAAGTTCAGGATTCCCTGCAGGCATTACAGCGAATACATTGACCAGAGAGAAAAGATACTTTTCATAACTTGAATTGCGTTTAAGAAAAGCAGGAAGCCATCTCCTTGATCTTTTCTGGGAATTAGCCAGTTTTTGTTCGCTGGACAGCTTACTGTCTCTTTTTGCAGCCTGTTTCATTGAGCTGTTTATCTCTGCCAATGTGTCCCTTGCTGAGTGATATTCTTTTCGCAATTGCTCAAGATTGTTCGACAGGACAGAAGGCGAAATGGAATTCTCTGCCTGCACACAAAGGGTTGATATAAAAAAGAGGGCAAGGGATAATATAAAGTGTAAATTTCTCATGGTAGATTGTCTGTTTTCAGAAAGGTACTAAAGTCCACTACAAGGCGCATTCCCAGTTCTTTTGGATGGTTTATAATTGGTTTAGGTTGGTTCTAGTTTCTGCACAAAATTTCCAGATTGGAGTTTTTGCAGTTCACATGCCAACTCATGAAAGTCTCATACAATTAAACGTTTCACCCACGAATTGAGGTAATTCACCAAGATGAGAAGACTTGATGGGCATCAAAAAAAGAATGGGTATGCACATAAAATGAACATACCATTGAAAGTCCTGATCAATTAACCATCTCAAAAGCACCACCTGTCCAGGAAAAGACCAAGGTTTCCCCATCCGGAGCACTCACGAAAACCGAAGGTTTGAAAAGAAACTTCTTGGGATTCCCCTTCTCGTTGTTTCGAAAGATCATACGATCCTTGGCAACCTTCTTCCTCTTGGCATCATAACCGACAGCCCAGACATGTCCCGTCCCCCAGTCGCCGTATAAGAAATGACCTTTGAGCTTGGAGTGACGTTTCCCATAATAGACAATGCCTCCTGTAATACTGACTCCCTCCGGGCGACCATAGACGGCAACAGGTTCTTCAAATACGGCGTCCTTGGGAGGTGAATCCCCCCGTTTGACAAACTTCAAGTCAGCTTCACGGAAGCTCCATCCATAATTGGCTCCCTTCCGGATGTGATTGACTTCTTCACGAAGATCCTGGCCAACATCCGCGAGCCAGAAGACACCGGTCTTATGATCATAATCCATACCCCAGGGGTTACGCAGACCAAGCGCCCATATTTCCCCACGCATGCCCTCTTTACCAACAAAAGGGTTATCAGGCGGGATACCATACTGCAAACCCTTGGAACGGGCATTCACATCCAGGCGTAGGACCTTCCCATTGAACATGAATGGGTTCTGTGCAAACCGACGTACGTCGTCCCTTTTTCCTCCATCCCCCACGGCAAGATAAAGCATACCATCCGGTCCAAATGTCATGTTGCCGGAATTGTGGTTCCAGAAAGGCTGGGGTATTTCCAGTAATTTACGCTCAGTGGAAAGGTTCGCACGGTTGGGTTTATCCGTGAATACCTCCATCTCACTGAGGATGGTGCGCTTCGGATGCTGCAGGGAATAATAAACGTAAAACTTCCGGTTTTTTTTAAAATCAGGATGAAAAACGAGCCCAAGCAATCCCTCCTCGAACGCATGGGCAATCATGTCACGCCCGGTGAAATCGAGGAAAACCTCTACAGAATCCCCACCAATGCGGTCCTCTGGAAGGATGAGAATACGGCCACCCTGTTCAACCAGGAAGAGACGCCCGGTATCATCAGGAGGCACAACTGCAGCCACAGGAAGCGTGAATTTCAACTTGGAGAAAACCGGTTTAAAGGAAACCTCATTGGCGGAGAGGAGACCCAGACTGAAAACAAATGAGGTTACGAGTATGAATGTCTTTTTCATGACGAAGCTGGTTGTAGTGTAGAACGATCCTCAATGAAGCCCTATGAGTGTCAAATGCAAAGGTGTATTCTCAAGGAAACATGGCATCCAGTTCTCTCGCTGTTACCTGATGACCATATTCGCAGAGTTCAAAAGCCTCGGCTTGATGGATGGAGCGGGCACCCGCCTCACCATATCTAATGGCCAAGGCATCCCGAACGTCATCTGCGATAGAAAGTGGGTGTTGCCATTCAAAATAAACCTTCAACCAGTTTAAACGCTCTTCTGAACCCGAGGGAATATCTTCCAGCTTCCTGTCGAGCCATGGCAACCACTCGAAGAACTGGCTTTCATGAGCGGCAAGTTGTCGAATCTTTATTTCATAAAAATCATCAATACCGACTGCGACATCTGCATGAAAAGGCGAGGGTTTCTGAAAGGCATCCCAGAAGTAGGTGATAACCGGCATTTGTTGTAAGGCAGGGACCTCAGGCACAATGCTTGGAACCACAAGCAGAAATGAGGCATCCTGAACCAACTGTGCTGTGTAGCGATGGTCGGCATGATAATCATTGGGGCGGTTCGTGATAACAAGGTCAGGCTTGAATTCACGTATGACCCGAATGACTTTCAATCGGTTAGCAAGGGTTGCCTCCAGGTGCCCGTCTGGAATGTCAAGCACGAGGCTCTCCGCTCCGATGATATCCGACGCAGTAGCAGCTTCAACCCTGCGCCGGGTGACGAGGGCATCAGGCGCCATCTCATGGTGACCACTCCGCCCGTCTGTAAGGCTCACAAATCGAACCACATCCCCTTGGGAGCACCACATTGCAGCGACACCACCACAACGATATTCACAGTCATCCGGATGGGCTCCAATAATAAGGATTCGCTGGCTCATGGTTGGATTATCCCACGTCAAAGGTTTGACAGTTAAGAAGTATCATATTGAACGATGGGTCAAACGGAAATTGAAATGACAGAAAAAGAACAAAACGAACTCCTTGCAATGTTGGCCAACCGCCTGCTCAACCAGCTGACCCTGCTACAAATTATTGAATTTGCCAAGGAAGGCAGTATTGCAATGGCCCATCAGCAAATTGCAGACATGAGTGATGAGGACAAGCAGAAGAACCTGGAGATGCTCCGCAAGGACCAAATGAGGATGCAAGAGGCCATGCAGTCCCCTCCACAGCCCCCCAAAAACTGATCCATTCAGTGAAAATTCTCATTACAGGCGCCAGCAAGGGTATCGGCCTGGCTACTTCAAAAATGCTCCATGATGACGGACATGAGGTGGTCGGAATAGCTCGCACCCAGCCAAATGACTTCCCCGGCACATTTCATTGTATAGACCTGTCCGATGAGAAGGCACGAGGAAGACTATTAAAGAAGCTTGTTGCCGAACATAAATTTGATGGCTTGCTCAACAACGTTGGATTGGTGAATCCCGCCCCACTCGAGGAAATTACCCTGGAGGACTTTGATGCCTGTGTAGATATGAACCTGCGAGTTTCCATTCAGGCCACACAGGCAGTACTTCCGCACATGAAGGAGCAGCGACAGGGCCGAATCGTTTTTACCAGTAGCATGGTGGTTGCCGGAGTCCCGTACCGGACAAGTTACTCTGCCGCGAAGGCAGGCATGGTTAGCTTCACACGTAGCTGGGCACTTGAATTGGCAGCCTATGGGATAACAGTCAATGCAGTTGCTCCCGGGCCGGTCGAGACAGAGCTTTTCAATACCAACAATCCACCGGGTAGCGAAAGTCGACAACGCTATATTGATGGCGTTCCCATGAAAAGAGTCGGACTGCCGGAGGAACTGGCCGCGGCCAATTGCTATTTCCTTGTTGGTCAATCCGGCTTCACAACAGGACAGACACTCTTTGTTGATGGCGGTTACATGACCGGCAAGTCTGCACTTTGAATTTCCAGCCTCAGGACAGGTCCAAATCCCATATGAATATTCAGAATAAAGTTGCCATCGTGACCGGTGGCGGAACCGGAGTCGGTCGCGCAACAAGTATACAACTTGCTGCCCAAGGTTGCGCAGTTCTTGTCAATTACAGTCGTTCGGCCGATGAGGCACAAGCCACTGTCGAGGAAATCAAGGATAATGGTGGAAAAGCTATCGCACACTGCGCCGATGTCTCAGAGAATCCGGAGGTACTCGAGATGATCGCGGCAACGACACAGGCATTCGGCAAACTGGATATTCTTGTCAATAATGCAGGCACAACCGAGTTCATCTCATTTAGAGATCTGGATGCGGTGACTCCCGAGATATGGGATCGCATCATGAAGGTCAATGTGATCGGAGCCTTTCAGGTTGCCCGGGCCGCGGCAAAGGCGATCAGGAAAACCTCAGGCACAGGAGATATTGTGAATGTAACCTCGGTCGCCGGTCTAAATGCCACCGGCAGTAGCATTCCATATGCAGCCAGCAAGGCCGCGCTCAACAACGTCACCCTTTCACTGGCACGGACTCTCGCACCGGATATCAGGGTTAATGCAGTCGCCCCGGGCTTCATAACCGGCCGTTGGCTGGAGAACGGACTCGGCGATAAATACGAGGCTTTTCGTGAAAATTTCAACGAGAACCTACCCCTCAAGCGTGTCTGCGACCCCAAAGACGTGGCGGATGCGATCCTCAGCCTGCTCACCGGTTCCCAATTGGTGACTGGACACATCCTGCCCTGTGAAGCCGGAATGCTGCTGATGCAACCCCTTTCCATCCGATCCGGAAAATAAAAAAGAAAGCAAACGCGCCCCTAAGCAATAATGGTCTTCTCCCGTCGTCAATTCATGAAGGCCGGAATGGTTTCCGCTGGAGGCGCCATTCTTCTCGGCACCTACTCGGTCTTCATTGAAAGGCTGCACTTCCAGGTCAACCGGTACCGAATCAATCTGCCACGCCTTCCGGAAGCCTTTGATGGATTCCGCATCCTTCATCTCACGGATCTCCACTACGGGCCGTATCAAGGATGGAATTACATTGAGAAAGCAGTGGAGAAGGCATCCGGGATTTCCTGTGACATAATTGCCCTGACAGGCGACTACATGCACAAGACCCATGATCCCCGCAAGGTCAGGAGAATGTGGAAGGCCCTCAACCAACTCAAGGCGCCCGGTGGGGTCTTTAATGTGCTTGGAAACCATGATCACTGGGCCGGCCACGAGCTTGCCATGGAACTACTGGAAACCAGCGGACAATCCCTACGAGACAAAACCACAAGCCTGACTCGTCGCGGAGAACGAATCCACCTTGGTGGAGCCGGAGACTTTTGGGAGGACCATTTTGAGATCGCACCAATCTTCAGGGATATACCGGAAGATGAGTTTAGAATTCTCTTGGCCCACAACCCGGACTCTATCGATACAATCCAAGGGCCGCCGATGGATTTAATTCTTAGCGGGCATACGCACGGTGGCCAAATCGTCCTACCCTTTTTCGGCGCGCCCCAATTACCAGTAAAAAATAAAATCTACAGTCAGGGGCTTATACCGACAGAGAATGGACCCGTCTTCATCACCCGAGGCATTGGAACCGCTATTCTTCCTATCCGCTTCAACTGTCCACCGGAAATCGCCATCTTGGAATTGCGTAAGTCACAAAGTTCCTTAATATAGGAAGAAACAAGAAATGAATTCACTCCCTCCAACATTTCAAGCACCGCTCGACCCCGATTTCCAACCTGCGATTCTCTGGAGACGCAAATTTAAAGAGATGGTTGAAGCCAGCGGCGACCCCGCGACCTGTCGCATCGCTCTGGAACAGGCGGATGGATCCATATTCCACCACGAGACCCGACTACTCCCTGTCTCCCACCCGGAGGTGGAATCCAACTTCCGGCATGTCGAGCGCCTGATAAAGTTTCTGCTCTGGTCACGGGGTGGATGGCGCGTGCATCTCTCTGGCCCGATCGGACTCGCAGCACGGTTGCATTCATACTTTCAGGATACAGCAACCGGCCGCTTTGACTCCAATCTCATCGGGGAAAAAGTATACGGCCAAGCCATTGAAGTCCTGCCCACACGGGAGATTCCAGCCGAGCAATCTGCAGCCCAACCAATGGGGCGGCACCTGGACGGTTGCCGCATCGGGTTCGACCTCGGTGGAAGCGACCGCAAAGTGGCGGCAGTCATCGACGGCGAGGTTGTATTCAGTGAGGAGACCGTTTGGGATCCCTACCACAAGTCAGACCCCCAATACCATCTGGACGGCATCCTTGATTCCCTGCAGAGAGCTGCAAAGCACCTGCCTCAAGTGGATGCCATTGGCGGAAGCGCGGCCGGTGTCTATGTCAATAATGAGGTCAAGGTGGCCTCACTCTTTCGAGGCATCCCTGATGATTTATTTGACGCCAGGGTGCGACACATTTTTCGCGAAGTCGGAAGTACGATGGGAGATCTTCCAATCGTTGTGGTCAATGATGGCGAGGTTACAGCCCTGGCCGGCTCAATGAGCCTGGGCAGCAACTCTGTACTCGGCATCGCAATGGGAACGAGCCTCGCCAGTGGTTATGTAAACCGGAAGGGTAATATCACGACGAGCCTTAATGAACTGGCATTCGCCCCGGTGGACTATCGTGCTGATGCCCCTGCCGATGAGTGGAGTGGTGACCTTGGTTGCGGCGTACAGTACTTTTCCCAGCAGGCAGTGGGACGTCTCCTGAAACCTGCAAAAATCGACCTCATCGAAGACCTTGGCCTTCCCGAGAAACTCAAGGAAGTGCAATCCCTAATGGAAAAGGAGGACCCGCGCGCCAGCAAAATCTACGAGACCCTGGGCGTTTACCTTGGCTACACACTTCCCCACTACGCCGATTTTTACACAATGGAAAATGTACTGCTACTGGGTCGCGTCACAAGTGGTACGGGGGGCGACCTTCTTCTTCAAAAGACAAATGAAGTCCTGAAATCCGAGTTCCCTGAACTTGCGGAGAAACTCAATTTCCACATCCCGGATGAGAAGGAGAAGCGCCATGGGCAAGCCATTGCCGCCGCAAGTCTTCCATCAATCAGGCATCAAGCTTGAGGAATACGAAGGAAAAAGGATAAGGCCAGGTCTCACCATTCTGGGCCTTCACTGCGCCGAGAATGGGAAAAACAAAACCCACAACCAACAAGGCCAAAAGGAGGGGAATCCCAATAATGAAGAAGCTGAGGATGACAAAGCCAATAACCAGGATAAACTCTGTGATAATCCAATTCAGGACAATCTTTCCGTGCAGGTCAATAAGGGCGGATTCATCCTTCTTCATCAACCAAAGGATTAGCGGAACAATCAGTCCCAAAATCGGCACCGGATAGTTACAGAATTGGGAGAGATGGATAAACATACACCAGTTCCTGTCATCCGGAGAGGAAATAACATTCTGCCTAATGGGGCCTTGGCCAATTTCTCCTGACGTAAATCTCTTGGATTGTGTATCTGATTGAGAGAACTCGCCACTGGGTCTTTCGGATAAAGTCGACCGTTTAGGTTTTGGCTTCACACAAATCATGACAACCAGGACAACTGAAACAGCAAGGACACCAAGGAGTACAAAAAAAAGAACTAACTCCAAAGGGCCGATACGCTGCAAAAAACCAATTTGTCCGATGTGATTTAAATTCATGAGACTGACAATATAAACCAAAGGAAACTCATACATTCAAGCTTCGGTTAAATGCGACAAAGCATTCAGTCCAACGGGTCCTTCTCATAATCGGATGCATTCACCCAACCCGTACCGGGTGCCTTTTCTCCCGAGGTATACTTCTCAAAGAAATTATTCCAGTTGCCGATAAACGGGTAGCTGTCGAAAACCTTTCCGTTCCCGAATTGTCGCGGGTCCCCTTGTGCCTTGAGCTCCGACTCCATTTGTTTGGAAAGCTCAAGCTTGAGCCTGGCTTGTGACTTCTCCTCTGCCAGGTTGGTGACACAATAGGGATCATTGACCAGATAGAAAAGCTCCTCCTTGGGACGTTTTCCAAAATTCATCTGCCAGAATTTAGTGTTACCCTCCCGACGCTGGTTAAGTAGGAGGGTCTTCGTTGGACTGCCATCACAGTTCAAGTAACCCGTCTCAGGATTTCCACCGGGCCAACGATTCGGTTCATAGTTCCGGAGATAAAGCATGTTTGCCTTCACGATACCTCGAATGGGATAACCTCCATTCTTCGGTCGCCCCACATCATGACGCTCCTTACCAATGAGGACATGATCTCGATCAGCAATGACCTGTCCGGAATCGGGGGACTTGAAGATATCGGTCAGGCTTCGACCTGTAATCGGTTGCATTATGGGAGCAGGATCCTTGACCCCGGCCACTTCAAGAAAAGTCGGTGCGATGTCTGCAAAACTAACATAGTCATCCACGATTCGTTTACGTCCACTTATACCCTTGGGCCACATGGCAGCCAGTGGAATGTGGTTTGAATAGTCGTATGCCTGTCCCTTACAACGAGGGAATGGCATGCCATGATCGGATGTTGCAATGACAAGTGTATTCTCCAGTTGGCCGCTTTTCTCCAGAGTCTTGAGAATACGTCCCAAATGTTTGTCGTAGTGCTCAACCTCCATCGAGTAGTCGAGGATGTCGTGACGAACCTCCTCGCTGTCAGGCCAGAAAGGAGGAACGGTCTCGATGTCGGTCAATTTCTTTCCACTTTTTACACCGTTGCCGTATTCATAACCCCGATGGGGCTCAGTAGTACCATACCAGAAGCACCAAGGGTTGCCATCCGGAACAGCTTCAAGGAAGTCACCAAAATTTCCCGAGTAGTCATTATTGGAAATACCCCGGGCAGGTGGCTTGGCCTTGCGCTTGCTAAAGGGCCTTCCAGTTATGAATCTCCGTTTGCCGTTGGCATCATTGGCTATCCCGGGGCCCCACCCTTTCCCGGTATAACCGGTGAAATAGCCGTTTGCCTCAAGGGTCTCCACAAAGCCTCCAAACTTGGAGGGAAAGACGTTCATGTGGTTGGCAGCCTGCTCGAGTTGCCAGGAATAGCGTCCGGTAAGAATGATTGCCCGGGAGGGTGCACACTTGGCATTTGGAGTGTAGGCACGATTAAAGAGGATTCCATCGCGAGCCACACGGTCAAAAGATGGAGTACTCACCCATTCACAACCATAGGCCCCGGCGTGACCAAATGACCAGTCATCGGCAATCGCAAACAGGATATTGGGACGGGAAACTCCAGAAACCATGGCAATGTAGGCCTTGGCAAAACGGGTGCCGAGTTCACGATAGGCTTCAGCACTAAAATGAACCTTGTCACCTTTATGGGTCAGGCCTTCAGCAGAGACAAAAGCCGAGTTGTGAACTTTTCCCGGCAAATTCTGATGGGCACGATCGACCTTCTTCTTGGCGGCGCTCCATGGACGTTCAGAGAAGATGCCCATCTGGCCGGCAATGAACGGTGCATCAGGCGCGGATAATTCCTTGCGAAAGCGGGCGATGAGATCATGAAGCTTGGCTTCATAGATGTCGGCATCCTTATCGTTGCTATCTGATTCCCCCTGATGCCAGAGTATCCCCTTCAGTGTCCCGTCCCTTAGGGCAACCTTGGCACGGACAAGGGCATCATCCCATGGGTGACTCCGTGTCTGGGAATGGTATCCCCCCTCTTCCCATGACCGAATGGGCGAACCACCGGCAGCACACGGTATAAGCCCGATATGAACATTAGGGTTCTCCTCAGCCATAAGGATTCCAAAGGTACGTCCCAGTCCGACACCAACACCGGGCTTATCAAAGTGGATGGGATCTACGGCAGGCTTCCATGCTTGACCTTTTGTAAACATATGAACCCGTGGGTGCGGTTTTCGATCCTCTTCACTCACCTTCCCCCGCCCCGCCATGTTGGACTGCCCGACAAGAAGGTAGAGATGGAAGTCTTCCTTGGGAATCTTTGGAGTGGCCTGAAGCATGGACCCCACTATAAATGCAATTAAACAAGTGTTAAGGGTCAGTAGTCTGGTGAAATTCATAAATTCAGAGAAAATATCACCTCGACAAATCTGCAATGAATTTATGGGTATAGGATCATGAAATACCTAACCGCTCTCCTGCTTGTATTACTTCCGGCACAAATTTTATCGGCCGCAAAATGGTACAAGGGCAATACCCATGTGCACACCAAGCTTTGCGGTCATGCCGACTCAACACCGGAAGTCGTTGCCGGTTGGTATCACGATCGAGACTACAACTTCCTCATTCTAAGTGAGCACAACAAGTTTATTGATCCGGCAACAGTAAAGCTGAAAGGCAAGGTTCGAAAGGATTTTATCCTTATTCCCGGGGAGGAGGTCACCGGTCGAAAGACCATTCATTCCACGGCAATGAACATTGACCGCTTGGTTCCATGGCATTATGACCACAAGGATCGGTCCGGAATTATACAACAGCATGTCAATGCAACCCGGGATGCGGGTGGAACCACCATACTCAACCATCCAAACTTCGGTTGGGCCGTAAAGGCGGAAGACGTCATACCCGTGAAGCACCTGCATATGTTCGAGCTTTATAATGGACACCCATCTGTTCGAAACTTCGGCGATGCACACCATCCTTCAACGGAGCAAATGTGGGACACCATGCTCACCGCCGGAATGAAAGTGTATGGGGTGGCATCGGATGATGCCCACAATTTTGCAAAATGGGGGAATAAAGTATCCAATCCCGGACGAGGTTGGGTCATGGTGCAATCCGAGAGCTTGAATCCAGATGCCATCACCGAGGCAATGCTGTCCGGGAACTTCTACTCGTCCAGCGGGGTCGCCCTGAAGAATGTCAAGCGAAGCAAGGGTTCAATCACCATCGAGATCGACAATAAAGCAACGGAGAAGGAACTTACCTCAGATATTCTATTTGGCACAAAGGTAAAAGCCGGTAAACCCGGTTATGAAATCA
>Ga0209660_1000840_pt1 | contig 17266 bp, 8 predicted proteins | sample SaaInlV_100m_DNA_2_FD_184659 | JGI IMG/M metagenome (GOLD analysis project Ga0209660, IMG submission 184659) | Marine microbial communities from expanding oxygen minimum zones in the Saanich Inlet - SI072_LV_100m_DNA (SPAdes) (version 2) | ecosystem: Environmental > Aquatic > Marine > Intertidal... | reverse complement strand
CAAGGGATCACCGTAGCACCCAAGTGCACACGACAAGTCATCCGCGGCAATGAACAGAACATTGGTTTTGCCAACAACCTGAAAGGCCACAAAAGGAAAAAGTATAAGAAGGAGAGGTTTCATTCCCCTACCTACACACTATCTCATCCATCGGTCGAGATTTTCCGCAACGAAATCGTCATCCCGCATGTAGCCATATGCATTGGAGATGCGATCGAGCTCAAGGGATTGGCCAGGGGAAAGAGCCTCATCAGGATCCAGGCACCACGTACCGGCAAGCAGTCCCTGACGGTACAGGATTTCATGGATCCCGGGAATGCATCCGGCAAAACCGTTGGCCGCATCAAAGAGAACAGCATTGGCATCAGTGACCTCCATTGCCATGGTCAGGAATTCCTGCGGAAGGGGCTTGGAATAGTCCCGGTATTGCCTTGCTTCCTTCATCATCCCGACGGCGGTCTTCGTCCAGACAGCCCAGTGCCCCAGCAGGCCTCCGGAAAACCGCACCTTCTGCACACCGGTTGATGTCGGAATTGCATATTCAGTGACAAGGTCCAGTAGAATATTGTCATCATTGCCGGTATATAGGGCGATGTCCCCTGCCCTGCCTGCCTCTGCAACGGCCCGGACAACATCAAAGGTCTGGTACCGGTTGAATGCCGCAACCTTGATGGCGAGAACGTTGGGGATTTCCACGAAGCGCTGCCAAAACTCAAGGGGGAGATGACGACCGCCAACAGATTCATTGAGAAAGAACCCAAAGACGGGAATCACATCTGCAACGGCCCTGCAATGATCAATCAATTCATCAATCGTGGCGTCCCGCAAGGCACCAAGATTTAGAAGTCCAAGGTCATAGGAAAGTCCGGCAGCAAGCCCGGCCTCGGCAACCGCCTGGCTCGTGGGACCACAGATCCCGGCAACCTTGATGACATTGTCCCGTCCCGATGCGTCAACTGTAACGGCCGCCAATTCAAGTACAGGCGAAAGGAGGCCATGCTGTGGTTCACGAATATTGAACTGCGTGGTATGGACACCAACAGCAACTCCACCGGCCCCGGCATCCAGATAGTAGCGGGTAAGGGCGACCTGGCGACGTTCATCCAGACTGCGACTGGATGTCAACGCAAGGGGATGGGCCGGAATAACCACTCCATCCCGGAGTGTCTCCAGAGTATCAGGATTCAATGAATGCATACAATTTCCCGGACGGCAGACTATTGCTTGGGTGGCCTGGCTTCACGGATGACTGATCCATGCTCATCACTCATGATGAGGATTGAGAATTCCCGGACGTCATCCAGCTCATCGGTGCTGAGCGACACGTAGTCAAAGCGTCCACGCAGGTCCGTGTAGCCATCCTTGAAGAAACGTTGCTGCCCGTTGCCGAGGCGACAGTAGACCTTCACATAGACCTTTGGAAGGGGTTTGCCATTCTCCTTGTGGGTAACGCGGACATGTCCGTAGTTCTCGATGACCTGGACTGCAAGGTCGTTGGCGTAGTAGGCACGTGACTTGCGAATGCCCCCGGCGGTAACTTCCACCATCACATTGCTCCCCTGCAATTCCTTTGGGAGGGCAACCTTGTGGACGGCCTTGTCTTTTGGCAGGTTTACCTTCTGGGAGGACCCGGGCTGGATATAGGTAAAGTGGGTGCTGTCCTCCTTGACAAAGGGCTTGCGGGAGAAGAGTAGCTCAATGTCCATTGGGTAGTAATTGAGGGTGACGGACTTGAGGTTCTGCGGATGGATGGTGATCTCTCCGGCCTCGACCTCAAACTCCAGGGCCGGCTCCGTTGCGGCAAGCTGATCCTGCTTCTGGTCACGGTCCTCATCATCCGCAACATCCGCCTTGTGCCCCTCGATCTCATCGAGCTGGTTGAGGGCGTTTACGAAGAGTTTGCGCCACTTGTCGACCGGATACTCGCGGTAGGGCTCGGCCAGCTTGCGGGCCCCGGCGGCATCCGCCTCGGAAAACTTAAGACACACGGACAGGTAGGCATGCTGGAGCTTCTCCTCCAGGGATTCGGGTTCGGCCTTGGCATAATGCTCAACCGCCTCGGCAATGCGATCCTGAAGGAGCAGATAGTAGGTCACGGCCAGTTGATCCTGCGGGGAGGGCTTTGGCTTGTACTTGAGAACCTCCATGAAGCGATGATATTGGATGTAAAAACGATCGTTGAGGATTTGGTGCTTCTTGCCAAGGAGGTGGGCCCGCGCATTCACCAGAGGCTTGTACTCGAGGTGTTGGTAGGTGCGGTGCTCCACAGGATCAATATCAAGAAGCGGACTTTCCAACCACAGACCGCTCCGCTGAACCAGGTTGGTGTAGGGAAGGTATTCCCTCATCCGTGTCTCATCCTTGTGATAAATGGAATAGGACCAAAGGACCGGGTGGAAGGCGAGCCGCCCACTGAGAAGTTTCAGGGCCTTGTTGAAGAATGCCTTACCCGCCCCGCCTTCATTCTGGTTGCGAAGCCGAAAGGCAACCAGAGCGAGGTCGATGCGATTGAGGTTATGGTTACCCATGTAGTCGAAAACCTCCTGCTCGGTGCCGTTCTGCGAAATCCAAGCCCATGAGGTCTTGTCCGTGCGGCTCAATTCCTCGACCACCTTGAAGGTAAAGAGCGCACCACCTGCGAGGTGTCCCTTCGCGGAGGAGACCTGCACGGGGTAAACCGGGTAGTCTCCCGTTTCCGGAAAATAGAAATAATAGTCGAAGGTCGTCGTGGAATACGGCTCCAGGTTCACGGGAAGACCCCTCGAGTAAAAGCCGGACTGGAGGGGGACCGATCCCATCGGGACTTGCAGGAGGAGGCTCAGCTTGCGGGGCGAGGATGTGGGGTTGGTGAGCACGACCTGGCAACCATAGGCGATGGATGGAAGGAACTCGTCCTTCACAAAGTTGTCCAGCCGCTCGTTGCCCACGTGACGATATCGGGAATCCGCCCGGTAAAAACTCTGGCTGAGCAGGATCTGGCCGGCATCCGCCGCCTTCTGCGCCGCCTTGACCTCCTCATGAAACAGAAGGACCGGACTGCCGGGCTTGAGGGTGAAGGTGCGGGCCTCGACCCCGGATTCATGCTCGGGCGCCTTGAAGGGAAGGTCAATGACGGCAAGGGCCAGCATCATCTCGGCAAAGTTGCGGGTGGCGTGGATGATGTTGCCGGAAAAGAAAGGCTCGTCCGCCGGGTTCGATGCATAGTCATTCCAGAAGGCGTTTACCTGGATGAGATTCTGATGCTGGGATTCAATGGGAAGCTTGTAGTAGTTGTTTTCCGCCCATTCCTTCGTCGACTCGAGCTTGCGGAAGAACTGGCGCACCCTTTTGCGTTCGTCGGTTCGTGCAGCAAAGAATCCTCCGGCAGCTTTGCCACCCGCTATATCCCGACCCTGCAACGCATTATTCCGATCCCTCCCCTCAGATTTGGATTTCATTTCCATCACCGCAATGTCCAACATCTCCTTATCAGTTTGGCGCTTTGCTTTCTCCATTGACTTCGAGGCAGCCGAAGTGGGTCTGGGTGCGCCTGGAGGTGGAGCTGCAAAGGCAAGGGATTCGGCTTCGGCTGTCTCTTCCAGTGCCCTGCCTTTTAGATTACTCAGTCCTGCATTTCTTCTTAAAGATTCCGTTTGAAACCTCTTTATTTGTGACTGCTTCTCCTGGAGAAGCCCCAGCGCCCCCTCTTCATCCTCCCCTTTCAGCGAGGAGCTCTTGATGGCCGTGTTGAACAGATGGTTGTACCGGTCGGGGTCCGGGGGAATGAGATCCTGATGGTCCTGGATGAAACGTTTCATCGCAGCTGCAGCTGCAGGACCTCGACGGGCAAGAAGGATTTTTTCGACTGCGTTCAGGCGCTGGAAGGCCCAGGGCTCGGTGAACGCCTTGAGGTCACGACCGAGCAACCACAGGTCCATGAAGGTCTTGTCCTTCTTGTTCGCAATGTAGGGCTTGATGACCTCGTTGAAGAAGGCCTGATCCTTGTGGAAGAGAAAGAAATTCAACTCGTGACAGGAGTAACGACTGTATTTCTCCAGCTTTTCCGACTTCTTCATCCCGGGCCAGCCAAGGAGAAAGGAAAACTCGTTCAGGTGCTGGTTGTTGTTCGAGAGGGTGAGCAGCAGGGTGTGAACCTTGGACAAGGAATCATAGACCTGCAACCTGGAGGAGGCGATATCCGCCAGTTCAAAGGCCTCGCCCTTCTTGCGAAAGGAAATGAGTTTCTGCTCCGTGAAAGGCTTCCTGGGATCGAGGGAGCGAACCATGCGGTTCTCGCGGGTCCGCAGGTTGGCAGCCTTCAGGTTCACAACCCGGTAAATGGTGCTCCCGGGATCCAGCGCCAGGATGTGGAGCTGCTGCTGGCCGTCCAGTCCGGCCAGGTCGACTGACACTGAGCCGTTTTTGCCGGGCTTCAGGTTGGCAAGGTGCAGGGTTCCCTCGCCAAGGAAATCCAGGTTGGTGAAATCGACCATGCCGCCGGATGCATGTCCCCGCGCCTCACCTGTTTTCATTATTTCATCGGCGGAATCCATAGCCAAGTCGAACTCTCCGCCACGCTTCGCATCCTGACGACCGGTGCGGGTATCGCGGACAGCCCATGGATTAAGAAGCAGGCCGGGACGGGCCAGCAGGTTACCGGGATACCTCGGCGCCTGCTGACGCTCCAGAATATAACGGTATTCCTCACCGATGTCGCGGTCCTCAACATAAAGGGTGCGCGGGTTTATAAGGCTCATGCTGTAAGGTGGCTTCGAGGCGGCAACATTGAGAATGTCAAAAACGGGAAAGCGCGGCTGGTAGCGCGTGGCAAAGACATGGACCCGCGTGAACGGATTGGCATTGCCAAGCTTGACCGTGGCCTTCTTTCCACGAACCTGCACGTCCTTGACATGAAGTGGCTGCAGGTTTGCGGTCTCCAGGTTCCGGTGACGGGAGAAGAGGAAATCCTTCTCCGCGTTATGAACACCCGCGGTCACGCGGAGGTTGATGACATGCCGGATGTCCTTCAGGTACAGCTCGTAGTCTCCGGGCGAAAGATCATCAATGATCATCGATCCATTCTCGATTCGAGCGGCTTTTCCATGGTCGGAATGATAGCCCCCCTTGCGCCGATGCAACAATGAAAAGACCTCGGACGGCTCCCGGCCGTCCAAGCCGCGGGCCAGGGTGACCCGGATCGGCTCCCCCACCCCTGCATGCAGGGTCGTTGGCTGGTGGACACGTCCATGTCGTTCGCTCTCGATATTCCAGTTGTACTGCTGACCATCGGCATGGCGAACCCGAATCCACTGGATGTCCGCAAGTTGACCCAACTGGATGCGTCCGCTGGCATCCGACTTCAGGGAGATATCATGATCGCTCTTGAAATCCTTGTGTTTGAACTCGACCACGACAGGACGGTCGACCAGAGGTTCTCCGTTCCGTCCGAGGATATCGAGGACATAGAGTCCACCGGGGCTACTTAGGTGCGGGCCATCCAGCTTGAGTGACTTGTCAATCTGGTTGACCTGGAAGTTCTGTGATACCGCAAGGTCCTGCTTGTTGCCCCGACTGAGGTTCTCAACCTTTCCGACAAGCCGGAAGTTGATCGACGCAAGCTTTGATGGGACGGAAAAAGTGTGCGTAAACTCCCCATCGTCCAGGATGGCCTCAATGGAAACCTCGGTGGAACTGGAAACATTCTCGTAGTCCACCGTGTGGATATGCAACCGAACCTCCTCAAGGAGCGAGGGCGAAACCTTCCAGCCATTGAGACGAAGTACCGGACGGACCGTCACGGTAGCCTTTTCCCCGCGAAGGAGCGCCTCACGGTCAACATGGATGCCGGCTTCCAACTGATAGTTCTCGCTCATGTGAGCGAGCCGGGTAAGCGTGCTGAAATCACCATCGCTCAACACGATTGCCTGCGTCATGGGTCGATTGCTGAAAGGGACGATAATGACCCTTTCATCCTTCTCCGGGCTATATTCCTTTCCGTTGATCCATAGTGTGGCCTTGGGACGGGGCTTGTTGCTACCATCGACGATCCGAAGTTCATGCCCGGCGGGTCCCACTTTTTCAAGGACCCGAAGACTGCCCTTGGTGATGAGGGCACGACTGCTGCGGCCGTTCCCGATGAGATCAACCACAAAGACTCCCCTGCCCTTGAGCTCCGGGAACTTGAGGGTACGCAGGACCCGCTGAATGGGTGGACTATCATACTTGATTGTTTTTTCCCAGGTCGCAGCAAGCCCGTCAAGGTTGAGCGTGGTATCAATTTTCCTGAGATTGCCGGAGTAGTAGTTGAAGGTGTTGATGCGGTAAACCTTAACCAGGAGGCTTTCCACGTTCTTGACCGCCACCTTCAGGCTCACTGCATCGCTCGGCTGGAAGTATTTCTTGTTTTCGGGAAGGAAATCGATATCGATGCGATCCTTGAGCGACTGCACCTGCCCCGCAGTGATCATGGAAAACCATTTCTCGGGATCCCCAATCCCGTTGACGAGCTTGGCCTCGGCCAGGATTGGACGCAGGTAATCGTCGCGAAGGAACTTGTTGAAAGCGTTAAAGTCGGGGTCGCCCTTCAGGAAATGCAGGAGAAATTCGCGAACGAGTGGTTCCTCATTTCGCAGGGGTGGAACCAAAATGATGTTCTCAAAGCTCTGGCCGAAACGAATGTCCCGGGATCCCTTCTTTAGGAGACCCTCGCGATATTTGGGCTGAATGTAGTGCATGCCCCGCGGAAAGGCCAAATATTCAAGGAAGAGGTCACGGTCGTATTCACCACGGGACTGCTGGAAAAGCAGCATCTCGTGGAGTACATTGGCCTTTAGTGTGTTGTGGGCGGGTTGAAGCCTGCGGACAAAATGCAGTAAACGGTTGAGGTACTTTTCCTTTTCCTCCGGGTTGTATCGGATATCGATGTCATCACCGGGTGCAAGTCGTTGCAGGTAGGCGTTGATGTAGTTTGTGTTATTGAGGAGCCCCGGATCCAGTTGAAGCAACTGGTTCATCTGTTCTTGAAGTAAGCGTGTGTGTATGGGGTGCGATCCAAACCCCCGGCTGTTACGATGACGCAGGTCCTTAAAAATTAAACCCGGCAGACCCGGGATATCCGGACGACGCAATTGCGACAGGTAATGCCTTAACCGGTCAGGGTTGAAACCAGAGGAATCAAGCTTCCATACACTACCCGGTTCCACGCCGGATACCGTGTTGTTGCGCAGGGCACGCTGGAGGAAGGCTTCACGTGAGATCTGCTTGGGATCAACCTTTGTCGGGTGTGACGGCTTTCGACCTTCAACCTTCCGGGAATGATTGAAACGAATATTTAGCTCATTCCTGATATGCTGGAGACTCTTCTCCGGATTCTCCTGGTAATCAAGCAGAGCCTGACGGTTCTGAATTTCCTTCACCCTTCCCGTCACCTTGTATCGGGCAATCCACGCCTTGAGAATTCCATCCAGCGCCTGCAAGTCTCCACGATTCTGAGCATCCAGGGCATGATAGTAGTAATAATCACGTGTGCCGGGAATGAGTTCCTCGAGAGCATTGGCACGTTCATCGGCGAGGCTGAATTTCTCGACGTATTGAATGTCGCGAGCAAGAACGCCATTAGCGAAAATAGTAAGCCAAAAAAGAAAATAGTGTTTATTCATGACGACTGAGATTAAGTTGTGTTGCCTGATTAAAATAAAGGTCAACAAAAGCAAGACACGGGTAAAGAGTAATTTATTAGAAAAAAATGAAAAATTGATCCTTGCCGTATCCCGGATTTTCATTCCTCTAAAATTCCAAATGGATATAACTGCAGATGCCATCGCACTACTTTTCCTTCTCATCGGACTGGAACTAGTCCTGGGAGTGGATAACATCCTCGTCATCGCAATCATCGTTGCCCGGTTACCCGAGAAGCAGCAAAATTCAGCGCGCATGATCGGTCTGATTCTGGCCCTTGGCGCAAGGGTCATCATGGTGTCGCTGGCGGTCTTTCTTATCAAGCTGCAAAGTCCGATCTGGCCTCAAATGGATGATGCGGAAAATGCGGGACGATTTCTTCATTTGCTGGCTAAAATATCGCCAAAAGACCTAATCCTAATGGCCGGGGGACTCTTCCTGCTTTGGAAGGCGGTCAAGGAAATCCATGAAACCGTTGAGAAAAAGGATGGTCAACATGGTTACAAGGGCAGAAATGTTTATTCCAGCGCCATCGTACAGATCGTTTTGATTGATATAATCTTTTCAGTTGATTCAGTGATCACTGCAGTTGGCTTAACCGACCAGATGTGGATAATTGTTACTGCTGTCCTGATTTCATTTGCAGGGATTCTGGCCTTTGCCAAGCCCATCGGGGACTTTATTCTTGCAAATCCAGCCCTCAAGATACTTGCCCTGTCATTCCTGGTCACAATTGGAGTAACCATCTTTCTCGAGGGGATGCACCAGCATGTTGCAAAAGCTTATATATATCTGCCCATGGGATTTGCTCTCGTCATTGAACTTCTACAGATGCGTTACCAGCATAACCGGGACAAAAAGACCTGATTTTGAATGAGGTGTGCAAGATAGTTGTGGGAGGAGGGCTGTAAATTTACAAAACCATGAAAAAAACATCCCATCATCTGATCGTCACCGTACTTCTCCTTTCCTCTGCCACACTTTGTGGCGGAATCAAGCTTTCAGCCGTCTTTGGCAACCACATGGTTCTTCAGCAAGGTGAACCTGTACCGGTTTGGGGATCAAGCGATCCGGAAGAAACGATAAAGGTCACCTTTGACGGACAAACCAAGTCAACAAAGGCTGACAAAAATGGAAACTGGATGATCAAGCTTGATGCCTTGAAGGCCAATGCCAAAGGTCAGGACCTTCGTGTCAATGAACGAACATTCAAAGACGTCCTTATTGGAGAGGTCTGGATATGCAGTGGCCAATCCAACATGGCATGGACGGTTCGCGGTTCGGCAAATCCACAGGAGGAAGCGGCCGATGCCAATTATCCTGCAATAAGGCATATCAAGGTACCTCAGGTCCCCAGCGACCGACGCGAGAAAACATTCAACGCCAGTTGGCAGGTCTGTAATCCGCAGACAGCTGGAAACTTTACTGCTGTCGGTTATTATTTTGGTAGACGTCTCCATAAAGAGTTGAAGGTACCCATCGGGCTGATCAACTCATCGTGGGGCGGAACCCGCATCGAGCCATGGATTCCCATGGAGGGGTTTGAATTAATTAAGGAACAAGCCTTTGCCAAAAGTACCCTGGACTTGATTGAGTCCGTCGACCCCGCTACAAAAAAAGGCCGGGCCAGACACATGGCGGGTATTGAGGCCATGCGCAATTGGGTGGAGGAGGCCGAGAAGGCAGTCAAGACCGGTAACTTCCCTCCCAAACAACCCGTTGCAGCGAATATAAACCTGGGCAACAGCCACCAAAGCTCAACGCGACTCTACCGTGGAATGATTCATCCATTGGTACCCTTTGCAGTCAAGGGCGCCATATGGTATCAGGGAGAATCCAACGGCAGTGAAGGGAAAAGCTATTACCACAAGAAGCATGGTCTTGTGCGGGGCTGGCGTGAAGCATTTAGCCAGGATGACCTCTCGTTTTACTGGGTCCAGCTTGCCAACTTCACCACGGACAGGAAGATACCCTCCGGTGGAGACGGTTATGCCCGTGTTCGCGATGCACAACGCAATGCACAGGATATTCCGGGTACCGGCATGGCAGTGATCATCGACATAGGAGAAACCGGCGATATACACCCGAAAAACAAACAGGATGTCGGTGCCCGCCTTGCCCAATGGGCACTCTCCAGGGACTATGGAAAAGAAATCGTTCCCTGTGGCCCCCTGTACCAGAACCACAAGGTTGAGAAAGGGAAAGTATTGATCAATTTCGACCACGTCGGGAGCGGACTGATCATCGGGAAAAAGGAGGGACTCAAGCCGACCGAGGAGATTGTAATCGAAGGCAAACTTGAGCGTTTTTCCATCGCAGGAAAAGATAAGGTTTGGTACTGGGCCAATGCCTTGATCCAAGAAAACTCGGTCGTCGTATCTCATCCGGAGGTACCCAATCCAGTTGCAGTTCGGTACGCTTACTCGGCAAATCCGATTGGAGCCAACCTTTACAATCGAGAGGGGATTCCAGCATCACCATTCCGGACTGACGACTGGTAGGGTGATATCCTTCCACGAATCCATTTCATTGATTTCCAAGTAACCATGCCTGACACCCACAGATACTGGAATTCCAGACAAAGGAGGTGCAGGCTGATCTGTTTAAGTATCGGACTACTGCTCGGTGGTTGTGAAACCCTAAAGCCTGGGAACGGGCCCCAATCAGGGACGAAAGTCGCAAAAACAGAACGCCACGCCTTTATCGTTTCAGGTGACCCCCAGTATCTCGCGGAGAAATCCATGGAACCCAAGAAACTGGATCCTTTCTCCGAAGAGGCCAACTCAAGGTTTATAAAGATTATCAACCAATTCCCGGAGACAAAAATCCCCGAAAAAATGGGAGGAGGCTCGGTCTCAAAGGATATACTCGGCATGATCGTAACCGGTGACCTGATCGATAGTGCCGATAAGTCAGGTGGCCCCTACCCTGCTATGCAGGAATTTGAATGGGCAAGGTTTCTCAAGGACTATGGACTGAAAGGTGGGGATGGAAAAATCCACTACCCGGTCTATGAACTTCATGGAAATCATGATGGTCCCCAGGGTGACACCTTCATCATTGAGGAAATCATCCGGCGAACCCCCAGGAGACCACAAATTAGCAACATCTCACCCAACGGATTGCACTACTCATGGGACTGGGGTCCCCTGCACCTCGTGAACCTGGGTATGTTTGCAGGAAAAGGGGAAAAACGTAGAGAAGGCCATCATTATGCACCGCGTTCAAGTCTGGAGTTCCTGAAGAATGACCTAAAGCAATGTGTCGGTGATTCCGGAAACCCCGTCATCCTATCCTTTCACCTACACCCTTTTGGTCCTGAATATGATTGGCCCAAAGAAGACCTTGATGCCTTCTGGGCAATCCTTTCCAACTATAACGTTGTGGCACTTTTTCATGGCCACACGCATGGATCACCTCCCAGTCGCAACCGTTGGGACGGTAAAAAATTTGGCGGAAAACTGGAGGATGGACTGGACATTTTCAACCCCGACGATTCAGGCGCAGCCAAGATCGACAAGCGCAATCCGGGCAAGGGCGTGGGTATTAACCATGGGTTTCTCTACGTGGAATTTTTGGATCACCCGGGGGCAAAACCTGATCAATTGGTTATTCGCTCTTATGCAACCCGCGACAATTGGGCAACGCATGACTGGCATTCCTCCTGGACGCGGGACTTACAAAATAAAGATTTATAATACATTGGAACATCCCAAACAATTGATCTAATTATGAAAATGAAAAGCATCCTGACTCTTCTGTTAACTTCGCTCCTCGCAGCATCCGGACTTCATGCCGCAAAGAAGAACACCCCAGTATGGACCAGCCTTGACGCTGCAAACATTCCAGTAAGCGTAAAGATTCAGGGTGAATACCTCGGTCAAATAAATGGAGGCGGTAAAATTGGCGCACAAGTCATCGCCCTTGGCGGGGACAACTATCAGGCAGTCATGCTCCCCGGGGGACTCCCGGGTGCCGGTTGGGACGGCAAGAACAAGATTCTCCTTGATGGCTCAAAGAAAGATGGAGGACTTCTCTTCCACTCAACAAACGGAAAAGGCAAAGGATACCTGCAGGAGGATCCGGCAAGGTTTTCAGCAACCCGGAAGAACCCGCCCAATGGAAACAAGGCTTATTCAGGTGTAATCTCCGAGGGCGCACTCCAAGGCAAGACCGACGATGGCAAATCCTTTGAACTGCGTCGGGTCATTCGCACCAGTCCAACCCTTGGGATGAAACCACCCAAAGACGCGAAGGTTCTCTTTGACGGGACCAGCAAGGCAGCATTCCAGGGCGGTCGTCTGGATGAGAAGACAAAACTACTCAATACAGATGGGCGTGACATTCGTACCGTTGACAAGCTCAGCAATTACCAAATGCACGTGGAGTTCATGCTCCCCTATCGCCCGGATGCCCGGGGACAAGGCCGTGGCAACAGTGGTTTTTATCAGGTCGACATGTATGAAGTGCAGATTCTTGACTCCTTCGGATTGGAAGGTCTGGACAATGAATGTGGTGGTGTATATAAAAAAGCCAACTCGCTGGTAAATATGTGTCTGCCTCCCCTGCAGTGGCAAACCTACGACGTCGACTTCACCAATGCTGTTGCAGAAGGCGGAAAGAAAACAAAGAATGCCCGTATGACCTTCCGTCACAACGGTGTGGTGATACATGATGATCTCGATATCAATGGCAAAACCGGCGGTTCGCGCAAGGATCCCGAGGGAACACCTGGGCAAATAAGATTCCAAGGGCACGGAAACCCACTGCAGTTCCGAAATATCTGGGTCATCAGCAAGTAAGGCTTGAGACTTGAGACAGGCATGAAGTCGCTCTATATAGTGTTTGGGTTGCTCTTTGCAGTTGTCCTACAGGGCACCTACAAGGTCAATCCTGTCAGGCAAAACTTGAGTGAATCGATAGGACTCGACACCTCCCATTACAAGAAGCAGATCAAGGTGCATGGTTTCCCCGTGGTCGCATCCGGAAAGGTTTCCGATTTTGCCATGCTGGAGGCGGCTCATCTTCTGGATCAGATGCTTGGGCATCGTAGTGAAGTCCTCGAGGAAATGGCCAGGAACAAGGTGCGATTCTCAATCATGGCAACGGATGAGTTCACTACAAACGTTCCTGAGCATGCTCATCTAAAACCTGCAATCTACTGGGACAAACGAGCCCGCGGACTCGGGGCAGACCCCAAAAGCAAACGACCCTGTGTCAGCTGTGGAGTGGAAAACATCCTTGGACTGGAAGGAGACCCCTACTCGACCGAAAGCATCTTCATTCATGAGTTTGCCCATGCCGTACACATCATGGGGATGAACAGCCTTGACGAGACTTTTGATGACCGACTCAAGAAACAATACAACAAGGCGACCAAGGAAGGACTCTGGAAAGGCACCTACGCAGCATCCAATCACCATGAATACTTTGCCGAGGGGGTTCAGTCATGGTTCGACACCAATCGTTCCAACGACCATGACCACGGAAGCATAGACACACGGAAAGAACTTCTGAAATACGACCCCGGGTTGTGTGAGTTAATACTCGAAACATATGGCAACAGTGAATGGAGATATGTAAAGCCATCTTTGCGCAAAACGTCTCCTCCCCACTTGGCTGGATACGATCACACCAAGTCACCGACGTTCACGTGGCCTGTGAGATTGATTAAATGGCACGATGACTTTGAGCGTGGCCTTGTAAGTTTGGCACCAAAAGGTTCGATTGATGCAGAACCACTCCCCAGGAACGCTCCGGGAACAAGAAAATCAGTTTCATCGCGAAAGACAATGCCCGTCTATTTCCATAATGTGTCAGGGCGTACACTTGTGCTTGAATGGATTGGATTTGATGGAAAACCCCTACAAAAATCCATCCTGCGTCATCGAGATCACCGGGAACCAATGAGCTTTGTTGGTCATTTGTGGAAAATTTCAGATGAAAAGACTGGGGTCTTCCTATCATTTTATATCATTGGAGAAAAACCGACCCGGGTAACCATCCGAAAGAAACTTGTTGAAAACCGCCTTATACAATAGGCTATTCGTTAAAAAAGTTTGCCACAGACGCCCGGTTCCATTTCAAGACGCAACCCAAACTTCCCAATTTCTTATTTCCAAGCCATTAAATTTCTACAAGCAACTGAATCCGTACTGTAAATAACATATGAAAATGCCCAAAGCCTACAAATGGCTACTGCTCACCTCACTTTCCCTTGCTGGAATCCTAGGCAATGCCCAGGCTCTTGAACTAAAAAAAGGTGCGCACGTCGTCATACTCGGAAATACACTCGCCGAACGCATGCAGCACCACGGTTGGCTGGAAACTTATGCCCAAGCTGCTTTCACCGGTCAGGAACTGGTGTTCCGCAACCACGGCTTCAGTGGTGACAGGGTTGACAACCGCCCTCGTAACCGTGGCTTCATTGACCCTCACACCTATCTGGAAATTTCAAAGGCTGATGTAATCCTCACCTTCTTCGGTTCAAATGCCGCATGGGACAACAACCCAGGCAACTACAAGAACGCATTGAGCAAGTGGATCGATGATACCCGCACAAAAAAATATAACGGAAAAAGTGCCCCAACCATCGTACTGTTCAGCCCGATTGCACATGAGGACTTAAAGTCCCCTAATTTCCCAAATGGTAAGGATCAAAACGGTCGACTTGAACAAATAACGAAAGTAACCGCGGATGTCGCGAAAGAGAAAAAGGTTGAATTTGTGAATCTCTTCAGTGCAAGCCAGCAACTTTTTGCCAACGCCAAGAACCCGCTGACCAACAATGGGATATTCCTTTCAAACGAGGGGAATAAGATTCTATCCCAGTTCATTTTCAAATCCCTTTTCGGGAAGGATGCACCGGTTAAGTCCAAGCATCTGGATAAAATCAATGCAGCAGTTCTCGACAAAAACTGGCACTGGTTCAATCGATACAGGGCAACAGATGGCAATGATGTGTGGGGTGGCCGTTCAGGTCTGCGTTTTGTAGAGGGGCAATCCAACAAGGATGTACTCTGGCACGAGCTCAGTATGATCGATGTCATGACAGCCAACCGGGACAAGGTTGTTCACGCTGCCGCCAAAGGGAAAACGACCAAGGCAGATGACTCCAACGTCCCTCCCCCTGTGAAGGTAAAGTCGAATGTGGGTGGTAAATCTAGAAGTAGTAATGCTTCGAAGGAAGGTACTATCCAGTACATGACCCCGGAGGAAACTGTTGCTCAACTGGAACTTGGCCAAGGATTAAAGGCCAACGTATTTGCGTCGGAAACAATGTTCCCCGAGATTGCAAACCCGGTTCAAATGGCTGTTGATACAAAAGGTCGCCTTTGGGTTGCCGCATGGCCAACTTATCCAAAGTGGGAACCACTCAAGGAAATGAATGACGCCCTGGTTATTCTACCGGATGAAAACCGGGATGGCGTTGCCGATAAGGCAATCACCTTCGCCAAGGTTCATAACCCAACCGGCTTTGAATTCTGGAATGGTGGTGTAATTGTTGCCTCAGCCCCTGATTTAATCTACCTGAAGGACACCGATGGTGACGATGTCGCAGATGTTCGCATTCGACTGCTTCATGGTATTGACTCTGCAGATACCCACCACACAGCCAACAATCTTATATTTGGCCCTGGAGGCAATATTTACTATCAACGGGGAGTCTTTCATGTATCGAATGTAGAAACCCCTTGGAAAGGCCCTCAGAAGCATGGAAACAGCGCTATGTACCGCTTCAATCCCCGGACATCCGAATATGCATTTCATGCCAACAATAGTCCAAACCCACATGGCATAAGCTTTGACTACTGGGGTTACCATTACGCCACTGACGGAACGGGTGGCCGCGCTTATCAGGTTCGCCCGGATGGCAAGGGTGGATTCAAGATGCAATCCCTGCTGAATAAAACGGTACGACCTGTCCCCTCAAGCAGCGTCCTCTCCAGCGCACACTTTCCAGACCGAAACAACGGAAACTTTATTATCTGCAACTCCATTGGATTCCTTGGTCTCAAGCAGTATACGCTTTCTGATGATGGCAATGGGAACCGGAAGGGTACAGCTATAGAGGATCTCCTCGTTTCGAAAAAAGACCGTAATTTTCGCCCCACCGACACCGAGATCGGTGATGATGGGGCACTGTATGTCGCTGACTGGCAGAACGTCATCGTGGGCCACATGCAACACAATGTTCGTGACCCAAATCGTAACAAGACCCATGGACGTGTCTACCGCGTAACAGCCGAGGGTCGTGACCTGATGCCACATGTCAAGATTGATGGCGAACCAATTGAAAAACTCCTTGATCACCTCAAGAACAAAACCAATATCATCCGCCATCGCGCCCGGATCGAATTGAGCGAGCGCAACACTGCTGAAGTCATTGCGGCCACAAAGAAATGGCTAAAGCAATGGGATCCCAGCAACAAGGATCATGCCCACCATATTCTTGAGGCACTATGGATTCATCAACAACACAATGTTATTGATAAAAAACTATTGGAGACAGTGCTTAACTCACCGGTCGTCCACGCCAAGATTGCAGCCCAGACCGTAAAGGTATTCTGGAAGGATAAAATCTAGAACAAAAGAGTATAATATTTTAATCGTGGGCGGGGACTGTCATGTCCCCGCCCATATTTTCAAAAAGTATTCGTATCAATCGTGAAAACGCTCCTGACTTTTGTATCACTGGTCATTTCAAATCTCCCTCTATATTCGGCCAACCCAAATCTTATAGCCGAGGGAGCCAAACCAAAAAAACTCGCAGGAGGCTTCAAATTTACGGAAGGTCCGGCGGTTGATCAAAATGGCAATGTCTTCTTTACCGATATACCAAACAATCGTATTCATAAGTGGGATATAACCGCGGGAAAACTCTCCACCTTCCTTGAGAACTCCGGCGGCGCAAATGGCCTTTATTTTTCAAAGGAGGGTGACCTCTATGTATGTCAGGGTGAAAAGCGAAAAGTAATGTCGCTCTACGCAGATGACGGAGGGGAGAAAGAACCTCTTGCAGACCAATATGAAGGAAAACCTTTTAACAAGCCCAATGATCTATGGATACACCCCGAAGGCGGAATTTACTTCAGTGATCCAAATTATGGACGCAAGGAACACTCCCAGGACGGGGAACATCTATACTTCATAACCCCTTACCATGATTCCGTCTATCGCGTTGCAAATGACCTGAAAAGGCCGAACGGAGTGATTGGGACACCGGATGGCAAAACCCTGTATGTTGCCGACCCATCCGCCCAGCAGACATACTCCTACTCGATTGAAAGTACTGACGAGGGAACCCTCTCCAATAAGAAACTTTTCGCCAAGGTCGGTTCCGACGGCATGACCCTTGACAACAAAGGCAACCTCTATCTCACATGGGGGACCGTACAGGTCTTTAATCCTTCGGGGAAAAAAATTGCTGATATCCAGTTCCCTGAAAAACCATCCAATATATGCTTTGGTGGTAAAGATGGAAAAACCCTATTCGTAACTGCCCGCACAGGTTTCTATTCCCTGGACATGCAGGTCGCCGGGGCCGGGCACAAAGATACTTCACGACCCCCCGAAGGAGAGAATGCAGAAGTCACCATCTCCTGCATCA
>Ga0209660_1000838_pt1 | contig 17275 bp, 15 predicted proteins | sample SaaInlV_100m_DNA_2_FD_184659 | JGI IMG/M metagenome (GOLD analysis project Ga0209660, IMG submission 184659) | Marine microbial communities from expanding oxygen minimum zones in the Saanich Inlet - SI072_LV_100m_DNA (SPAdes) (version 2) | ecosystem: Environmental > Aquatic > Marine > Intertidal... | reverse complement strand
TCCATCGTAATCACGGTCGAACCGATTTAAGCTACCTATAATCATCAGTTCAATCACCCAGGTAATTCACATACAGAGTCCACATCACTTTCTTGAATCCAATTCATCAAGGTATAAAATGGTATTAACCATGGTTCGGGCATCCTTGGCACTGTGCTGGGGATGGGGCAGCATGGGGATTTGCCCCCATACGCCGACGCCGCCCTTCAGTACCTTCTGGGTCAAGGTTTCGGCGGCGGTGGGATCCGCCTTGTAACGTTCGGCAATTTGAAAGTAAGGCGGCGCCACGAAGGCACGCGTCCACTGGTGGCAGTTGAGGCAGTCGCTCTTGCGCATCAACTGGTATCCCGCCCAGGCCTCCCTGGATTTCTTCAGTTGCTTCGGCGGCCCCTCCAGCCCCATGACCAAGCCGGGGGCAATGGCACCCTCCGTCACTCCCTTGTTCTCAAGACGCACGAGAGTGCCCTTGTCATCCTTGGTGTAGTAGAGCACATGCAGGCGACCCTTGGGCCCGACCTTGAGGTTGGTGGGCTTGCCGAGGCGCAGGGTGGGCAGAACCGGACGTATTTCCTCAATTCCTCCCTTGTTGTCCAGTTTCAAGGCCTTGACCCATCCCCTGGAATACTCGCCGATCAGCCAGCATCCTTCGAACCGGTTCGGCAGGCCGAGCTTCCTGGAATAGGTTGCCTTCCTTCGAAAGATCGGGCCGGCAATGGAGTGGTGGAGACCAGGGCCTTCTTCTTTTCCTTGCGAGCCGTCTTACGGCCCTTTCCCTTCTGTCTCTTGTTCAGTCTGGCCGCCATGGCCCGGGATTCCGGGCTTAGGCCATTAAGCTGCACCACGAATGTCCTGCCGTCCATGATGATCGTGACCGCCTCGTCCGTGGAGGAAACAAAGCCAGCCTGTATCACCTTGCCCGCCGAACTGGTCCAGTCATACAGTTTCAAACTGTCTTCATCACCAGCATACCCAATGGAGAAAATGCCCAGAAGAAGGCATAGTAGCAACTGAATAAAAAGTTTCACAAATAAGGATACTAAAGAGAAACGACAAAAACGGTCAATTAGTTACGGCAATACCACAAGAAAACGCGCCAACCTGAAAATATCCTCATCCGGGAACGAATGCCTCGGCAAACAGTCAACGGGTTTCAGCGTGCTCGGTCGGGTCCCCAATCCCGTCGCCATCCTTATCGGTGACGTCCGAGAGAGGATTATTGATGACGGCCTGCCAGGCAATCCTTCGAAAAACTTTGTCCAGACTGGCGGGCAGAATCTTTTCCGGAGGCCTTGCCTTGATCAATTCGGGCGACTTTTTATACAAGGTTGCATAGAATACGTAGCCCTCGAGCCACTCCATCCCCCGGTCCAAATGACCGCCGTCGCTCCAGATGGATGGACTTTCACCATCGACCTTGCGATTGAGGCCCCTGACACCCGGCAGTTTTCCCTGGAAATACAGTTCGAGCGCGGCCAGCATCGCCTCGTTGGTAGGCAGGACATGAACCTTGTTCGGGTGGCGCGTATCAATGCCGGCTATCTTCCTCGTGACAATCCTGTTCGTTTCCATGGCCCGGGCGCGGTAATTTTCAATACGTGGCTTCGAGTCGCCTTCGCCAAAACCATGGGACCACTGAGGCCAGCCATTAAAGACATAGAACTCCATGTCCGGATTAAACTTCAGGCAAAAATCAATCCAGCCAAAGTAATACTCCGGACGATCATTGGTGTAGGACCCCCACATCATGACATCCCATTGACCGGTCGTGATGGCGGCCATGCACACGGGGTTCGGCTTGCCCCTGGAGGAAAGAATCCCGTTCTCCAGTTCCCACATCATGCGGGCCGCCCCGGCTTCACCGCCACGGCTGTTGACCCGAAGCCGCTGCTCCAGTCCGGCAGCACGGGCGATGTGAGGAAGCGTGCCAAACCCGGGTCTCATCCAACTGTGTCCGGTGGCAACGATCCGCAGGCCGCTGCCCTTGGGAAAACCGAGCGCCTTTGCACCCTCCTTTCCCTTGAGGGACATCGCGCGAATCTCATCCGGTTTCTTCAGGTAGGTGGCCCCGAGAATGGCCGGATGATCATCATGACCGTGTCCAAGCCAGGGGTTGGGGACCTTTTGACTGATGCGATGCCTGGGTTGAGGCCGCTTGAATCCAGATGAATCACCAGAAGACTGCTCTTGCCTTGGTGCGGCTCGAGCGATGAAAACTATTCCAGCAAGTAAAAGGCTGATAACGAAGAGGGACCTTTTCATCTTTTCTTAGAACCAACAATCATCATTAAAGATCAGGAGGAGGAATGGATCATTCAAGGTTAAGAACCCAGTATATCCATAGCATGGAGGAGGGGTCGGAATTGTCTTGCCTGAAGTTTCACTTTGCTTTGGAGGGGAATTCTGGAAAACAAGGTACCGACCAACAAACAATACATTTAAGCATAAAATCAATTCTTCAACCAGTGGCAATAAAACATTGACTCGAACTGACCACCAAAATGAATGCCCCTGAATCTGGTTCCAGAAACCGAAATGCAACGCCGTACTGGGTACTGGCAATAGGAGTTGCAGGTGTGTCCACGGGTGCCCTATTCGTAAGATTGGCTGATGCACCGGCATTGGTTACAGCAGCTTATCGACTCGGTATAGCATTCTTGTGCATACTACCCTTTGCCGTTTGGAAGGCCCGATCAGAAATTTTCTTCCTTACTCCACGTCAACATCTATTTGGAATATTAGCCGGTTTCTTTCTGTCCCTGCATTTCGCATGCTGGATTTCCTCACTGGATCATACCTCCGTTGCCAACAGCGTGGTTCTCGTAAATACGATTCCCTTATGGGTGGCAATGTTAACCCCCTTTGTAACCAAGGAAAAAGTAAAGACCCACACCTGGCTGGCTGTTTTCGTGGCTTTGCTGGGTGCCTTCATACTGTGTGGTGATGGGTTCTCTCTTAACCAAAATGCTATCAAAGGAGATATTCTCGCCACCATCGGCGCTTTTTTTGCAGCTGTATACATTTTGCTGGGTCGAAATCTGAGATCCCGGTTATCCCTTCTGGCTTACGCCACCATCTGCTACGGATCAGCCACCTTCTTCCTGTGGATGGCAGTTATAGCCAGCGGTCAGGCAACCACGGGGTTTTCCAATGAAACATGGTGGGCCTTTCTGGGACTGGCCTTCCTCAGTCAACTACTCGGTCATACCAGTTACAATTGGGCATTGAAGTGGGTGGGGGCAGGCATGGTGGCAATTGCCTTGCTGGGGGAACCTGTCGGGGCAGTGATTCTTGCATGGATCTTTCTTGAAGAAACGCTGACCTGGCAAAAAGCGTTGGGCGGTGCCATTATTCTTTATGGAATCTATCATGGTTCACGCAAACCATCCTGAAATAATCATCATTTGATCACATCCACTATTGACCTGTGATATCTTCCACCAAATTCGAATATAAAACATATGCCACAAGGCTGTTAAACCACCGCGTACATCTTCTCAAAACGCACATCAAACAATGACCATCAAAGAAAAACCGGGTGAACACCGGAGGCAAATTGGGACGGCAATCAAACTGCTGCCATTTTTACTCTCATCCCTTTTCTCCACCAAAATGACAAGAGGCGACTGGACCCAGTCGATTCGACCTGAATCGAAACCGGACAAGGTCGCCGTGCTCCAATCATTCGAGAGCTCAAAAGAAATCGGCGATCGCTATGGTGCACGTGTACACGGATTTATTTATCCGGACCAGTCCGGCGAATATACCTTTGGAATAACAAGCGACGACCAGTCAAAGCTCTTCCTGAGCTCTGACTCGGACCCCAAGAACAAGAAATTGATTGCTTACACCAACGAATGGACAGAAGTCGGAAACTTCAACAAGTACGGAACACAGAAATCGAAACCTATCCGTCTCGAAGGTGGAAAAAAATATTATATTGAAGCTCTCCACAGGGAGAATACAGGCGGTGATCACATGTCCGTCGGTTGGGTCATCCCTGGCAAGGGCTCATTCACGATTGTTCCGGGAGCAAATCTGTCACCGTATCCTTCGGGCTCTAAAGGCAGAATCGCCCACGAGGTCTGGAACGACCTAGTTGCACCACCGATCAAGGGGATGCCGGTCATTACCGTTACTTCCCTCAATGACCCGACCAAGCCGGTCCCCGGAGGTGTCCGGTGGTTTTGGAACAATCACCAAAGCAACCTGCAAAAAACCAAGGCCAACAATTTCGATCTTTGCTTTCTCGGTGATTCCATCACATCAGGTTGGCCGGGTGATCTTATGAATATGTATTTCGGGAAGTATAAACCCGCCAACTTCGGCATCGGTGGAGACCGGGCGGAAAATGTATTATTCCGACTGGAGAATGGAGAACTTCAATGGACTTCACCAAAGGTTATCATCCTACTGCTTGGCACAAACAACTCAGGCATGAACAACCCGGCGGAGATAGCCCTGGGCGTTGCCAACGTAATCAGGAAACTGAGGGGGATGCTGCCTGACACCAAGATTCTATTGCTGGCCATTTTCCCGAGCAAAGACCCAGACAAGAACCAGAAAACCAACGGTGCAAACACCTATCTGGCCAAGATGGATGATGGCAAAATGGTTCGATACCTAGACATCAATGCGAAGTTCATGAATCAGGACGGCAAACTTCGCAACGATGTCATGCGGGACGAGGTGCATCTAAATAGAAACGGCTACATCATCTGGGGAGAAAATATCGCTCAAACGCTGGACAAGATGATGAAGTAATCCCTATGCTGAATATTAGATCTGATCAGCGGGTCCGCAAGTTTGAGAACACGTTCCCGGTCGGTTTTGCTGGTAGTGAACCCCGCCATTTATCAAGCAAGTCCAGAAATTCCTTTACAACCTTGGGATTCTTTTCCTTTAGATCATTCTTCTCATAGGGATCAGCAACCAGATCAAAGAGTTCCAAATGATTGCGGTTGGCATTGGTAACAAGCTTCCATTGTTGTTTCACAACTGCATAGGAAACCCAGTGATCAGGTTTGGTTGAGCGGGCCGGCCATGGAGCGCCGATTTTCCAGAACAAAGGTTTGTCGCGAAGGGCGCTCCCCTTTCCCTTTAGTGCCTTCACCTGACTCACACCATCCGGCTTGTAGGATGCAGGCAATTTGACTCCGGCAATCTCACAAAAGGTAGGCAAGAGGTCCACTGCCGAAAAAATGGCTGTCTTGTCCACCTTGTTTGCAAGAACCTTTCCAGGCCAGCGAGCAATAAAAGGCACCCCGATTCCTCCCTCAAGCAGGGCCCCCTTGAAGGCACGTCGACCTCCTGTGATTCCTTTTGCCGCAGCTATCCCGTAACCCGGACCGGTTGCTGAATCATAGGACAAGGTTAACTTGGAGTCCGGACTGCCCCTCGCAGGGCCATTGTCGGAACTGAAAATAACCAACGTGTTGTCCGTCAGTTCAAGACGATCCAACGCATCAAGTAGTTGGCCCACTCGTTGGTCGGCGTGAAACAAAGTCGCTGCGTAAATGCTGTTTTTCTCATCCAGCTTTGGGAAAAGTTTCTGCAACTTGGGGTCTACATGAAATGGGGTGTGTGGTTCATGCATCCAGAGGTTGATAAAAAACGGTTTACCCTGGGCATGGCTTTTTTCAATAAATGGAATGGCGCTCTTGACATCGTCATGCACGAACATTTGAGGTCCTGAACAATTGAAAGCCCCGTAGTCATCATAACCATACTCACTGGGAAAGGGCGCATCAGGAATCATATCATTGGCCAAGTGCCATTTCCCATAATGAGCGGTTGCATATCCAGACTGTTGAAGAAACCGGGAAATCAAAGGCGCCTTGGGATCCAACCAGTCGGGCATATTGCGCTTCGCATTACTGGGGACCCAAGCAAAATGACCGTCAATGTTGTAACGGGAAGGAAAATGCCCAGTCATGACAGCGGTTCGACTTGGCGAGCAAACTCCACTAGCCACGGTAAACCGATGAAAGTCTGTTCCCTCCCTGGCCAAACGATCAATGTTCGGCGTCTTCAAATATGGATGTCCATGGCAACCTAGATCACCCCAACCCCAGTCATCCGCAAAAATGAAAAGGATATTGGGTTTTGAAGCGGCCTGAATGAATAAAGCAGCCAGTATAAACAAAGAGGAAAAACAGGTAATTATTTTCATGAAATGGATATGTAACAGAAAGTTTAGAAATTAAAAAATGAATGAGGACCAAGCACTTGACTAAGGCATTTTAAATCAAAGAATATTACTTATGAAAACTGACTTTTTATATGTCACGATTTTTAACCTATCAGTTAACTTGGTGTACGCCGGCTTATCAGTGGTTGTTGGTGTTGCAGCCTTGGTTTTTATCGATAAGAAACTTTTTAAGAAACTTGATTTTCAGGAAGAGATCAAGCAAGGGAATATTGCTGCCGCTATTCTTGCTGCAACAATTCTCATATTTATTGCCATCGTCATGTCCTTTGGACTGAAATGAGTGAAGGTTCTCTAAAACTTGGTTGTGCTACATTTGTATTTTTAACTCTGTTCGGATTAATTGGAATTCCTTTTCTTATTGAAAAGGAGTCTGAGTTTACCGAGCAGCAACCTACATATCAACATGTATCAGGCATCTCCCGAATGGAATTACTGCCTCCATCATCGATTCCTCCAATAACGGAAAAATGGGTTAACAATAACTATAAAGATGCTGGACTGCTATACTTGGATTGGAAAAAGATACGATTTGCATGTGCATCAGCTTCGGGCACCGATGGAAGGCAACACTTTGTGAATTCCTATCTGGTTGGCTACGCACCCTATAAGACAGAAAACGCCTGGGAACCTTTTAATGTCATCGCAAAAAAGAAAGTCTACCTACGGGACAGGTACCAATATGGTCGAGGAGAAGTATGGCAAACATCTAAGGAGGCATATTTTAATACAAGAGGTGACTGCGAGGATCATTCACTAGTAATTGCAGACTGGATGATAGAAATGGGGTTTGATGCCCGGGTGGTTGGAGGCATGAAGAGCCATAATGGGCGAAACCCGGGAGGTCACGCATGGGTAATTCTATTCCACAAAGGCAAAGAATATCTTCTCGAAGCCACCATAAAAAAAGCTACAGACACTCGAATCCTACCTCTGGCGCGCTTGATGACCGATTATCACCCAGAATGCATGTTTAACCGCGAGTTTTTCTGGGTCAATCGTGGAAACCCTGTATGGACAAAGCGCTACTCAGGCAAAAATTGGGTCAAGCAATCCCGTTTCCGTACAGATTAAATCGACAATCAGAACACCACGGATCAATAAAGAGGAATGAATTAAAATGTATGGTGATTTGCTCGGCTAAAAAGTTCCAAGATCGCTACAAAGAAGATTTCTGCCACCAAAAGATTCTTGAAAATCATTTTTTCATGAATTCCAAAGTAAACTTGTCTCCTTTAGCCAGTTGCGGGCAATAAGTTCGTGACCTTGCGGCAGGGGGTGAACGCCATCCCAAATCCATTGCTCGGCAGAAACTGACTTGGCGGCGACATCAAAAACCTCCTGTGTCCTGAGATGGACGGCTTTGTAATCGTTGACCAACTGGGAAACGATGCCACAAAGTTTATCCACTTCCCCTCTCATCTGCTTCCAAGCATCATCGTTCTTGAGGCGCCCCGACCGCAGAACGAATGGATCAAGAAGAACGATTCGCAACTTCGGATTCGCCTTTCGGCTTGCATCCAGAATAAAGCGATAGTCATTCTCCCATTGCTTCAAGTCGACACCCTTTTTCCCGCTGCGACCAACGTCGTTCACGCCTATGAGAATACTGAGAACATCGGGTTTCATATCGATAGCATCCTTTTGCCACCGAGCTTTGAGATTCCCAACCGTATGACCGCTCATACCACGATTGAAAAACTCAAGACCAAGATCGGCCATATCCACTCCCAGTCTTGAGGCAATTAAATAAACGTAACTGTGACCCAGGTAGTGGTTGCGATCATTCTGATTCCTTCCCCACTTCATGTCTGTGATGGAGTCGCCTTGAAATAAAAGGCGGGAACCCTGCTTAAATTTAGGAAGGCCGTAGTTGTAGCCATCCACACCCGAAGGATTTGAAGTGGCTCCTTCAAATTGCCTCCCAATATTGACCGCAACCGCTCCAGTGCAAACAGTTGCACTCTTAATAAAATTTCGTCGATCCATCATTGGCATTATTAGTCGAAAGTAAATTTACCAAGAAGCAATATCGAGATTTCGTAAAGAAAACGGAAGAAGCTTATCTTTCCCACTTAACAGTGGTGAAAGTCAATCCGGGCAGACCATCCTTGTTGTAGAAGTTCGCGTAACTCGGGTTGTTGCTGAATGCGTACTGAACATTCACTGGCTTGGAAACATTGGGATGTCCGAGAACGACCGATTCACCATCGATAACCGCCTCAGCCCAATGCCACTTGCCATCTGCTCCCGCAATTTCAAAACCTTGCAAGGCCTTGGCGTGGCGGAAAGCCAGACCTTTGCCAACATGATGGAAGGACACTCGTATTTTCTTCCCCTCCACCTTGTGCGACTTATAGACAGGACCGGAAATAGCTATTTTACGCCCGTACACCGACCCTAGGGCTACTCGACAGGCTCTCTTACCGTAGCCAGACTTATTGGATGGATGCACCCCGGTCCCCAGGTCGAGGGCGGTGACCAGAGGAGCATTCTTGAGTGTGCCCATCCGAACGTGATCCAAGTGATAGGCCAAGGCGTTGGGATTATCAAAATGTTTGCCGGGTAAACTGGGACTGAATGCCTTGGCTCCACGGTTAACCGGGTTATCGGGATCCCACGGGCAAACCCCGCCACTCGGCTTTTGCACGTGAAGAAAGTGAAAGTCTCCTTGGCCCCAGACCTTGCGCCAACCCGTGATCAGGGCGTTCATCACCACGTACTGGTCGGCCACGCCGGGTATCTGTGTCTTCGACTCTCCTTGATCCCAAAGAACGCCTCGTATTCCGTAGGGCACCATGTACTCGATGTGTCGTGCATAGAGATCACCGATCCTGGCGGGGCCTCGCGGCGGACGCTTCCCCTCGGCCTTGGCCTTCGCCACCTTGGCCTGCCATTCCTTCATGAAGGCTTCCCGGTCGTTGACGAAATCGGACAAAGAGTAACTGTTAGCGGCCTTGAATTTCTTTGATAGCTCGGCATCGGCGGCAGCCATTTTCTCGGACAACCAACGCCCGGACGGCGTACCGCCCACGGCACCGACCATCAATCCCACCGGCACCTTGAGTTCCTGTTGCAAGGCATAACCGAAGGACAAGTGAATGGCCGAGAACCTCGGCATGGATGCCTTGTCGGCGACTTTCCATGCGGAACCGGCGTAGAGACGTATTTCCTGATAAGGTCCACCGGCAATGATCTTGGCCAAATCCGTATCTCTCTTGGCGTATCCGCCGGCCCCGCCGGCCATGTTCGACTGGCCCGAACCGACCCAGACTTCGCCCACCAAAACATCCTTAAATTGCACCTTGCTCGCCTTGCCCGAAACCGTCAGTTTGCCCGCTGGGCCGACTTTCAGAGCATCCAGCTTGGCCATCCATTTGCCATCCTTTCCGGCAGTCGCCTTCTTGGATTGCTCACGGAAAGCCACTGTGACCGATTCACCGGCATCGGCCGTTCCCCAGACCGGAACCGACTGCTCGCGCTGGAGCACCATGCCGTCGCTGAACATACGGTCGATGGTGACCGCGGCATGGAGGAGTGGCGCATATAAAGCGAGCCCGAGGAAGATCGATGTAGAAACAGTTTTCTTATTCATATTTTAAGGGAGGTTGTGTTTGGGGAGAGTGGTTTTAAGATTCAAGGGAAAGCTGAAAGGAAGAGGTCTATGGCTTCGCTTCCGTCTGGGCCAGTTGCTTTGGCTTGGCCCGGTAAAGGAAGGAGTCCGAGCTCAAGAGGGAAATCACAAGGGCTTCCATGCTACCGTCGTTGTCGACATAGGCCTTGTGGGCCTCCTGGAGTGTCTTTGCATCACCGAGTGTCTCATTACGACCGAGAAAGAAACGGAAGACGTAGCGCACGAAGACTTGTTCGCAATGGGTGGAGTTGGCCAACCGCTCGATCAGCTCGAAAGGGCCATTCACTTCTCCGTCCACCCCGGGCACGCCGGTGTTGAGGATCTTGCTCGTTACGTCCACCGGCTTGTCCAACTCGTCGAAGCGAAAGCGGCCGTAGTGGTCGTACAACTCGAAAGGCATCCCCAACGGGTTCATCTTGCTGTGGCACTTGTAGCATGCCTCCTCCCGGGTGACATGCATCCTTTTCCTGAGTGTCCAAGTTGGTTCCTCGGGCAACTTGGCGTCCACCGTAATGGGAATGTCGGGAATGTTTCCACCCAGCAACTTGTAGCGTATCCAGTGCCCACGCCGAATGGGGTCGTTGTCGAAGTTGGTCGAGTGGGCCACCAACCAGGCCGGGTGCGTCAGGATTCCCATGCGCTGATCCTCGGGAAACCGAAAGGGCTTGGGGGTCGGTTTCCAGTCCGGCGGCAAATTGTAGACCAAAGGGTTGCCATGGTCCCGGTGGCTGTTCACGTAGACCAAGTATTCTCGGGTAGTCAGCAAGGTCTTGAAGACTTGCTTATCTTTTTTAAGCACGTGCATGACCAGCGCATTGAGATCATACACCAGTGCCGGGGCCCAATGCCTGTGCCCCTGGACCTGGTCCTTGAAGACGTCCTCCGCCTTCTGGTAGTCGAAATACTCTTGGAAGAACTGCAACATACGATTTCTCGCCGTGGGCCTCTTCTCGTCATCGAGCAGGCGTCGGGTCTCCGCCCGGATGATCTGGCTGGGCGACAACTCCTCGTTCTCGAAGGCCCGCAACACATTGGTGTCCGGGGGCAGGTCGGTCAGGGCAAAGGCAAGCGAGGTGGCGAGTTCCCGGCGGGACAGCACAACCAGCCCCTCCTCGTCGGACTCCCCCGTCCCCTCGAAGCGAAAGAGAGTTTCTGGTTGCAGGATGATGGCCGCATAGACGGCTTGCAGGCCACGAGGGACTCCCAGGTCGGCATCCACTTTCTTGAGCAAGGCCATCAACGTATCCATCTCATTCTCGATGGGCGTCCGCCGCAACACGTGATGATAGTGCCGCTTGATGGCCTCCTGGTTGGCCTCGTCGATGGTGCTGCCCTTTTCCCGCATTTGGACAATCATTTTGCGAGCGTTCTGGGCCTCCTTCAGGGAATGAGCCAAGGCCAACTCGGTAACCTGCTCGGCCATGAGCGAATTAAAGGTATATTTCCCTTTGAAATCGCGGAAGTTTCCGTGCGGTTTGTCGAGGGCGAAAGGGTTGGAAACCATGCGGGCTCCCCGTACGGTATTGGCAAGCGCTTTCGGGCTGATACGCCACAGGCGAGCCGCCGCGTCCACCAACCGTTTGCTCTCGGACGGAGAAAAGAGAAGGTCGTGGGGAACCAGGTTTCCATACCCTTCCTTGTCCGCCTTGTCCTCCACCCTCAACCCTGCACGGTCAAGGGTCCGGGCAATCCAATCCTGGACGAGTCGGGCTTCCGACTTGGTGGGAAACTTCTTCGCCTTGTCCGAGGGCATTTCCCCGAACTCGATGGCTTCCAAACAACGGGCCCACAACTCGGCTTCTTTCCGATCCGCCATGCTTGCGCTCAGGTGATCGAGGCGAATTTTTCCTTTTTGCGTTTCTTCCCCGTGACAGGAAACGCAATAGGTTTTAAGGAAAGGCTGTATATCTTTGTCGAACTGATCGTCAGCGAATGCTCCGGCACCCGTTGCGAAGGCAATCGAAAGAAGAAAAAATCGCAGAATCATCATTTCTCGTTTTCTTTCTGGCGGGCTTTCTTCTCGGCATCCAGTTTATCTTGGAGCCCCTTGGATATTTCCGTTCTCGTCCGGGTTCGACCTTCTCCCTGCCTCAATACCAGACGCATCCCGGCATGCGGGCTCTGGGCACCGGTAAAGGCATTGCGAAACGCCACGTGCAAATACTCCGGCGGACTGCACCATGAACCTCCACGCGAAATGCGATGCCGCGAACCTCTCGGGTCAGGCAGGGACTGAAAATTGGGATCGGTCCCGGCGGTAAGCTTATCCAGATAGTAAGTGGAGCACAATTCAGCCAAATTGCCCAGCATGTCATGTATTCCCCAAGCATTCGGAAGAAATTGCCCGACGGGGGCAAATACCCGGCCGTATCCATCGTCTGCTTCCCGGCAGGCGTAGACGTAGTGCACGAGTTCACGATCATCGTAGAGCATACGATCCGCGAAGTTTCCATACTTTCCCAAATCCTTAATATCAGAGGGATACCCTGCCCGGCTACCCGCTCGGCAGGCGTATTCCCATTCGGCTTCGGTCGGGTAGTCATAGGTCCATCCATCGTAGGCCAAACCCTTGTCAGCCGAGTAGGCATGCCACTTCTTCATTTCGGGGACCACCTTGTCCACGCTACCGATGCTCGGAGGGAGAAATTTCGCATAGCGGTTGCCCAGCTTCTGGCCGCCTGCATTGAACAGGTGCGCCTCGTCTCCCAATGTTTCGTACTTGCCGATCCAAAACCCCTTCGAGAGAGTGACCTCAACCGGTTGCGCGTCCTCGAAAGCTTTGTCTCCCATCGTGAATGTTCCCGCCGGACACCAGACAAAACAGAATCCGTTTTGATCGACCCATTGGTCGCCTGCAAACCGTCCTTCTCGAAGAATGTGCGGAGGGGCACATACCTTGGTAGGATTGTGCTTGAGCTCGAATGTCTTGTCGCGCGGAGTTACCGTATATCCGAGTTTCTCTATTCGCGGAGTAATCGCCTTTCCCACCTTCAATGACTCGATCAACGCATCCGCCATCAAGGGGCCGAAGGCGGGTGCCTTCAGGCTGGGATGAAAGGCCGCCTTGCCAGGATAGAAACTGGAAAACAATTCACCTCGGAAAAGACCCTGCGCCTGGCTGAACCCATCCTCTTCCTTGAGACCCGACTTCGCCTTATCGTCGATGCCCAGGCAATCGATCACCACCAAGTTGGCTCGGGCGGTGTTCTTGCTCAGTTTCTGGGATAACCGATCGAGGCTTAGCCATGGTTTGTCTTCCGCTTGGGCCCGTCCCAAATCCGGGTCGCGGGCCGGGGGAATCTCCTTGTACCCACCGATAGGCATCGAGTAACAAACGCGCTTGCCATCCGGGGTTTTCTCAGTCTCCAGTCGACCCAGATAATAAAATACGCTGACCCCCATGGTGGGTATGCTGCGGACCCATTTCTCGTAAGTGAAGCCATCCGTCTTCGGGGCATCACCGATGACTTTCACCACGAAGCCCTTGGCTCGCAGGGCCTGCTCCAGTTCTCTGACCTTTCCGGTATGGGCATTGTTGTCACTGGTATTGACAAGGAGGGCCCGCCTGTGCTCGGTCCACTTGGCCGGCGGGGCCGCCTCCGCTAAAAGGAATGCAGCCAGGCAAAGAAGTACGAAGGCACACAGGCGTTTCATCGGGATCACGCCGGCCACGGCTCAGACCATCAACTCGGACAAGGGTCCGGTCTGCATCGCCTTGAGGTCGAGGTCAGGATCGATGCGGCCAAAAGTTTGCTGGTTCTTTCCCACGCTGTTGAGAAATGTCGTGTAGAGGGAACCCACCGTGCGGTGACCCGGCTTGCCGTAACCCGGATAGTTTACGTATTGGCCACCAAGCTTCATCTTGCCCTTGAGGTTGCCCACGATCACCAGTGGCCATTCATAACAGGTCGAGTGGTGGGTGTCAGGAGCATCGCTCATGTAGACGATCACCGTATTGTCCAACATGTTGCCGTCGCCTTCCGGCGTGTCCTCCAAGCGCTTCGCCATCTTCGCTATGAGGCCGAACAACCAGCTGCGCACCTTCTCGTAATGAGGCACACCCTTGGCATCCCGCTTGTTGCCGCCCATGTGGCCATAGGCATGATTACTTAGGTCGATGCCGATGCCGAGGTACGGTTGGGCGTTAATTTCGGTCGCCGCCGAGGTAATGGTGGCAACGTTGCTGAGTCCACCGATCAGGGAGGATGCCGCCAATTCGAACTGGGCCTCCAATCGTTTCGTGGCGACCTCGGAAGTAAAGCGATCGTCCAACTTGGGAGCCGCCTTTTTGAGAATTTCCTTGTTCTCTAGCAACTTGTATTGGCGGGCCGCCAATTGGTCGTAGGCCCCCAAGTAGGCATCGAGCTCCTCGCCTGCCAGCGAGCCCAGGGCCGAACGTGTCCTCTTTACGTCACCCACCATGTAATCGAGAAGGTTTCGCTTCAAATGAAAGTTCTTTTCACGCTCCCCGCCGGCTGCCACGCTGAAGAATGCGTTATAGGCCTTTTCCGGATTCAGGATGATCGGCATCGACTTGTGCGGGGCCCGGGCGGAAATGTTCATCAAGGCATCACGTGCCCCGGAAGCCATCCCCACGCCAACCCAAGGCAAAATACCCGGCTTGGACTGACCCAATTGGTAATCGATGGTGATGCTCTGGGGGGAAGTATTGGCTCCGGAAGTACGGTACAGCCCGAGGCAACCGCCATGGATTGAATGCCCGCCACCCGTGCAACGACCGGACAAGCCCTGCAAGATAGTGGTCTTCGACTTCAATGCTTCGAGCGGGGCCAAGCCTTTCGGTAGCTTGTGCTTGGCGAGGGCGAATGTCTCGAACTTATCGCGATCCTCGTATTTTTGAAAAGGGATGCTCTCGGGACAAGCCTGGATGGCATCGAATCCATTGCTCTGGATCACAAAGACAAAGCGCGGGGCGCTGGTCTTGCCCTCGGCATTGCCCAGGACGCGGTGGGCCATTGGTGGCAACAGGGTGGAACCGGCACCCAATGTAAGACCCTTAAGGATTTTTCTACGTGTTGTTTTCATAGCAGTTACTTTCTAATCCTTATTACGAAAGTAATTACTTGAACCCAGTAGAACCAGACAAAAAGTATTAATCATTCAACGGCCCAATCAGCTCGATGAAGTTGCCGTCCGGGTCGTGAAAAACTGTGATGCGCATTTTGCCTCCAAGGGGAGCCGGTGTTTGCCCCAGTAGCTTCACCTTGTGCTTCTTAAGGCGTGCCAGGGCATCACCCATGTCAGCAACCCGAAGTGTGAGATAACTGATTCCAATGCTGGAGTGAATAAACTTTTGATCGGGTCGCACCCCCGGGCGCTTGGGGAATGACATGATCTTGAGCCTTGAGGAATCCGGTGAATCGCCGAGTACAAACACTCGAATTTTGGCCGGTTGATTGTCCGTGAGCCCAAAACTTGTCGCCTTTTCAGCCGAGGCCTCGAAGCCCTTGACCTCCTTGAGTCCCACAACCTCCTTATAAAATCTGGACGTCCGTTCAATATCTTCAGCCACCATGCCGATATCAACGACACCCTTGGCAAACTTGGCGGGTTCCGCATGTAAATTAAGGAGGGAGCCAAACAGGAAAATAAATAGAGTCGAAATGCTAATTTTCATATGTGTAAGAATGCAGGACATAACCTAAAACAATAACTGCTGTAGGGAAATCCCACCCTGCGCCTGGACCCGCTCCAAGTCAAGCCAAGGGTTTAACTTGAAGAGGTTTGAAAACCGGGTCAATTACCTCTCCAACCCGCCTTCATCTGGGTCAGCAGAGACGCCACCTTCTGGGGGACCTTGGAGGCAATATTGACGGTCTCTCCAGGATCCTTCTTATGATCATAAAGCTCAACGAACAATGGTTTTGCATCAGGGTCCCGATAGTCCAACCAGGAGACAAGGCGATATCGATCAGTCCGCATGGTGTAACCCATGAGGTGATTCTCAAAAAGGTCGCGATCCCATGTTTCGCCCTGTTGCTTGATGATTCCCTTTTCAACCTCACGGATCAGTGGGCCGAAAAAAGTTTGTCGCATACCTTCTGACAAAGGATTGGCGGCCCATTCACGAAGGGCCGGGTTCGGAAACTGGCTGAAAGCGGCCTTTTTCCATGGCTGTTCAAGATTGTTCAACAGGGGGGCAAAGCTGCGCCCCTCCAAATGCCCGGGCAACGGAAGGTCAGACAGTTCACAGAGGGTCGGGTACATGTCGACCAGTTCCACCAGTGCATTGGTGGATTGGCCTCGAACCTTCATATCCGGTGTCCAGATGATGAGGGGAACCCGGGTTGCAATCTCGTAGTTGGTCGCCTTGCCCCAGATGCCCATGTCTCCAAGGTGCCAACCATGGTCGCCCCAGACAATGATGATGGTGTTGTCACGGACACCGGCCTTTTCAAGGGCCTTGATCATGAGCCCAATCTGCGCATCGACGTAACTGACACAGGCGTAATAGCCATGTAAAAGGGTTCGGGCAAGATCTTCCCCGATTGGACCGGACTTGGGGATGCCATGTCGGGTACGCAACTCAAAGGATGCATGCAAGCCTGTAGCTGCTCCATCCTTTGGACCCTTCGTTTTCGAAGCCAACTGTATCGCTTTTGGATCGTAGAGGTTCCAATATTTTTTTGGGGCAATAAAATCAAGATGCGGCTTGGTAAAACCAAGAGCCAGGAAAAGAGGCTTCTCGGGCTTGTTCTGCAAATGATCCTGAAGAGTGGCAATCGCCAACCGGGTGTTATAGCCGTCTCCATAAGCGTGATCGGGAACGTCAGCGGACTCAAAAGCAGGACCATGAATCAATCCACCTGCGCCCTTGGACCCGTACTTGGATAACATCTTCTTCTTGTTCTCCGCCCACAACTTCTGGTTCTCAGGCAATGCATATTGGCCTGGCAGCCACTTCCTCTTGACCGGACAGCGATTGAAGGCGGGCTTGCGACTCCACGAATGCTCGTTGTCCGTCATGCGGGCATGATAGATCTTCCCGCAATATACTGCCTCGTAACCATTGGCCATAAAGTGCTGAGGCAGGGTTACAATGCCCGGATTGAGATCCCGAAAATACGCGGTGTTCTCAACCACCCGGATGGTGTCAGGACGGGCACCCGTCATGAGGCTTGCCCGGGAGGGACTGCAAATCGCCTGCTGGCAATAGGCGCGATTGAAACGCAATCCATCGGCAGCCAACGTGTCTAGAACCGGAGATTTCGCAATGGGGGAACCGTAGCAACCCAACTCGGGACGCAGGTCATCAATTGCAATAAAAAGAACGTTGGGCCGGCCGGTTACGTGACTGCAGAAGAAAAACGCAATGGAGATTGCAACGAAAAGTTTCAGCATGAGGGAATTAGGCAGGGACATCCTGTGCCACATGTTTGTGCAAATGGGTAAGGCAGGTTATTTTTGGGGGGGGG
>Ga0209660_1000834_pt1 | contig 17357 bp, 14 predicted proteins | sample SaaInlV_100m_DNA_2_FD_184659 | JGI IMG/M metagenome (GOLD analysis project Ga0209660, IMG submission 184659) | Marine microbial communities from expanding oxygen minimum zones in the Saanich Inlet - SI072_LV_100m_DNA (SPAdes) (version 2) | ecosystem: Environmental > Aquatic > Marine > Intertidal... | reverse complement strand
CGAGTATTGAGTTCCAAATGCAACGGTGAAAATTAAGGAAGGATTTTTCAATACAATTAGGTATTGTTTCCATTATTATTATAGTTTGTCTTGGTGGTTTTGCAACCCTGAAACTCATTTTTCTTGACAGTTTATAGTTCTAAGTGATTCAATGTCGAATTCCATTTGGACTTAATTTCTTAAATTATTAGTGATTTTCCCTACCAGTTACTTTATAAGCCCCTTAAAAGAGTATAATTTAGAAATATTTTTGATGTATTAATTTCTAAATAGTAGTTGAAAAATGGCTATGAGTACTTGAGAATACAGGACTTTATTATAGTTCAGTTATTTTTTTTTAACGAGTTAATAGAGGTATGCATTGATTAAGCACGATGTTGTAATTGTTGGTTCTGGTCTGGCTGGTATGAGAGCAGCACTTGAGGTCTGTGAAGGACTAGATGTTGCTATTTTAAGCAAAGTTTATCCTACTCGTTCTCATTCTGGAGCCGCTCAGGGAGGGATAGCTGCCTCGCTAGGAAACTCTGAATCTGATAGCTGGGAAGAACACCTGTACGATACTGTTAAAGGTGGAGACTTTCTCTGTGATCAGGACGCAGTTGAAGAATACGTTAAAGCTGCTCCTAGGGTTATATACGAACTGGAACATTTTGGATGCGTTTTCAGTCGAACGCCCGATGGGAAGATAGCACAGCGCAGTTTTGGTGGTCACTCGAAACCGCGTGCGTGTTTTTCTGCTGATCGCACGGGTCATGCGATTCTTCATGCCTTGCATGAACAACTTTTAAAACGCTCAAAATCGATTAAAATTTACTCCGAATGGTTTATGCACTCACTAGTTCTAGAAGGTGACACTTGCAATGGCATTGTAGTTAGTGATGTACGATCAGGTGCGATAGAGGTGATGCAAGCTAAAGCCGTAATCTTTGCAACAGGTGGATACGGGCGAGTATTCAATATAACATCCAATGCATTTGCCAGCACGGCTGACGGAGTTATGGCGGCTTATAATGCTGGGCTACCACTGGAGGATGCAGAGTTTGTTCAATACCACCCTTCTGGTCTTTACCGTCAAGGAATCTTGTTCTCAGAAGCAGCAAGGGGTGAGGGTGGTTACCTACTGAATGGAAAAGGTGAGCGATTCATGGAAAAATACGCCCCCTCTCGAATGGAACTGGCACCGAGAGATATTGTAGCGCGTGCAGAGCAAAGTGAGATTGATGCAGGACTTGGGGTCAATGGAAAAGATATTATTCATCTTGATCTTAGGCACTTGGGTCAAGCTCGAATTATGGAGCGTCTTCCTCAAATTCGACAGCTAGGAATTGACTTTATTGGCGTTGATTGTGTTACAGACCCTTTACCCATTCAACCTACTGCTCACTATTCAATGGGGGGAATTCCCACTGATAAGTTTGGGCAAGTTATTAAAGATGCTGAAGGAACTCCTGTTAAAGGTTTCTTTGCTGCTGGAGAGTGTTCTTGTGTTTCGGTTCATGGAGCCAATCGCTTAGGAACTAATTCTTTATTAGAAGCCGTAGTTTTTGGTGAGCGCGCAGGTCGTGCGGCACTTGATTATGCAAAAAACATTAGTCATGCTCCTATTAATGAAAGTCATGAAAAAACTAAGGTGTTAGGATTGTTTGAAGATGTTTTTCAGAGGGAGGGTGAGGAGAGCTATAACGATATCAGAAATGAAATGAAAGTTATTATGACTGAAAATTGTGGCGTTTTTCGTGACGACAGTCGCTTACAAGTTTGTATAGATACGATTAGAAAACTTAAAGAAAGATATAAAAGGGGAAGAATTACTGACAAGGGTAAACTATTTAATACTGAAATATATGAAGTTTTAGAGCTTGGTAATATGCTTGGTATGGCTGAGATCATAGCGGTTGGTGCAATTAATCGAAAGGAAAGTCGTGGAGGACATTCTCGGACAGACTACCCCAAGCGTGATGATGAAAATTTCTTAAAGCATAGTTTGATTTTTAATACTGAGAAAGGTATCGAAATTAAATATAAGCCAGTAATAATTACAAAGCATCAGCCTGCGGAAAGAACCTATTAATGATTACTTTTAAAATTAAACGATATAACCCTGAGAAACAGGCGGAGTCATATTTTGAAGAATTTCAATTGGACGGTACAGAAGACCTTACGTTGTTAGATTGTTTGAACCAGATCAAATGGACTCTAGATGGTAGTCTGACTTATCGCATGTCTTGCCGAAGCGCAATATGTGGGTCCTGCGCGGTCAAGGCTAATGGGCATGCAATACTTGCTTGCCAGAAGCAAGCTAGTCAATTAGTTAAAGATAATGATACGATTATTCTTGAACCGTTAGGTAATATGAAACCGATTAAAGATCTAGCGGTTGATTTCAAGCCTTTCTGGGATAAAATTGATAAGGTGAGTCCTTATCTACAGCCAGAAAAAAAACGTTTAGAAAAAGAAACAAAACAATCACCTGAACAATTCAAACTCATTGATGATGCTAGCACATGCATAATGTGTGGTGCATGCTATTCAGATTGTAATGTTCTTGAAGTAGATGATAACTTTCTAGGTCCAGCTGCACTTGCAAAGGCACAGCGATTTGTGCAGGATTCTCGTGATGTGAAAACTTTAGCCCGTGTAAAAGAATTGAGTAAACCAGGTGGAATCTGGGACTGCACTCATTGTGGGGAATGCGTTGAACGTTGCCCAAAGCCCGCGGAACCTTTTGACCGTATAAAGGAAATTATGACCGTAGCGTTAGAAGAGAATGTTACTGGTAATAATGGCGCTCGCCATGCACTATCATTCACAAAATCAGTTAAATCTAGTGGTAGTCTCAATGAAAATATTATTCCTGTAGAGTCAGTTGGCTTTTTCAATTTTAAGGGGTTATTTGATTTATTGCCAGTTGGTCTTCGTATGTTTTTTAAAGGAAAGAACCCCCCGATTTTACATAAATCTATTGAAGGTGTTGAAGATGTTAAGCGTATTTATAGGGAGTTGAACGAGTGATGAAATTTGCTTTATTTACAGGATGCGTAGCGAAAGGTGCTACGCGAGAATTAATGCTATCAACGATGAAATCGGCTGAGGGACTCGGGATAGAGTTTGTCGAAATGAAAAGTGCTGCATGTTGCGGCGCCGGAGTGGTTTCTGAAAAAAACCCACTTTTGGCCGACGCATTAAATGCTCGTACCATTGCGATTGCCGAAGAGCAAGATCTTGACCTTGTTACTATTTGTTCTACTTGCCAAGGGATTTTAAAAAAAACAGAATGTCATGTAGACTCTGATCCTGATTATAAAGGGAAAGTTAACAATGTTCTCAAAGAAGGTGGACATCAGTACGCAGGTGGAAAAGTTAAAATTCAACATTTTGCGAACGTGCTTGGTACCGAAGAAGGGTTAAATCTTTTAAGGGATAAAGTGAAGCGTCCCTTAACAGGTCTCAAAACTGCAGCATTTTATGGGTGTTATGTTTTGCGTCCATCAGAGTTATCTTTATATGAAGATCCTGATAACCCAACAGGAATGGAGGAGATTTTTAAAATCTTAGGTGCTACTCCAGTTTATTATGAGAGTCGGGTTAAATGTTGTGGGTTCCCTATTATTATGATGAATAAGAGTGCATCACATGACATGGCAGGTAATGCCCTTATCGATGCGATCGACAGTGGAGCAGATTGTGTAGTAACGGGTTGTCCTTTATGTCATTTAAGTCTTGATGCCTATCAACCTGAAATAGATAAAATGAATAAAAAGGGTTGTTCGATTCCAATTTTGCATTTACCTCAGTTAGTAGCTTTAGCTTTGGGTTATTCTCCTCAGGAGTTGGGGATGGACAAGCATATTATTTCTACTACCAGATTAGATAAAATTCTAACCTAGTTCTCAATTCCACACTTAAACTTTCACGAAGACCCTCTTTCCTCAGGAGGAAGTGTTGGCTGATTTACAATTTTTATTCAAGAAAAAAATTTTTGTGTTAGCTGGGGGATTAATTTTATTTTCAATAATTCTACTCATGCCACTTCCAGAAGGGATGACTTTATCTGGAAAACGTCTCTTGGCAGTTATAGCTTTGATGGCTTGTTGGTGGATTGGTGAAGGAACCGCTATTGCTATTACGGCACTCCTTCCTCTGATTCTTTTTCCGTTACTGGACATCATGTCAAGCAAACATGTTGCTCCCAACTATGCAAATCACTTTGTATTTCTTTTTTTAGGTGGGTTTATGATTGCCTTAGCTATGGAGAAGTGGAATTTTCATAAACGTCTAGCATTATGGATTATTGTCTTGATAGGAACAGGGGTTAAACGGATCGTTTTAGGTTTTATGGTGGCCTCAGGGTTTTTATCTATGTGGATTTCAAATACAGCTACAACTATGATGCTTCTTCCAGTTGGGATGGCTGTCGTGGGGCAAGTTGCTCGTCAGTCTACTTTAAATGGTAAACACGATAAATTTTCCGAGGAAAAGGTAATGGAAAGCATGGGGCTTATCCTCATGCTAGGCTTGGCTTATTCAGCTAGTATAGGTGGGGTTGGTACGTTAATTGGGACAGCGCCTAATATTGTTTTTGCGGGGTTTTATAAAAACCTTTACCCTGAAAACCCAGAAATAAGTTTTGTGAAATGGATGGCTATGGCAGTTCCTGTGGTCGTCATATTTATTCCTTTAGTATGGATTTACCTTTGCAAGTTTGTATCTCCCATTCCTTTGGGCCAGATTGAATTTGCCAAGGGCAACGGTGATATCATTAAGCATGAATTAGCATCACTAGGTAAAATCACTCGACCAGAAAAAATGGTTGCTAGTGTATTTATAGTAACCGCTTTGATGTGGATTTTTCGTAAACCACTGGAGTTGGGGTCAATTACAATACCAGGGTGGTCAGGTTTATTTTTAAATCCAGAAATGCTTAATGACTCAACTGTGGCAATGATAATGGGTATTTTGTTGATGATTCTTCCTGTTCACTTTGGTCAAGGAGCTATAAATAATGATCGGCGTGAATACTTTCTTCTTGATTGGAAAACAGTAGAAACACGAATGCCTTGGGGAATATTACTATTGTTTGGTGGAGGCTTTGCTCTGGCTTCAGGTTTTACAAAAACGGGGCTAACAGGTTGGATTGGGAGTCATTTGACTGGGCTATCCTCATTGCCTTTATGGGCAGTAATATTATGCGTATGTTTGATTATTACATTTTTAACCGAACTTACTTCTAATACAGCTACATCTACAATTATTTTACCAGTAATGGGAGCAGGGGCTGTTGTTGCTGGCTTTCACCCATTACTATTTATGTTGCCTGCAACACTTTCGGCATCGTTTGCATTTATGCTTCCAGTTGCGACGCCTCCCAACGCTATCGTATTTGGGAGTGGCTGGGTAACTATTCCAGCTATGTCACGTGCTGGGTTCGCCCTTAACTTGATTGGAGCAATCTTGGTAACGACACTTGCTCTTACACTTATCCAGACCCTTTTTTTATAAAAGCCCCTAAAACTCTACGTAGTTTAGAAAGAGAAAATGAAATATTTTTAAAGAATTAATCCTCTGGTATTTTATCAAAATATTCTTTAATGCAATTTACATAGAGCTATAGAAACTATCAATTTTTTTTAGGATATTTTTAAAATAGATTTTATGTTGAGGCTAAACATGTCGGTTGCCACCTTAACTTTGGATTCCGAGCAGCTTTGATTTCGTCTGGACGAGATACGACAGGTATTTGAGGTGAGTCGTGGAATACTTCAGGTTTAGTCTCAGCTAGCTCAGCTATTTTTTTCATTGCTTTAATGAACTCATCGAGTGTTTCTTTCGATTCTGTTTCGGTTGGCTCAATCATTAATGCACCTTTTACGATCAAGGGGAAATAAACAGTGGGGGGGTGAAACCCATAGTCAATGAGCATTTTTGCGATATCCTGGGTGCTCACTTTGTTTTTAAGTTGGTGTTGGTCGTTGAATACACACTCATGTAAACTTGGTCCGTCATAGGGTAGATGGTACTGTTCACCAAGAGAAAATTTTATATAATTAGCATTGAGAACGGCCATTTCCGCCACTTTCTTTATACCGTCTGGCCCTAGAGATCTTATATAAGTATAAGCTCGAACAAGGATGCCAAAGTTTCCATAGAAGGCTTTCATTTTTCCAATACTACTATGGCGGTCGTGGTTTAGTGTATACTGTCCTCCACTATGCTCAATGATCGGCTTTGGAAGAAAGGGTTCTAGTTTGTTGATGACACCTACAGGGCCAGCCCCAGGTCCGCCACCGCCATGAGGTGTGGAGAATGTTTTGTGAAGGTTAAAATGTAAAACATCTATTCCCATAGTGCTTACTTTTGTTTTTCCCATGATTGCATTTAAATTGGCTCCATCGCAGTAAACTAATCCACCCTTTTTGTGAACGATCTGAGTTACTTTTAATATGTCGGTTTCAAACATTCCTAGAGTATTCGGGTTAGTCAGCATGACGGCCGCAGTTTCTTCATCCATAATAGATTCTAATTTATTTGGATCAATGAGCCCTCGTTCATCTGACGGTATTTGAATTACACTATAACCACATAAGGTTGCAGTAGCAGGGTTAGTTCCATGAGCTGAGTCGGGTAATATAACCTTTTTCCGCTGCTTACCCTGAGCTGAATGATAAGCATGAATCATTAGCATTCCTGCTAATTCTCCATGTGCTCCAGCTGCTGGTTGTAAGCTTACAGAGTGCATACCGCTAATTTCTTTTAGATATTCTTGCAACTCAAACATAAGCTGGAGACTACCTTGTGAAAGAGAGTCGGGGGTATATGGATGATGTTGTGTGAACCCAGGAAGAGAGGCAGTTGCGTTATTGACCTTTGGGTTGTATTTCATCGTACAGGACCCAAGGGGATAAAAATTTGTGTCGATGCTAAAATTCCATTGTGAGAGTCTAGTGAAATGTCGAACAACATCGAGTTCTGTTAACTCGGGAAAGTTTTCAATTGGGTCACGAATTTCCGCCGCAGGTAGAATAGTTTCAAGTGCTAATTCTTCTGGAACGTCACATTTTGGCAGAGAATAGGCTTGACGACCTGGTGATCCCATTTCAAAAAGTAGTGGTTCGTTGAAAACAAGGCCTCTTTTTGCTATTGATGAATCGTTTAATGATTGGCGAAGAGGTTTATTCATTATTTGTCCTTAGATCAAAATGTTAACTGGTAGTTTTTAGGTTCTGAATTTAACTATAAATTTTTTACACCATTGATCACATTTTAAATATCTAACATATCATTAAATAATAGTACAAAAAATATATTGATAAACTATCAAATAATTATATCGTTTTATTATTTTTAGTAGTGTTGGCTAGTAATTGGTTTATTTTTTTTAGCACTATTTCGGGCGAGAGAGTATCTGAATTTTTTTCTTCTAGTACGATGTGAGGAATGCTTATTGGTCCCCAGCGTGAAACTTCTCCGTGTTTAAAGATTACTACTGCAGGTGTTTCTACCGCTGATGCAAAATGCATTATACCGGTATGATTGCAAAATAGAAGGTCGCTTTTTTTTATAACTAGAGCCAATTCTTTAATTGAAAGAATTGGTAGCTGGCCAATCTTTGGGTTAGCTTGTTTGTTGATTCGGTTTATTAATGGTTCTTCGCCTGGGCCACATATAAATAAAACTTCTGCTTGTTTTAAACTGGACAGTTTTTCTGCCACGATTCTGAAGTTACCTTCCTTCCACCCCCATTGTTCAATACGTGTACCAGGTTTTATTAGTACTAGTGGACGTTTCGGGTATTTGCGCAGTGCGTTTAACATGATAGTGATTTTTTTTTCTTCATCTTTATTGAAGTATAAGCATGGAGACTTTGTGATTGATGGTAAACCCACATAGTTTAGTAACTCAAGGTTGTTTAGACTTTCGTGGCGTAGTTGGTTATCAAGAGGTAAACGGATATCGTATAGCCAAGCGGTTTCATCATGCGCGTAGCTTATTTTATATTTGGCTTTGCTAATTAGAGAAAGAATCGAAGCTATTGCGCTAAATTTTTTGTTTAGTGTAAAAGCAATATCAAACTTAGTATTTCGAAGTTGTTTAATAGCCGTTCCGATATTTTTCGGTTCAAAGGGAATAATTTTGTCTATATTCGGGTTGCCAATTAAAATAGGTACATTATCTTGGCTTACCACCACGCTCAGGTGAAGATGCGGAAATGACTTTTTGATGGATTCGTAAACAGGCGTTGATAAAACAACATCTCCTAAACGATCCGGCCTTATTACTAATACAGATGTAAGGGCTGTAAAGTTTATAGGGAGTGGCGGAGGTTTTTTTTTGCTGACAAACAATCCAATTATGGCCCAAAGGATATATTTTGCATTACGTTCTAGTTTGCGAGCCAGTTCAGCCATAAGCTTTGTTTCGCCAAGTGGCAGTTCGTTTAAGGCAATGGCTGCGCTTGATCGATGAGCATGATAGGAATACCATCCTGAATGAGGTACCTTAAGTTACATTGGTTGCAGTCGAGTCCATTTTCCTCAGGGGATAATTTCAAGTCTTGCTTACATTTCGGGCAAACTAGAATTTCTAAGAGTTCTTTATCGAAAGCCATCTTACATTACCTTAAGTTTTGAGTTGAACGTTGAGAAGAGGTTACCATCATAACGCGTTCAGAGACTAATTTTTTTGTTGCTTCAAACATATTTTGTACTGTTATTTTATCCATACATTCGGTAGTTCCTAAGGGGCATTTGCGTTTCCAACAGAAACTACAGTTTAATTTGTGAAAAACTGCTTGATGACTTTTTGAGTAGGCGCCGTTGCGGTTTGGATCAGTTGGCCCCCATACCGAAATTGTTGGAACCCCTATCGCCCAACATATATGAAATGGTCCCGAATCGCCTCCTACGAATAAAGAAAGTTTTTTGTATAGCCCGATAGATTCAGCAATTGTCGTTTTAGGCGCTATCCACGAGGGGTGTTTCATGGAACCGGCGATGTTTTGAACCATTTCTTTTTCTCCAGGGCCCCAAGTGAGAAGAATGGAAAAACCTAACTCTTCTGCTAGTCTGTCGGCCAGCAGAGCATATCGTTCAATACTCCAAAGTTTAGTTGGAAAACCACCTCCTGGATTTATTCCAGCTATGGGCTTTTCCGTGAGCTTGTTATTTTTCTTCATAAAATCTTCTGAGGTATGTTCATCCTCCGCACTTATTGATATGTTAAAGTCCGTCTGAAAATGAAAGTCTCCTAAGGCTGAAAGTTGTGATAGGCAGCGATCCACTATATGACTACCGGAAGAAAGATAGTCACTTTGGTTATTATTGAACCAGGTGTTTATTTTTTCTCGACAATTTTTACGGTGGAAACCCACTCTGTTTGGCGCACCTGTTGAGCGGGCAATGACCCCGGTTTTAATTAGACCTTGCAAATCAAAAGTCCAATCAAACTGGCGTTCCTTTAATAACTTTCTTGTTCTGCAAACTTCATCCCAAGATTTTATGTTGAGATTCTGACGCCAATGTTTAGTTGGGATAGGAATCACTTCATCAAGGTCTGGGTTACATTTGATTAAGTCCTGGAAACTCTTCTCGATTATCCACGCGATATAAGCTTTAGGGTGATTTTTTCTCAAAGTTCTTAGAAAGGGCAAAGCATGAACAATGTCGCCGATAGAACTCAGCTTAATGATTAGAAATTTTTGTTTTGGCAAGTTCATTGTCGGTTGAGGGAGAAAACTTGTCTTTAAAAAGATTGAGTATGTTGATGTAAAAATATTTATATCCCATATAACCTATTAAAACCCCACATAGGGCTCCAGTCAAAACATCTGTAGGGTAGTGTACTCCAAGGTAAACTCTCGAGTAACCTATCAATAAAGCTAAAATATATAAAAAAAATGCAAGGTTTTTATAAGCAAGAGTAAAGAGCGTAGCAAATGTGAATGAGTTTATCGCATGATTAGAAGGAAATGAAAAGCTGTTCGAGCAATTAGCAATATCTTTCACATTGGTGAGGACATGGCAAGGTCTATCGCGCGCAAATAGATCTTTCATTATTGCCCCTAAAAAATCAGAAATAGATACCGCTAAACCAATTGCTAGAATCAATGCTAAGCCTGGCATTTTTTTGAGCCAGAGAAAAACCAATAAACAAACACCTCCTGGCCATATAAAATTCTGCTTGATGGAGATAAACTGCATGAATTTTAGAAAAATTCTAGATTGAAAATGCGTGTTGATCCAGTAGAATAACGAGATGTCTAGCTCGGAAATAGTGATTGAATCCCCCTAAAAATTAAAGTCATACGGATGTCGGTCTAGATTTTATTTGCTTTAAAACTTGTAGTCAAACGATTTATTGAAGAAGAGTCTCTCTGGCACAAATACATCATTTGCAAATACGTAAACTTGAATGACAAAAAAAAATAAAAACGCTTTGGTTGTTTTTGCTCGTGACCCTGTGATTGGGCAGGTTAAAACACGCCTCAATCCATTTTTAGACTTGCAAACCATTTGTGGACTGTATACTTGCTTTCTTTCTGATAGCCTTGACACGATGTGCGCTTTAGAGTCAGTCGATCATTTTATCGGTATTTATCCTTCAAGTACTTCGGGATATTTTGAACAATTAGATCCATCCTCAATTGGTACTTTTATTCAAGAGGGGAGAGATCTTGGCGATAGAATGAAAAATACTTTTTCTTTAAAATTTTCCGAAGGTTATGAACAGATTGCTATTATTGGATCAGATAGTCCTAGCTTACCTTTGGATTATCTCAGACAAGCGTTTGCTTCTAAGCGAGATGTGGTTTTAGGTCCAAGTACTGATGGAGGATTTTATTTAATTGCGATGAAAGGAAAATTTTTTAATTTATTTGATGGTATTGCGTGGGGCGGTAATACTGTTTTGAAAGAAACCTATTCTAAGTTGAAATCGAATGGCGCATCACTAGAACTACTTCCAGTCTGGTATGATGTGGACTTGCCGGATGATTTAATTTTTCTTAAAACACATTTAGAGCTTATGGTAGCCGTGGGTAAAAAAGAAGGGGCTTTGACTCAAAAGTTTTTAAATGAGTTATTTTTTTAATTATTGATTGAAAAGGTTTGGACTTTTAGATGAAAATTTTTAAACATTCAGATGCTGATTTTGAAGCAACTCTGAAGTCAGTTATTAATCGAGCTAATCTTGATCTTGAGACTCACGATATTGTGGTTCGTGAAATTCTAGGACAGGTTAAAGAGCGTGGCGATGTTGCTTTGCTTGAATATACTCATCGTTTTGATCAGTACGATTTACCTCTGGAACAAATAAAGGTGGCACGTAGCGAGATTGATGAAGCCTTTACTAAAGTAGATAATAAAGAAATAGACGCATTGAAACGGGCGGCGAAAAACATTCGTGAGTTTCATGACTATCAGAGTCAGGAGTCCTGGGAGTATGAAAAAAATGGTGTCTTTCTTGGGCAAAGTGTAAGGCCTCTTGAAATTGCAGGAATTTATGTTCCAGGAGGCAAAGCTTCCTATCCATCGTCTGTATTGATGAACGCAATTCCTGCTAAAGTTGCAGGAGTGGAAAAGATTGTTATGTGCAGCCCGGCACCAAAGGGACAATGCAGCCCCCACGTTCTCGTTGCAGCTGAGATTGCAGGGGTTGACTCCATCTTTAAAGTAGGCGGGGCTCAGGCGATCGGTGCTATGGCCTACGGGACAAATACAATTCCAAGAGTGGATAAAATTGTAGGGCCTGGTAATATCTATGTCGCTCTAGCTAAGCGAATGGTGTTTGGCCTAGTGGATATAGATATGATTGCAGGACCTAGTGAAATCCTGATCGTAGCAGACGATAGTGCACACGCAGACTTTATAGCAGCTGATTTATTGTCTCAGGCGGAGCATGATGAACAAGCGGTTCCAATTTTGGTGACTAGTTGTGAAAAACTAGCCCAAGGTGTAATGGAGGAATTGAATAAACAGGTTTGCGGCTTGAGCCGGCAGTCAATAATTGAAAGGTCTCTCGACGACCAGTGTTGCCTATTTGTCGTAAACTCTTTAGATGACGCGATCGAGATAGCCAACCATATAGCGCCCGAACACTTGGAGTTGGCAGTGAATGACCCGCATGGTTGCGCTAAGCAAATAAAAAATGCAGGGGCTATATTTTTGGGACATTATACTCCAGAGGCGCTTGGTGATTATTTAGCTGGACCTAATCATGTTTTGCCGACTAGCGGGACAGCTCGGTTCTCATCTCCACTCGGCGTTTATGACTTTGTCAAAAGGACTAGTATTATCTCTTATTCTTCTGAGGCCCTTGCAAAAGCAGCTCCTTCGGTAAGAGTTCTTGCTGATATGGAGCATTTGGATGCGCATGCGAAAGCGGTAGACGTCAGAATAAGAAAGAGTTCGTAATATTTGAATGAAAAAGGTGTTTTTTGTAGGAAAAGCACGGTTTTTTTTATCTTGACATGCAATTCTACGCATGATAAAAATTCGGAAATTGGCTAAATTTGTGCCTTTTTGTATTTGTATTTAAGTTAGGAGCACAAAAGAGGATTATTCGTTTAGATAAATGATCTTAATTAATGAAAATTGAATCAGCTGTATTGCTATAATTGGTTCTATATTTTAAATAAAAATTATAATTTTTTAATATTTGGAATACACACTTTATGAAGTCCACAAAGGAGGACAAGGCTATGCAGGGGAAAACAAGAAGCTTTAAAATTCTGCCCGTTGCTCTGTTTTTTGCATTTGCGGTATATGTTATGCCGGGGCTGGCAGGAGATGCTTTTGCAAAAGAAGCTTTTGCTGAGCAAGCTTTTGCTGAGCAGGCATTTGCTAAGGAGGTAATGGCTGCAGAAGACGATGCAGAGGGTGAGGGAGAACCTCAAATCGAATGGAGCCAAGACGTCTTCTATAAGGACTTTGAAGGCAACCCTTTGAAGGGCCCTGTGAGTGGTGCGCCAGCGCCTGAGCTAGGTGAGAACGACTACAATAACTATGAATTCGCTCCTAGTCGAATAATCCTTTGGATGGCAAACCAGCAGCATCTCTATTTCGGTAGTTTTGTTCTTGCTGTACCAATTTTCTGTATGTTGATTGAATTTGTGGGTATTCGAAGTCGTGAGAGTGACCCAGTTATGTCAGAGAAGTATGACCGTTTGGCTCATGACCTTATGAAGGTTAGTCTTACGGCCTATTCGTGGACTGCTATTTTAGGTGGTATTTTACTCTTTACATTTATAACACTCTTCCCTGGTTTCTTTAAGTACATGGCTACAATTTTTCGGCCGGTAATGCACGTCTATGCATTGATGTTTTTGGCTGAGAGTGGCGTGCTTTACGTTTACTACTACGGGTGGGATAAGATGAATGATGGCGGTTTTATGAAATGGATACACTGTAGTCTTTCTGTTTTGCTTAACCTTATCGGAACCGTCTTGATGTATCTCGCAAATTCATGGGCTACCTTCATGCAGGCTCCTGGTGGAATTGATGAGCAAGGCCGCTTTTTGGGTAACATATGGCACGTAATCCACTCAACCTTATGGAATCCAGTAGGTGTACATAGAATTTTAGGAAATATTGTTTTTGGTGGTGGAATCGTTGGAGCTTACGCTGCTTATCACTACTTGACTGCAAAAGATGAAGAAACTAAAGCCCATTATGACTGGGTGTGTTATATCGCGATGTTTATCGCAATATTTGGACTTATTCCACTTCCTTTCGCTGGGTATTGGTTGATGAAGGAAGTGTATGCGTTCCGTCAGCAGATGGGTATCACCTTGATGGGTGGAATTATGGCTTGGTTGTTTATCATTCAGGCTGTGATGATCGGGCTGCTATTTTTCGGTGCGAATTCGTATCTGCATAATAGTATGTCGCGGGTAAATGGATCGCAGCGTTACATGAAGTATTGTAAATATATGGTTCTTCTCCTCATTGTTTGTTTTACGATGTGGATGACCCCTCATACGATCGTTATGACTCCTGGAGAATTAAAAGAAATGGGAGGTGCCCAACATCCAATTGTCGGTCACTTTGGGGTTATGTCTGCAAAGAATACTGCAGTGAACTTGATGATCACTTGTACGGTTCTTTGTTTTCTTCTTTATCAAAGGTCTAATAAGAAAATAACAGTTCCATGGGCAACCGTGGGTAATTGTTGGATTTCTGCAATTTTCATAGGCGCTGCCTTGAATATTATTTTCTTGGGTGTTTATGGGTATTTTCTACCTGCAAACCAACGTGTAGGACTGTCGGTTCCACAGGTAACTACTACTCTTACGACATTGTTTGCGGGTACAGCCATTAATATCTCCATGTTTAAGGATTCCGAATCTATGGGTGATATTAAATGGGGAACGCAGTCTAAAGTGGGAACTTATGCTATCTTCCTGCTCGCGATTTCATTCACCTGGTTGATGGGATTGATGGGGTACATTCGTTCTGCGGTAAGATTATTCTGGCACGTAACTGAGGTGCTGAGAGATAATTCGCCGGATGCGTATACCTTGACCATTGGTGAAGCCGGGAAGATGCTGACATTCAATACTCTTTTCGTATGGGTGCAGTTTGTTGTTGTCTTCTGGGTTGCCAGTTTGACTGTTAAGCCGGCAAAAGCGAAAGCGCCAGACGCAGTTCCAGTTCCAGCTCAGCAGCAATAGCTGATAACTAAAGGGCTGTTATTATAATTTTAAATAATATTAATTTTTTAGAATCATAAAACGAGAGGAGTAGGGGGATGCTTCCAGAGCAACGTGATATTTTGTGGACGTTCTTGACGATAATGTTTACGCTATTTGCTTTTTACGCATTTATTAATGTTGTAAAACACTGTCGAGAGCGGGAAAATGTAAGTACGACATTCTGGGGGGCTATTTTTGGTGGCTTCCTCTTTGTCATGTTTCTTGAGGCCGTTCATATGTTTGGCCTCAATCAGCAGGAGCAACTCTCATTCTTCTTTGGGAAGATGGTTTTAACTATATTTTTGCTATTGCTCACTTGGGGTATTTTCTTCAAGAGTATGGAAATTGAAAATCAGTCCCCTCCTATCATCAGAGCTTTCTTCTGGTGGACTACAATTTCAGTTCTTCTTGCTGGTTATAGCAACTGGTTACCGCAGCAACGTTCTGATCCACCCCCAAAGGCGACAGCTTTTGTAGGTGAGATTACAATGGAAGAGTATGCTGAGATGGGTCGAGTTATTATATTTGGTACTGAGCAAATCGCCGGACAAAAGGCTATTGGTAAGGGACAATGTCCTCTTTGTCATACCTTTGATGCAGGCGATAATATTGGTCGTTGCCCTAATCTGTTTGGTGTTGGAACTCGTGGTTTAGAGCGTGTCAAGGAAGATAGATATAAGACATCGCCAGTAGCTGTTGGGGAAAACGAGCCAAAATCAAATATTATTAAAGGTGCCCCAGATCAGATTCCAGATGAGTATAGAAGGGCTGGTGCTCCTGGATTTGATGGTATGAATGCTGAGGATTACATCCGTGAGTCTATGATGTGTCCTTCTTGTTACGTGGTTAAGGGTTATGGTAAGGCCGGAGACACGGTTAGCCCGATGCCTGTAATCAGTAAGCCTCCGATTAGTTTGAATAATGTTGAGGTGAATGCGGTTATTGCATATCTGCAGTCATATAATGAGCCTGGGGATTATTCCAAGGTAACAGTTCCGCTTCCGTCGGCTGACGATGGTCCGACTGAAACTGCTGCGGAAGAAGAGGGCGGTGAAGCTCCATTGTTTGTGACAGGATCTGAGCCTATTGAGGAGATTGTTAATGTCTTAGGTTGTCCTTTGTGCCATACAATACCAGGCATTGAGGGGGCTATGGGAGAGCTTGGTCCGAAGTTGCATGAGAAGATTAATGCTCCTAAGCGCATTAAGGATCCTAGATATAAAGGTAAGGCAACAAATACCAAGGAGTATGTGAGGGAGTCGATTCTCAATCCTAGTGCGTTCTTGGTAATGAACGAAGAAGAAAATGAGCTCTACCCCGATGGCTTGATGCCGCAGGATTTTAAACACAAGCTTTCAGTAGATGCTATTGATAAATTGGTTGATTTTATAAGTCAGACAGAAGGCTAAACGATAGGAGAAGGTACAAATGAATAAATCATTTCTTAGTTTGATCCTGGCGGTTGTTGGTTTAGCCGTCTTCCATTATGGGTTGTTTCCTATCTTTACGCCGAAGGAACCCGGTTGGATAATGAATCGCTATGTGTATTATCTGATTTTTGTAATGTACATGATTGTTGTAAATGTAGGCATGAGGTTGAAGCCTCCTATGGCTCTTAAGGCCTTGTATGTGTGGCTTCTAGGGTATTATTTTTATGATGCTATTCTTGCGCCTCATATCCCTTGGACTCTATTCATCACATATATGATGCTATGGTCGATAGGAACTTTTCTTTATATCAGTCAAGACCCAATCACGTTCCGAGAGTTTAGGTCCCCTATAGTTAAAACCATTATAGGTGAGTATAAAATGGCTCGAGTGGTTGTGTTTACGTTGATGCCAATATTGGTTGGCTTTGCAACATACAATACGATCTACCCTTCATTTGCTGAGCCCGTTGAGCTGAGAACCGTTCATCCTGCACCACCATCTACCACTAAGGTGCACGGTAAGACTTACAAGCTTGAGGAGATCGGCAATCCATTTAGGACTGATGAGCAGGACAACTATAAAAACAGTTTCCCATTCCTTGATAAGACGGAATACATGAAAAATGTAACTGAGGGTGGGACGGTCTTTTTTGAGAATTGCCACTATTGTCATGGTGACCAGTTGAACGGATTGGGAATGTTCTCCCACGCATTCAACCCAACACCGGCTAACTTTATCGATCCTGGTACAATAGCCATGCTTCAGGAATCATTTCTGTTCTGGCGTGTATCTAAAGGTGGACCGGGGCTTCCAAATGAGTCAACCCCTTGGTCGTCAGCAATGCCTCCTTGGGAGGAGCACCTGACAACGGATGAAATCTGGAAAGTTATTCTTTTTGAATACTGGTATACCGGATGGCATCCAAGGACTTTTGATACAGAGGGAGCTGTTGCTGAGTAGAAGTTAATTTATTTAAAATTGGTTGAATGAATAACCTTAAAAATATTTAGTGGGGATTAAAATGAACATTAAAATTACAACTGGAAAGATGCTAAAGGTTCTTCTGGTTCTTATGTTTTCCGTTTTGTTGACGGGAACCGCTGCTGCGGAAGACGTGCCGGCGGATCCAATTCAGCAGGATAAGCTTGAAAAGGGTAAGCAGGTATATTTTAAGAGATGTGTTTGGTGCCACGGAGTTGAAGGAGCTGGAGATGGTCCCTCTCATGATCGATTGTTTACT
>Ga0209660_1000823_pt1 | contig 17545 bp, 10 predicted proteins | sample SaaInlV_100m_DNA_2_FD_184659 | JGI IMG/M metagenome (GOLD analysis project Ga0209660, IMG submission 184659) | Marine microbial communities from expanding oxygen minimum zones in the Saanich Inlet - SI072_LV_100m_DNA (SPAdes) (version 2) | ecosystem: Environmental > Aquatic > Marine > Intertidal... | reverse complement strand
ACAGGCGACTGACCAACGTCCATGGTCATGTGATTAATGAAATCATTGCCTGATTTTCGTCATCAAACAACAAGGTGTATCCACTTTATCACCTGCTTGGCCCTGACATCAATCCTCCTCCCCCACTCACCCATTCATGCCAAGAAAAAAGGCGATGGGTTTGTCAGCCTCTTTAATAACGAGAACCTTGATGGTTGGATAACTCCTTCCGGCGAACATGACTGGAAAGTGATTGACGGGGTGATCGACTACGAGGCCAGAGGCGGCAACCTTACCACGAAGAAAAGTTTCAGGGATTATATCTTACAGATCGAATGGCGTTTTAAGCGGACGGCAGGCCCCCCTTATAATGCCAAGTTGTTCGACGCCGATGGCAATGTGACCGGAAATAAACCGGTCCCGAATGCAGACTCCGGCATTTTTGTTCGAGGTTCGGGTAAATCCCAGGTCAACCTCTGGTGCTGGCCCTGCGGTTCTGGCCAGCTCTGGGCTTTTCACAGGAATGAAGATCCCGTCATTCGAAAAGGAGCAATGCCAAGGTTAAATGCAGACAAAAAGGTTGGACAGTGGAATGAAATGGAAATTACCATGAAAGGAGAGACCCTGACAGTAGTCCTCAATGAAAAGACTGTGATCAAGAAGTCGAAGATGCCGGGAGTGGGAACTGAAGGTCCCATCGTCCTGCAGCATCACGGGGGCTACAATGAGAAGTCAAAAACATGGAGCTCCGCATCCGCCCTGATCCAGTTTCGCAACATCCATATCAAGGAACTCTAGGACCTCCGACACACAATTTCCTGAACAAACCCAAACGACATACCGCTCAAATGAAAAAAACGATCACTCTCCTCATATTCTCCGTCCTTGCTTCAATCCTCTCAGCCGGCCCCAAGTATGAAGCTGTCGCCGACTGGGTAAAACTACCCGAGGGACGTGACAAGATCGGCAACATGCATGGCGATGTCGCCGTCAGTTCCGCCGGCGAGGTATACGTCAGTGTCCAGGATGCCAAAGCCGGCCTTCAAGTATACGGAAATGACGGCAAGTGGATCCGCAACGTCAAGGGTGCCCCCACCGATTTTCATGGTTTTGTCATCCGCAAACTAGATGATGGGGAGTTTATCTATGGTCCCCGACTCGGTGGACAGGAAATCCTCAAGCTCACCCTTGATGGCAAGGTCGTCCTCCGCATCCCCGCATCCACAATTCCCGACAAATTCAAAAACCGTGGCCGAGTCCGCCTGACCGGTATGGATGTCGCACCAAACGGCGACCTTTATGTTACCGACGGCTACTCCTCTGACTATGTCCACCGCTTTGACAAGACCGGCAAGTACCTAGCCTCCTTTGGCGGTCGTGGGGAACCCTACAAGTTTCGCACCCTCCACAAGATCATCGTGGACACCCGTTTCTCCCCTCCCCGACTCCTCGGTACGGACCGCGCCAACATGCGCGTCATCCACATGTCGCTGGACGGCAAGTTCATCGGTGAGGTTGCCAAGGGACTTCTCCTTCCCGCATGTGCAGCCATCCACGGGGACCTCGCAGCCATTGGTGAGATCAAGGGACGCGTCACCCTCCTAGACAAAGAGGGAAAGGTCGTTAAGCAGTTAGGCTATAATGACAAACAGGACGAAGTCGGTACAAACCGAACCCCAAAAATTAAGTGGCGCACCGGTATCGTGACCGCACCCCATGGAGTAGCCTTCAATGCCAAGGGGGATCTCTTTGTTGCCGAGTACAGCACCATTGGACGTGTACATCGCCTGAATACAAAATAGGTAACGAGGTACTGGTTTCGCCTAATATTCCCTCCAGGCAACAAACCTCTGGGGCAGGAATTGTGATCCATCAGAGGATGGGTTTATAAAATTCCTATTCTTGGAACTTGCAAAAATATAGGGATGCGCCAGAGATTTTATTTATTATGAGGATGAAATCAAAGGAACATGGGGCCATAAGGGAAAAGCTGAGTATCGGGGTGGATTTTAACCCGGGCTCCAAACATTATACAGAAGCGGTCAATTCAGCGAATTTAAAGCTGGTTGCACTCGGGCATTCCCCCGTTGGTGACGTTGAATCAAATCCGGGAATTCGGCTCGGAGGATTCCTGATCCATAGCTATCAGGAGCAACGCAGATTGCTCTCGGGATACCTTTGCCCTGCCGACCAAAGGATACAGGACTTCCTGAATGAGGTTTTCGGTGAGGACTCACCGAAGTTGCCCGGCAACACCTTTGAACTGGATCATCATGGCCTGGCCCGGGTGGTTTCAATCCCGAGGGATGGACAAACCTACAAAAATGATATCATCGAATCCTACAGGGTGAAACAAGGAGTCCTTCACAACCCAATTAAGGACCGAAGAACCACCAAGGGGGTCTTCCATGTAACCGATCACGGATTGCCCATTGCCGACGATAAGAAGGCCGTTCCTGTCGATGCTGCACGCAGGATTTTCCAGGCGGCCATGCAACCACCTGAAACCCTTTCCGAAATGCCGTTTGCCAGCGAAAGCGACACCCCTGTAAATTGCTGGTTGTCCCTACTTCTGCGTCCAGTGGTTTGCCCGGATGTAGATGGCTTTATTCGTAAAAAATCCTTGGAGACCCGCTTCTTTGCCCCGGCATCCATGGCGGCCAACCTCGACTTCGTGGAAAGCATTTTCGGCAATGCCGGTGACCCGTTCCTGGTGGAGAACGATGCCGGGTTTGACGTGGAGCACTGGACCGGTCACACCGGTTGTGTCATCCTCGCGCCACAACTGACAACGCTAAAAAAGAAGGATATCGGGCTTCCGCACGTGAATGATGCCACCGACCGCCAGAAGCGGGACGGCATGTGCTGGGAGGATGAGGCGGAACTCTATAATGAGGGAGGAGCATTCAAGCTGACCCTGCGTGACGAAAAGGGACGAATCATAACCTGTATAGCGGACAATTACTTCGGCTATTGCAAGAAAGAGGTCAAGACACAGATCAGTTTCTCGGCAAACTTGTATGGAATTTCCGAGGAGGAGCATGCGGGCGGGGCCGTGGCCTTCCCCAGTTACAACCTTGGCCAGCATTTTGACCCCCTGAAAATCCTTCCGAGACTGCAAGCCACATACACCACCAATATAGAACGTTTCAGTTCCTTCATGGAGGCACAACCCGGGGGCTATGCAAGGGATCGCAACCAACCGACCATATTCTACGTCCCGGAACACGCATCCTTCGACATCCGCGACCAACTGGTGACATGGAAGAATTCCGAGGGTGAAACGGAATCCCTCCAGATTCGCCCGGGAGAGATGTATATCCTCCCCTCCGGATACCGGGTCGAGATGCGCAAGTCCGTGCACAGTAAACGCTGGCGCCTGATTGGAACCGTGGGTGAAGGCTTTCTCTGCCACAAGCCCTGCACCGTTTCCGGGGGCGGTAAATCTGAAATCTCGAAGCAACTTAATGATGTAATACTCGGCGGACCTGTCTTTGTAGCCGACCTTGAAAAGGATCTCATGAAGGTACGGGAAATTCTGGATTACGACTACTCAAACCGCTACCTGAAGCCAGAGGAACACAATATCCGAAACCGCCCGATCCTAAGCCCCTTGCGATCGATGGGATCGATGATCAAGCTACTTACCCCGCTGGAGGATTACTACACGGATGAGTACAATGAGTGGCTTCTCGCCATCCCCCAACACGTAAAGGAACTCATCCTGATTATAAAGAGAGAGCATCGACCTGAATGGGGAGATGAATGGGAACACAGATTCAGTGTGGACAATATTGACGACCGACCCGGCAATGAACTTTTTCTAAACGGTCGCAAGCTGCACATGAACTACCTTCGGGTTGGTTTTGATGATCGTGGCAACCGCCGCCTTTTCAGCCTTCGGGAAGACTTTGAACCTGCTCTCAAGATCATTGCAGAGGATGACATCACAGCATCTGTAGTCGCCCCCATCAGCAATCTGACTGAACTTGGGCCAGGCGACTTCACGGAGGCAGCAAAGTTTGTACATAATTGCGAATTCCGCCTCTTCCAGCGCCCGGACGATGCCATTATTCGTGGCTTCGACCACCGGAGTGAAGAGGACTTCACCAAGCACGGAAACTTCCTGAGCAACTACGCTCCCATATCCTCGGAAAAAGTCAGGGAGCAGGTCAGCCAGACCCTGGACTTTGAGGAATACACCAAGCCAATGCAGGACTTCCTTCGAAGTGCGGCCCAAGTCGAGGATGGTTACGCCTGCTCATCGGCCAATCCGCGCATCGTGGATGGGAAACTGACCAAGAACCCGCGCTACCTGCAGGTAAGACCCGACCTTGAGATGGATCGTACCGTGTATGCGGCAAACATTGGCACACGGCTTCGCCGTAATCTTGCCCCGAACAGAGCGGTTCTCTATCCTGTCCGCGCCGTGCTGCCGGGACGCAGGAACAATCCACCGGAACCGGAAAACGGAATCCCCGCGCTTTGCTGCTTTGCTCCCATTCATTATGTAGAGCTCCCGGAGTTGTTCATGGACTTTATTGCCAGCCTTACCGGAAAATCACCGTCAACCACAGGAGCCGGTTCGGAAGGAGCCATGACAAAGGCCCCATTCAATGCCATCCTCCCGATTCACGATCTCAATACAGCACTAATAGCGTACGCAACCACGGGGCAGGGGGCATTCGTTACATCAGCAGGATGGATTGGACCCAAATACAAGGTCGACCATGATATCAGCCTCCTGATTCCCGAGGTCTGGAGCCGCCTTCGGGTTGGAGAGAACGCTCCGCGCCTATTGATTGAACGCGGTTACCTGGAACGAGTTGAGGACTACGAGAAGGATGGCCGAATCATTCCCGCAGGTCGCCTTGGGTACCGGATAACCAAGCGTTTTGCCCACGAATATTTTGGACGCATTTTCCATGACCCGGACTCAGTATTCCCTGAAGACATGCTCCAGCCTGAACTTCAGGATGCAAGCATCTACGCTGAAAGCATCCTCAACATTGAAGCCTCCCAGCAACGGGTTGCCCAGGCATACTTCCTGGATGGGTCGGCAGAGTTGGCATGTCCCCCGATACGTGCGCTCCTTGAAATCATGGCCAGTGAGGAACTTGACGACTCCCGGCTCCGGGATCCGGCATTCCGTGACCTGTTCAAGCCTGATGCCATCCTCTCCAGTGACTGGTACCAGGCCCGGATCGACTCACGAATTGGCTACATGAAAGGATTCTGGGACGGAAGCATCAACTACCTGGAAAAGTTTCTTGAGGCCAAGGCCAATGCGGAGGCGGCCCAATACATGCACATCAAGGAACGGATCGCATTCTGCAAGGATGCCCGGGGAGACCTTGATGAACCGGACTACCGTCGCACACTAATTGGCAGCCTAGGTCGGGAACCCGACTTCCATCCAGCCTGAACCTGGACTGGTTGCACACACATCCCGCAAAATTAATTTGCGGGAACTCCGAAGGGTCTCCTATATGGAAACCTCGAATCCACATGAATTCCCTGAAAAAGGAGCATCATGAAAGACATCCTGCCGATAATCTGCTCCCTGCTAATTCTCAGACACCGATGGGATGCACCCAGAATAATGGGAACACTGAAGGATAAAAATGTTAAGGATGGCGCGAACATTGCGAATCCTCCTGACCCTAGGAAACGGGGAAACACTTTGTTACGCCGCGCCGTAATCCAATACACCTGCCTGCAAATTACAGCGCGACTTTCATGAACCCCTCCCTTTTCCTGGCCTGTTTCTTCATTTACATCGCCGGGATGATTGTCTTCGGCTGGTGGATGACCCGCCGAAAGCAAAGCGGCAGTGACTTCCTCCTCGGCGGACGTTCCCTACCTTTTTTCCTGACGCTCGGCACCACCATTGCCACCATGGTTGGCACCGGTTCCTCCATGGGTGCCGTCGGCAAGGCCTATGAGAATGGTTGGGGTGGCTCACTCTATGGCGTTGGCGGCGCACTTGGCATCCTGGTCGCCGCCTGGTTGTTCGCACCGGTGAGGGAACACCGCTTCATGACCATGGCCGAGGAGCTGGCATCCTACGTCGGGGCCAACCGGGTTGTGCTCAACCTGGTCGCCGTCTTCACCTTCCTGGCCAGCGTGGGCTGGCTGGGGGCACACATCCTGGGCGGCGGGGCCTACCTCCAGTTTGCCACCGGCATCGATCCTTTCTGGGCCAAGGTCTCCATCGCCCTCGGCTTCGGCATCTACGCCATGATCGGGGGTTACCGGGCGGTCGTCTGGACCGACACCCTGCAGGCAGTCGTCCTGTTCGGTGGTTTCCTGCTCACCGCCTTCTTCGCACTCCAGATTGTTGGCGGCTGGGAGGGACTCCGGGCAACCCATGCCGAACTGGCCGCCAGGTCGACCGGCAATTCCGTACTCCCCGGCCTGTCCCTGATCGTCGTCATCGGTGTTGGTGTCCTCGGCACCCCTGCATTTCGACAACGCATTTATTCCGGAAAGTCCGTCCGTGAAATCCGCAGGGCCTATACAATTTCCGGTTTCCTCTACCTCGCTTTCTGCATTCTCCCGGCCATCATCGGCATGGCTGCCTACAAGACTTTTCCTCAACTCGAGAATCGGGACCTCGCCTTCCCGAACATGGCCACGGAGACCCTGCCGCTGGCACTCGGCATCCTTGTCCTGCTCGCCGGCCTCTCCGCCACCCTCTCCAGCGCCAGCTCCGATGCGATCGCTGGCGTCACCACTGTCATCCGCGACCTTTACAAGCTCGTCCTAGGGCGGGTACCCGAACCGGGACGGGTGGTCACGCTCTCCCGGTACTCCCTTGGCATCACCACCGCCCTGGCACTCGGCATGGCATTGGCGGCCGACAACGTAATCGACTACATCAAGCTGATGATTTCCCTCTTTCTAACCGGCATGTGCGTGGTCGGCGTCCTAGGTCGGACTTGGCCCCGTTACAATGCCGCCGGGGCCATTGCCTCACTGGTGGGTGCCTCGGCCACCGCCCTGGCCTTTAAATTCATGCCGGATTGGAATGAATACTGGGGAAACCCGGTCATTCCCTCGCTGGCGGTATCGATTGCCATTGGGGTTGGCTTCTCGCTTTTCACTCCACCCGATCCCGTGTCACACAAGGAAGCAGTGAAACTCCTTGCCAGCGAGCGTGAGGCAATGGAGGAGTAATCCCACGCTCACTGAACACTGCTTAAAATAAACCGGCGGGGTCCGGCTCGTGCTTCTCCGGTCGCTTGCCCCGGCATGGCTCCGCACATGCGTGGCGGCTCCCTGCGTTGCACTTCGCTCCCTGTCATTACTGGATCTGGAGACTGAGACGGAAGCCCAGGCGGTCGAGCCGGTCGTCCGGCGTGCGCCTGTACCGGTACGCCGATCGCATGTCCCTGCCGAAGTTGTACCAGCTGCCGCCACGGTAGACCCGAACCGAACCAGTTTCCGTGCCTGCAGGATCGCTTACAGCACCGGCCGGGTAATTCCCAAACCAGTCTGCCGTCCATTCCCAAACATTGCCGTGCAGATCATGGAAACCCCATGCATTGGCCGGGTAGCTGCCCACATCCGTGGTCTTGTTCAGACCACTGTCTTTGAAATTCGCCTGCTCCGGCGTGATGGTCGCACCGAAGCTGTACGCCGTGGTGGTTCCGGCCCGGCACGCATACTCCCACTGCGCCTCCGTGGGCAGACTGTACCCGATGCCTTCCGGCAGGCGACCCGCCTCGCTTTCACGCTGTGTCAGTTTCTCGATGAACGCGATCGCTTCGTCCCAGCTAACCATTTCCACGGGAAGGTTCGGCCCCTTGAATTGACTTGGATTGACGCCCATCACCTCCTCATAGAGCGCCTGCGTTACCTCGTTCTCGCCCAGCCAGTAACCCTGCGTGAGCGTCACCTCGTGCTGAGTCTCATTAGATCCACGTTCCGGCTCCGACCCCGGGCTGCCCATTGTGAAAGTGCCGGGTTCCACCCAGATCATTTCCAGGCCGCTGCCTCCAACATAGTTCTCCCCGGGAGCAGGCGGTTCCGGTTCCGGTGGCAGGATCTGGAGACTGAGACGGAAGCCCAGAATGTTGCGCCGGTAGTCCGGCGTGAGCCCGGTCCGGAACGCCGATCGCAAGTGCCTGCCGTTGCTGTACCAGCTGCCGCCACGGTTGACCCGTAGCGAACCAGTTTCTGCTCCTGCAGGATCACTTACAGTACCGGCCGGGTAATTCCCATGCCAGTCTGCTGTCCATTCCCAAACATTGCCGTGCAGATCATGGAAACCCCATTCATTGGCCGGGTAACTGCCCACATCCGTGGTCTTTCCAAGGCCACTGTCTTTGAAATTCGCCTGCTCCGGCGTGATGCTTGCGCCGAAGCTGTACGTCGTGGTGGTTCCCGCTCGGCACGCATACTCCCACTGCGCCTCCGTGGGAAGACTGTACCCGAAGCCTTCCGGCAGGCGACCCGCATCAAGCTCGCGTTGGTTGAGCTTTTGGGTGAACGCGATCGCATCGTCCCAGCTCACCTTTTCCACAGGAAGCTCCGGCCCCTTGAATTGACTTGGATTGACTCCCATCACCTCCTCATAGAGTGCCTGTGTCACCTCATTCTCGCCCAGCCAGTAGCCCTGCGTAAGCGTCACCTCGTGCTGAGTCTCACCAGTTCCACGATCCGGCTCCGACGCCGGGCTGCCCATTGTGAAAGTGCCGGGTTCCACCCAGATCATTTCCAGGCCGCTGCCACCCACATAGTTCTCCCCGGGAGCAGGCGGTTCCGGTTCCGGTGGCAGGATCTGGAGACTGAGACGGAAGCCCAGACCGAAGTTCCGATAGTCCGGCGTGAACCCGAGCCGGTTCGACGATCGCAAGTCCCTGCCGTTGAGGTTCCATCCGCCGCCACGGGAGACCCGATTCGAACCTGTTTCAGGGCCTGAAGGATCGTTTACAGCACCGGCCGGGTAATTTCCATGCCAGTCTGCTGTCCATTCCCAAACATTGCCGTGCAGATCATGGAAACCCCATGCATTGGCCGGGTAACTGCCCACATCCGTGGTCTTTCCAAGGCCACTGTCTTTGAAATTCGCCTGTTCCGGCGTGATGCTTGTGCCGAAGCTGTACTTCGTGGTGGTTCCCGCTCGGCACGCATACTCCCACTGCGCCTCCGTGGGAAGACTGTACCCGAAGCCTTCCGGCAGGTGACCCGCATCAAGCTCGCGTTGGTTGAGCTTTTGGATGAACGCGATCGCATCGTCCCAGCTCACCTTTTCCACCGGAAGCTCCGGCCCCTTAAAATTACTTGGATTGACTCCCATCACCTCCTCGTAGAGTGCCTGCGTCACCTCGTGCCTGCCCAGCCAGTAGCCCTGCGTGAGCGTCACTTCGTGCTGGGTCTCGTCAGATCTACGATTCGGCTCCGACGCCAGGCTGCCCATCAGGAACGTGCCCGGATCCACCCAGATCATTTCCAGGCCACTGCCACCATCGTAGTTCTCTCCGGGAGAAGAACCTCCATGATCATCGGGGGCAATGCGGTTGGCAATGACCTCGACACGGCCATCCTCGGTATACTTGTTGTCCCAGTCGACACCCATGTCCCAGATGGCTTCCAGTTTTTCACCGGGAGCAACACCGGGGCCAACTGCCCCTGTGACCGCAGTGGCGGTGGTGTCAAAGGTTTCGCCATTGTCCGTGGACCAGCGGATCGTGACCGTGCAGGCCCGACCATCGCCTACAGAAAGGTTGTAGTTGATACGGAGGAGCTTGGTGCCCACGATTTGCGAGGCAATTACATTGCTGACATCCGGGGTCTTCAGCGGAAGGACCAGATGAAGGGTGGACTCCTTTTGAATATTATAATCCTGGAGGGTCCTGCCATCCTCCAATTGCTTGCCGGCAAAGATGAGTCGCTGCTGATCCGGTGGGATTCCCTCCTTGTCCTGGATCTTGGTTTTGACAGCATACATGGTGTCAGTCCCCTCCACCTCAAGGGTAATGGTTTGCCCGGTAAGGGTTTTCACAAATATTTGCATGCCATTCGCATTGGCTGCAGCAAATACAAAACCTAGGAGGATTAAAACTGTCCGGATACTTGAAGACATGATTACGAGAAGTAAGTCATATAAAATTACTGCGCAACTAATTTATTTTAGATCGTGAGAGCGTCTTCTTTTGTACCCGAATGGCAGGATAGTCTTGTCCAAGGAAGAGGAACACCAGACGCTTCGGCAAGCAATATGAAAAAATCCTCCAGTCTCTAATTATCCGGGATTTTCTTTTCCTTGGAAGGTATCATATCCAGAATCCGAGTCGCACGAGAATTTTCTGGATCTATCCGAAGCGCATTATTGCAGGCTTCAGATGCAAGACATAATTTGCCTAACGAATGAGCTAGAGTGGCTAAAAGTGTATGCAATCGAAGCTCTTGTGGATAACAATCAATTCCTCTCTGTGCACATTCAATGGCTGAACTCAAATCTCCACTATCCATTAGATGGATTGCTGTTGAGAGAATTCCTGGGATAGGATGCTTCATCGGGAATTTAAATGCATAGCTTTGATATTCACCAGCCCAATGGGAAGATTTAGAGCCAGTAAGATGAGTCGAATCTGCTCCAAAACCGATATTCTCCACCAGATTCCAATTGGGGCTTATGCAATAAGCGCGATGCCTCACCATACAAAGGGACCATTGAGTATCCCAGGTATCTATCTCTCCTTTTACGATCACTTGTGAATAATGGAGTGATGCCCTCCACTCTAAAGATTTCTCCATATTATAATCATTCCGAATAGGACACATAGTCATCCAGAATTGATCTTCGTGGGTGTAGTTGGAAAGATCAAAAATATAGTGACGCCAGGCCCTTCTCCAGGTAGCCCATCCCCAGATCCCACAATTAAAGTCAAAAGTATAACCATCTCTGTCTTCATAGGTAAAAATGGAATCATTAGAGCTAATTTTTTCTTTGGACTGTAAGCCTGAAATCATAAACACACTTTCATCATTTTTATAATATGAAAGAAGTTCGTCGCAATATGGAAAAAAGTCCTGATGTGGCAAAGTATCATCTTCTAAAACAATGACACTCTCCTCGTATTTGAGAACCTCAGAAACACCACTACTTACCCGAAGGCCACACCCAAGGTTTATATCACTGTAAACCTTATGTATTGGACACTTCCACGGTAAGGATTCAACCAATCCACGCACCTCCATACAGAGATCAAATTCACCCTCAACATCTGAGCGAGGACCATCTGCAACTAGGTACACAGCAGGAGGATCGGCATCTATAATTCGAGATGCAACCTGAAGTAGACAATCTTTACGGTTAAAGAAAAAAAGAGCTACAACATGCCTATGCTGATTTTCCATAGAATCTACCTTTTGGAAATAGAGCTAAAGATTGAATTGAATATTATAATCGATCAGGGACCTGCCATCCACCAATGGCTTGCCCGTTGCCTGATCCGGTGGAATTCCTTCCTTGTCCTGGATCTTGGCCTTGACAGCATCAATGGAAGTAGCCCGCCTCCATCTTAAGGGTAATAGTTTCCCCAGTGAGGGTTTTCACAAATATTTGCATGCCATTCGCATTGGCTGTAGCAAATACAAAACCTAGGAGGATTAAAACTGTCCGGATACTTGAAGCCATGATTACGAGATGTAGTTCATATAAAATTACTGCGCAACTAATTTATTTTAGATCGTGAGCGTCTTCTGTTGTACCCGAATGGCAGGATAGTCTTGCCCATGACCTTACCCGGGATTACACTTGCAAAATTCCCAAAGCATCGGGGGGTGCCAAATAGATCAAGAGGTATTTCCTGCAAACCCGGCAACGTAGAGCCGGTAGGATGCACACCTGGCAGTCTCATGTGAACGGACTGGCACCGCCTCCACCTGAAGTCCGACCCTGCCCAGGCGTTTCTCAAATTGTTCATCTGCCCCCGCAGACCAAAACACAATCCGTCCATCCTGCTTGAGCGCCCTGCAGATGGATCGAATACCCGCTCTGGAGTAAAGGGATGCATTGCCCTCACTGACCATGGCAACCGGTCCATTATCGACATCCAGCAGGATTGCGTCATAAGTCCCGTGTTCAGCCTTGCGAATGAAGCGGGTCACGTCCGCCGTATGGATCTTGACCCGTGGATCATCCAGGCAGGAACCATTCAGGTGTTGCAAGTGTGTACGGTTCCACTCGATGACCTCGGGGATCATCTCGACCACATCAACCTTTGTCTCCGAAGAGACGGATTCCAGTGAACTCCTTAGGGTAAACCCAAGGCCAAGACCACCGATCAGGACCCTTCCCTTCTGTTCCCGCCCCAAACGGGCAACGCCCAGGGTCCCAAGCATGGTTTCAGATGCAGTGGCCCGGGAATGCATCAACTCCTTGCCATCAAGGGATATCGAGTAGGAACCGTCATGCTCGACAAGTTCGAGCAAGCCTCCTGTTGGGGATGTGGATTCAGCGAGCTTGATGCGTGGTTTCATTTAAGTGAAAAGGTTGTGTAGAATCCTGATTGTGCGCTCAAGCTGAAATTGAATGAAGTGAATGATACGGCATGAACAATGAAACTTGTGAAAAAAGTTCAAACTGTGCAAAAGGAAATCAAAGGGATTCGTAATTTAAAATCGCTTTTGACACATGACTTTAAATGAATTTCATATCAAGGACACCCACAGTGCAGATGAAAAACCGAAAATGAAGAGGTCGACAAACATAACTCCATTCCGGGCAACCTGCCTGGCAATCATAGGGTTTTCCTCGCTCCTGCAGGCCGGGGAACCACTCCCCCTCCCGGAAAATACACCATGGAACCTGACTCAATTGAAGAAGACTCCGGATTTCAAATGGATCAGGCAGGATGGAGAGGTACATTCTCTGAAGTATAGCGGTGAAAAATACAGGGGGAAACCCACCAGCGTCTTTGCTTACTACGCCTCGCCGGCAACCCTTGGCATCAAGACCAAGGGCAAGGTGCCGGGGATCGTGCTTGTGCATGGTGGTGGTGGATCCGCTTTTTCAAAATGGGCACATATCTGGGCAAAGCGTGGATACGCGGCGATTGCCATGGATCTCGCAGGCAAGGGTGAAGGCCGCAAACGTTTGGCGGATGGTGGGCCGGACCAGGGCCACCGGGAAAAGTTCTCCACCATCGACGAACCCCATGAAAACCAATGGACCTACCATGCGGTTGCCAACGTGGTGCGGGGACATTCGTTGCTGCGAAGTTTACCGGGAATCGATGCCGACAACATTGCGCTGACGGGTATCAGTTGGGGTGGTTACCTGACCTGTATCGTGGCCGGGGTGGATGATCGATTCAAGGTGGCCATGCCGGTCTATGGATGCGGGTTCCTACGGGACAACAGTGTCTGGACAAAAAGTGAATTTGGCAAGTTGTCGGGAAAACAGTCTGACAAGTGGCACAATCTTTGGGATCCATCGAGGTACATCGGGTCTGCAAAAATGCCGGTAATGTTCCTCAACGGAACCAATGACTTTGCCTACCCGATGGACAGCTATGCCAAGACCTGCGCGCTGGTCCGGACCGAGAAAAATTACAGCATCCAGCTGCGAATGAAACACGGTCATATCTTTGAGTTCAGGGAATTCTTCCTGTTCGTGGACCAATATATCCGCGACACCACGCCAATGGCGGTGGTCTCAAGACCGATGGTCAAGGATGGTACCGTTCATGCAGCAGTAAAATCTGAAACCAGGCTGGTCTCTGCACGGCTCCACTTCACAACCGGACCCCATGAACAGAATCGTTCCCGCCCCTGGACGACGGTGGACCTTGAGGTCGCCAGTAAAAAGGTTTCCGGTTCGGCTCCACCCAAAAATGCAACCGCCTGGTACATCGATGTGACCGATGAGCGCAAGGCCCTGACCAGCAGTGAGGTCATGATACCATGAGAAATTCAATATTCATGCTTTTCGCCGTTTTGGCCGGTTATGTTCCCCTCCATGCTACCGAAACGTTCGATTATCATTCCATCCGACGGCAGGGAAAGGTAACCAATAATGGTATCATCGAGGGGGAGTCCGATGTGACACGACACGGCAAGGCAAGGGCTCAGGGAATGAAGGGATTTGGCCCGCACTGGCATGGGGATGAACACCTTCTGTGGGACGGGGTTGTGGGCCAAACGAACCTCATTGAATTTAGCGTACCCAAGGCCGGCCGGTATGCACTGGATATCCAGTGGACCCTTGCCCCCGACTACGGGATTTTTGAAGTGAGCCTGAATGACATGGTCATCGCACCGGCACTTGACCTGTACTCCAATCGTGTGGAACTTTCACCACTCCAGAAGGTGGAATCCATCGACCTCAAGAAAGGCCTACAACGCCTGGTCGTAAAATTGACGGGGGGCAACCCCAAGTCTCGAAAATTCCAGGGCAGGGGTTACCTCTACGGACTTGACTACATTCGCCTGACGGATCTTTCCCCAAAACCGGAAGCACACCGGGAAACCGGGAACATAACGACAAGCCAGGCCACCCTGAATGAGGTGCAACCCCTGCTGGCAAAGTACTGCTTCACTTGCCATGGAAAAAAGAAGGTCAAGGGCAAGATAAACCTCGAGGCCATGAACCGCCGCGATGACTTCCTTAAGAACGTGGAGGTATCCCGGTTGGCGGCCGAGGCTGTTTCCTTCGCGGAAATGCCGCCCAAGGAATCAAAAATAAAACCTGAAACACTGGAACGAAAAAGAATCGTCAGCTTTTTCAATGGGATCGTTGACGAGTACGTACGGGATAATTCAACACTTGAGCCTGTGGTGATGAGGCGTCTCAACCGTTACGAGTATAACAACGCCGTTCGGGACCTGCTACGGTTGAGGGGCGACATATATCCACTCCCGGAGAAGGTCATCCGCTCCGGCAACTACTTCAACCCCGCCTCCGGCAACCTGCCAGCAAGGATTAGCGTGAGCAATCGTACCCTCGGCAAGAACCAGGTAGAGAAACAGATCCTCCAGGGAGTCGATCCCTTTGCCATCGACCTGCAGGCGGAGCACGGGTTTAATAACCAGGGGGAGCAGTTGAGCATTTCTCCCCTGCTGCTTGAAAGCCTCCTGAAACTTGGCCGGTCCATCGTGAACAGCCCCGAGTTTGACCGCTACACCGCCCTGTTCGGAACCTTCTTCAAGGATGATGGCAAACTCGTTGAGGAACGCCTGCGTCCATTCCTGGAACGTGCCTTCCGTGCACCAATTGAAGAAACTGTACTGAAACGCTACGCCTCCTATCACAGAGAGGAGCAGTCTAGAACGGGTTCCTATACCCAGGCCATGAAGAATGTGGTGGCCGCGGTGCTGGCCTCACCAAAGTTCATCTACGTGGCAGAGTCCAAGAAGAATGCCACAGAAAAGTCACCGGTCAATGACTACGAAATGGCCCAGCGGCTCGCCCTCTTCCTCTGGAGCAGTATTCCTGACCGGCAGCTTATTGATTTGGCCCGCTCCGGCAAACTGCATCAACCGGATGTATTGGACCAGGAGGTGCGGCGCATGCTGGATGACCCCAGGAGCCGTGCACTGTCCGAGAACTTTGCACGACAGTGGCTGCGGTTGGACCAGCTTATCACAGCGGTCCCGGACTTTGACCGCTTCCAAGTCTACTATTCAAGGATCGGATGCGAACAATGGAAATTCGGCCTGCAGACCATGGTCGAACCCCTGCTCCTTTTCGAGAGTATCCAGGTGGAGGATCGTTCCATTATGCTCCTGGTTGACAGCAACTACAGTTACCGTTCCGATGAATTGCAGAACTGGTACAGCAAACCCGGCGAACCTTTTGGGAAAAGAGGAAATCGAAACCGTTTCAACACCAACTCCCAAAACTTTCAACGTCGTACCCTGGCCAACCGCCGCGAGGGAGGAGTCATGACAACCGCTGCAGTCCTGACCATGACCTCAACGCCTCTTCGAACCAGTCCCATCAAGCGCGGTGCCTGGGTGGCAACCGTCATCTTCAATGATCCACCGCCACCGCCTCCGGATGTGGTCCCTGAAATCGAGGCCGATGATGCCGAGATCGAGGCCAGGGGACTCACCATTCGCCAAAGACTCAAGCAACATGCCACCGATCAGTCCTGCGCCAGCTGCCACGCCAAGATTGACCCGTTGGGCTTTGTCCTCGAGAGTTATGACCCCATTGGCCGATGGCGCGAAAAATATAGTGGTGGACTGCCGATCGACGCCAGTGGACGCATATTCGGGGACAAGGAATTCAAGGATATCATAGCCTTCAAGGATGCGATCCTTGATCAGCCACAAAACTTCATGCGTGGATTCAGTGAACATTTGCTGGCCTACGCCCTTGGCCGGGAATTAAAAGTCACCGACAAGCCCGCAGTGGATCGTATCACGCGGGAGGTCATAGCCGACCATGGCCGATTCTCAACCGTGGTGGTTGAGATTGCCAAGAGCTTCCCATTCCTTCATAAAACCAGCCAGAAAGAGCCACAATGAACATCCTCAAACAGAATCAACTGCCCCGTCGCACCTTCCTGCGTGGATGTGGGGCGGCCATGGCACTCCCCTTCCTTGACGTGATGCAGGCCCATGGGGCAAAGGCGCCCAAGCCTCCCCGCCGACTGGCCTTCTTCTACACGCCCAACGGCGTTGCCCAGAAAGCATGGCACCCGACGGAAACCGGGGATAACTTCGCCCTGAGCCCAACACTGAAACCACTGGAACATATTCGGAAAAAGATTTCCCTTCACACCAACCTGGACCGCATCAAGGTGCCAGGGACCGATGGGCACGCCCAGGCCGGGGCCTGCTACCTCAGCACGGCCACCCCGGAGGAACTCTCCCCAGCCGGGTACCCACTCAAACGAACCATTGACCAGGTCATTGCCGACGTTGCCGGCCAGTCAACAGCCTTTCGATCCCTTGAGCTTTCCTGCAACAGCTTTACCGACAACCGGGAGTCCGTCTACTTTGACAATATCTCGTGGTATGGGCACGGGCACGTGGCCCGTTCCCTCAAGGATCCTCGCAAGGCCTTCCAGCGCCTGTTTGCCGTCAAGGAACACCAGGCCAACGCCAGTATCCTCGACCTCGTCCTTTCCGATGCCAGGGATCTCCACCACAAGCTGGGACGACTGGACAGCCACAAGCTCGATGAGTACCTTGACTCAGTCCGCACCGTGGAGCAGCAAATCGAACGCATCTCACGTCGACAGGCCGACATACGGGATCTCAATCTCGAGCAACCCGAGAAACTCTGGACCACCATGCGCCGGGATGAATACATCCAGGTCATGGGTGACCTGATGATCCTCGCGCTGCAGACCGACCTTACCCGTGTGGCGTCAATGATGGTCGCACCGGAACGATGGGACACTCCCCTCATGTTCCACGACGTTTTCGACAAACCCATCCGCCATCACGGATGGACCCATAATCAAAACAACCAAAAGGTACTCACCGACCTTGAGCGCCTGGACCTGTTCCACATGGAGCAGTACGCCCGGCTCGTCACCAAGATGGACAATATTAAGGAAGGTGATGGCAGCCTTCTGGACAGCATGATGTTCACCATGGG
>Ga0209660_1000820_pt1 | contig 17589 bp, 18 predicted proteins | sample SaaInlV_100m_DNA_2_FD_184659 | JGI IMG/M metagenome (GOLD analysis project Ga0209660, IMG submission 184659) | Marine microbial communities from expanding oxygen minimum zones in the Saanich Inlet - SI072_LV_100m_DNA (SPAdes) (version 2) | ecosystem: Environmental > Aquatic > Marine > Intertidal... | reverse complement strand
AGGGTGATTCAGTCATTTCAGTACAACTGACAGACGGTGATCAGGAGTTGTTTTTTGCGACACGTGACGGAATGGGTCTGCGAGTTAACGAGTCTACTTTGCGGCCAATGGGACGTCAGGCACGTGGAGTTAGAGGTGTAAGACTTCGTGAAGGTGACAGGGTGGTTTCCGCGTTGGCGCTCACAGGTACAGGCGAAGTATTGACTGTTACTGAAGGCGGATTTGGCAAAAAGACACCGATCGCAGATTATACACTAGCGAAAAACAGGGGTAACTACGGAATGCGTACCATCCGGATTACTGAAGCAAATGGACCGGTTGTGAATGTGTTAGAAGTTGAAGAGCATTTCCAGCTTTTCCTGATCACGCAGTTTGGCAAATTGATCCGGATTCCTGTAGAAAATATCCGTACAATAGGCAGGGTCACTCAGGGTAACCGGTTGATACGCCTTGAGAAGGATGAACAGGTGATTGGTATTGCGCCTGTAATCGAAGAAGAGAATGGTGAAGAAACTGCGGAAGACGGTGAAAATCCACCTGCCGGTGAAAATTCAACAGACGCAACAGCGGACTCAGGGCCGGATAATGCTCCTGAAAACATAGTTCAGCAAGACGTTCCTGAGGAACCTCAAGACACGCCTAGCTCTGACGATTCTTCAGATTCGTGATTGCTTTGTTCTAGTGGCTCATTTTCTGCATTTAAGAGTGCGGGTCTCCACCGGGGTTGTACTGTTAGGAGACCCTAATCAAGCACCTTAGCCACTGCAATTTAATGAAGCAGTTTTCATCTACTTTAGCTCTCAGTCTGCTGTTTATGTTTTTGTCAGCGACTTTGTCGTTGTCAGCGAATTCCGGTCATATGCTTGATCGATTCGAATTGTTTGTAGACAAAAACATACCATACTTGACCTTCAAGGGTTTTTTTGATCCGGGGAAATTCCCTCATATCAATATAACTCAGGGAAGCTCGAAGACTGAAACCACAGTTATTCTCCCCAATACATTCATCAATAATATCCTGCTGCCTGAACGGGATATTACATCTTTTGCTTTGTCCGGTATTTTGGATAAAATGAGCCTGGCGGAAAAAATTACAAAAACAGAAAACGGTGAAATCAACTTCCTGGTTACATTTACTGTTTCAAGTAAAGAAAAGCACTTCCTCGTGCTTGATACAAAAAGATCTGATTCACGACAATTAACATTTGCTTTACAAAGAAAGCAAATAAAGGTGGTCTCCGCTGTTGCCTCCGAAGGGATGCAAATTACGAGTCCAGTTAAAGCTGAGTTGGGACCAGTCAAAATAACACCGCGTGAACAGCTCTTACTGCATCCTGTAACTGCCCTAATGGCATACCGTCACTTCGATCAACTGAATGTCGCAGTGCTAAACGCCTCACCTAATCTCGGAGCAGCACAGAGTTTTGCTGTAATGCTGGACCGCAAGCAGAAAAGAACAATAGAAAAGCGGATGGGTATGAAGTTGAATATAGTCAATATCTCATCGGTACGTGAACAGACGATTCTGCCCAAAACAAAAATATATTTTCATGCAAACTTGTTAAAGGCAGCTTTGATTCTGGCAGAGGTCCTGCCGGGAGAACAGGTGCTTGAACCAGTTCCGGAAAGCAGAAACAATAAGCTGTCAACCGATGTTGAAATTTATGTGGGAAAGAATTTTGAATAAAAAAATATACATAATCACTCTTGCGGTTTTTCTTTTTCAAGCTTGCTTAAGCCAGTCAGCATTTGCTTTTCCGGAATATACTTCACGGCAAAAAGCTCTCGCACTGGCTGCGGTCCTGGATCATGGATATTTCAAAGCCATAAAAATATCCTCTGTCTTTGTAAAGAACAGAGGTAAAGAGGATTATTATCTGCAGGCAATTCTTGATGACGGATCAAGCCGAAAGTGGCTGCTAAACCGTATTCGTGAGTGGACACAAACGGATGAACTGATACTCAGTAACAACAGGGCGCTTGTTTTTCCTTCTGCGGAAAGCACTGATTTTGGCGTACTGGAGAAGAATGATTTTTACCGCAGTGTTCTGACCGCGACTGCATTTGTTAAAACTTACGGTAGGCATGACATTCTTGAAGCTAAAAGCCTGGTATTAGGAGTCCAGCGTTTTCGCATTCTCGAACCTGAAGACAGTAAATTTTTAAGCACCGATAAATTAGGTGATCGTTATCGTTATGTTCTAGAACTGGAAAACGGTACACGCGAATTCTTCACTTATAACGATGCTTTCGCTTTGCTGCAACGTTCTGCCTTTTTAGCTGAGGTTCCTGAAAACGTCAAAGTATTGAGGAAAACCTTTAAAGTCATAGAATTGAAAAAAATTCCTTTGCAGATAGAAGATGAGTTGCGTGACATCTGGCGCTTTGGAATTGAGGTTGTTTTTGACGGACCGATTGAGACAAGTCCGGATAGTTTCCCTTATCAAGTGGTTGAATTAAAATTGAAGGATCCTGAAACAGGGAGATATAAAGCGCAATTTTTTCTGCAGATTATTTTTCCAAACTCAGAAAAAACAGGTGCAATTTCTGGTTTCAAGAATCATGAATATTTGCGTTTTGTAGAACTTGATACAGATGTAGAACACCAGAAACGAGTTATCCTGCGTGCGATGGTTAATCCGGACGCTTTGAATTTACCTCCATTTATTGAAATTACAGGTCGTAATTCTATCGTGGTTAATTTTTACAGTTCTACGGATCAGAGTCTGACTCAGCCACCGGACCTGTTGGCATCACGCGCTGTTGGACAATTGCCTCGTTCGGTTTTTACACCGGATCAGCAGGAGACCGAATTTGAGAGAAACTACATGGAAGCCGTTGGGTTGATCCGTGAGGCACAGGCACAGTTGAACACAGACGACAGGATCGAAACTTATTTTATTGCTTTAAAGGCATTGAAACAAGCGGCATTGTCGGCAGTAGTTGATATCCAAATCGCCCAGGCTTTGAAACAGAGAGACATCTTGCTGCGTACGATGCCGAAACTGATTATTCGAAACGTGCAAATGTCGATTCTGGCACTGAATCTTGAAAGCACAGACACAAAAGCTGATCCGGAATTCAGCAAGAAACTGCTCAAACAATTAATACATGCGGAACGCTACGCTACGACGCGGGAGCAACAGCTTAAAATTACCACTCTGCGAAGTATTTTACGCTGAATTAGCAGTACTTTCCTCAGTTACCATTTTTAGCATTTACAAGTTGTCAACAGTTATAAAGTTATTGGTTTGTTTTATGTGGTAGTTATTGTTTTATCCATTCTCCATTCACATACTTTCCTGTGATGTTTCCGTCTTTGTTATATCCTGTTCCTCTCCATATTTCCCCGTTCTTCCAACTCCCAAAATACTTCCATCCATTAGTTGAAATTAAAACACCATTACCATTTGGTTTCCCATCCTTTACCTGACCATGATACTTATGTTGAGTTTCTTTTCCCCCAGATGCCACCCATTTCCAATCAGGGTATTCACCCAACACATAAAGAGTTTCACCTTTGTGATTATCTCCAATCAAGGGAGAAGAAAAAAGAAGGAATGAGAGGATTATGAGTAAGTGTTTCACTTGGTTTCTTATAAGTGGTTTAAGAGAACCCAATATATAACATCAATCGTTTTGTTTTACAATAAAAGGGAGATTTTTGACTTGAGGGTATTTTGGGGGGTTATTGTTCTATTCTTTTTCCATTCCCCCACTTTAAATAGATGTTTCCGTTTTTGTCGTATTGTATTCCGTACCACCTTCGGCCATCCTTCCATTCTCCAACATACTTACTTCCATTAGAATAAGTTAATGCTCCTTGACCATTTCTGTTACTATCCTTCCATTCTCCAACATACTTACTTCCATTAGAATAAGTCAATGTTCCTTGACCATTTCGTTTACCATTCTTGTATTCCCCAACATACTTTTGTCCATCAGGTAAAGTGTAAGTTCCTAGACCATTTGGAGATCCATCCTTCCATTTTCCAACATACTTGTCTTCATCAAAAGTGAGTGTTCCTTGACCATTGGGTAATTCATTTTTGATTTCTCCCACATATTTAAATTCTTTTTTCTCAGCACCACTTTTATACCATCTAAAATCACCATTCACTATATTTCCATACAAGATACCCTGTTGTAGTTCTCCATTAAAATACTTGTGAATAATACTTTCGTTTTTGTCATGTTTTATTCCATCCCACAAATTCCTATCCTTCCATTCCCCAACATACTTTTGTCCATCAGGTAAAGTGTAAGCCCCTTGTCCACTTGGAGATCCATCCTTCCATTTCCCAACATATGCTCTTCCATCAGGCCAAGTTTCAGTTCCATGCCCATTTTGTTTCCCATCTTTGTAATCACCTATATATTTTCTTCCATCAGGTAAAATTTCTGTTCCTTGACCATTCCTTCTCCCATTCTTCCACTCACCTTCATACATACTTCCATCAGGGTAAGTGATTATTCCTTGACCATTCCTTTTAGCATCCTTCCATTCACCTACATATTTATACCCATTTATAGTGGACCCCATAAATGAGACAATGTGCTAAGGTGTATTTTCAATTAAAAAAGGAGATACAGAATGGGCAGAAAAAAGTACAGCAAGGAATTGAAGGCACGTATAGCACTTGACGCAATCAAAGGTCAGAAAACGATAGCTGAATTAGCCTCAGAATATGGAGTTCATGCTAATCAGATCAGTCTTTGGAAGAAGCAGTTACTTGATGCAGCACCTGCTGCTTTTAGCAACGGGAAAGATAAAGATGCTGAGCAGAAAGAGGTCGAGCGAGATCATTTATATAAAAAGGTCGGCCAACTGCAAATCGAAGTTGATTGGTTAAAAAAAAAGACCGGCTATCTAGGATGAGCGTCTCAGAGAAAGTCAAATGCATAGAGGGCAGAAATAAGAAGCTTAGTATAAGCCGGCAGTGCGACCTCTTGCAACTGCCTCGCTCTTCATACTACAGACCCAGATCGACTCTTGCCGGAGGACCTGAGAATCTGGAACTCATGAGGCTTATCGATGAAGAGTTTCTAAGACATCCGTTTTATGGCAGCCGCAAGATGACGGCTTACTTGAACCGCAAAGGCATTGCTGTAAACCGTAAACGGATCCAACGCTTGATGCGATTGATGGGCTTGGAGTCAGTAGCTCCCAAGCCTAACACCAGTAGGCAACGCAAAGGACATAAGGTTTATCCTTATCTGCTGAAAAAAATGACGATCACAGAACCTGATCAGGTGTGGTGCTCCGATATCACTTACATTCGTCTGGCTCACGGCTTTGTTTATTTGACAGTCGTAATGGATTGGGCAAGCCGTTATGTGCTGTCATGGGAAGTCTCAGTTACCATGGATGATGACTTCTGCGTTAATGCTTTGAAGAGTGCCTTGCGCAAGCATCAGACACCTGAGATATTCAATACAGACCAGGGAGCACAATATACAGGGAAGGCCTTCACTGGCACTTTAAAAACCCATGGCGTTCAAATCAGTATGGACGGTAAAGGGCGCTGTATGGATAACATCTTTATCGAGAGGCTATGGAGGTCAGTAAAGTACGAAAAGATATTCCTGGAGGAGTTTGAGACTGTTCCGGAATTACTCTCAGGGTTAAAGGATTATTTTAAGTTTTACAATTTAGAGAGACCACATCAAGCTCTGATAGGAAATACGCCTGCAGAGATTTATTGGGGTAGTGAAGTTGCCAGGAAGGCAGCATGATAAAAGAACTAAATGACAAACTAAAGTACACCTTAACTCATAAGAAAAACTGTCCTTGACTTGGGGTCCACTTCAATTAGCATAAGTGAATGTTCCATGCCCATTTCTTTCCCCATTATTCCATTCACCTACATACTGATTCCCTTCAGGTGAAGTTAAAGTTCCTTGACCCTGATTGATGCCGTCCTTGAATTCCCCTTCATACTGGTCCCCATTTGATGAAATTAAGATTCCTTGACCATGAAATTTTCCATCTTTAAATACACCTTCATAATTGTTCCCTTCAGGTGAAGTGATTATTCCTTGACCATGTTTTTTCCCATCCTGGAATTCCCCAACATACTTACTTCCATCAGGTGAATTGAATATTCCGTTACCATTTCTTTTACCATCCTTGAATTCACCAACATACTTTCCATTAGTAAAAATTTTCCAGAACAAGTGGATCCATATTTTTTCATAACCAATATTGATCAATTTAGATTTCCCATTTACATTCCTTAAAAATAGAATCACTCGACTATTGGACATTTGACTCCTTTTTAGATAGAGATAAAACGCCAGTTTGTTTACTAATCTCAGGAGAAGAAAGAAGAATGATTGAGAGGATTATGAGTAGTTGTTTCACTTGGTTTCTTATAAGTGGTTTAGGAGAACCCAATATATAACATCAATCGGTTTGAAATACAATGTGTGTGAGATTTTACCTGTGGTAATTTGTAGGAGAGAATGAATTATCGAAGTTAGTTCCGGTTTTAGTTCCACCTTCAAGTAGAGGGGTTCAATAAAACGAAATTGAGAGTTCTATAAATTACTGATATTAATGAAAGTAATTTTAAATAATAGTTTCGGTTTGGGGGGTTGAAAGGAAGTCCTCTCACGTCGACCATTTACTTGGACTCCAACCATGGTAATCTGATGAAAGCACTAGTTTTTTAGCCAACCTTCCAAAATTAAAAATACATTGTATTGACCTTTTTTGACTAAGAGTGTTCATTTAGTCACACTTTTTCTTAAAGGTTCACATGAAACAACCCCATTTAGCATTAGGAAAATCTGCTTCATAGAAATACTATCACTTTCGTAGTCGTGTACCAAAAGACCTTTTTCATATTTTCGGTGCTAGGAAACAAGTCCAAGTTCCACTTAAAAATGTTAGAAATGGAGAAACATGATTAGTTTCAACTTCTTTAATCACCTTGACTGAACAATTATCTAACGACATTAGAAAAGGCATGAAAAATCTTTCTTTGGAAGATATTAAAGAAATATTGAAGGTGGAAGTGAAAAAGCACTAAAATACACCTTAACTCATAATAAAAACTGTCCTTGACTTGGGATAAACTTCAGTAGTCACAGATAGAAAAGGTGGTGTTTTTAAATAGTGGAAGAACCAGAAAGAGAAGACAAACACCTAAAAACTTCATCAGCTCGGAGAATAGTTCCCCTACACGACACATTACTCAATCTTGGATTCATAGAGTTGATAATAGTTGATAATAGTTGATGTGTCTTTCTATAAAGAAATATAATGATAATTATTAAAAATAATAGTAAACATATTTAAATTTAAAATATGCAGATACTGATAGTTACATGGATTGTCTCTATTATTATTACTATGTTTAGTCCTTCCATAGGTGCAGAGGAGAAAATAAACATTAGTAAAAAACAGGTAGAAAAATCAGAATGGACAACAATTTTTTATTCAGCAAAATTTACAAACGGTAGTTTAGAGGAATTGTTGCAGTTTGAGAGCGAAATAACTAATAATAAAATTTATGTTTTAGCACTTACTCGCAAAATAAATACATTCTATAAAAAATTTGACTGGGAAGTTGAAGGACAGATTTCTAAAAATGTAGGACCAAGGCAGAAAAATTGGGGATTAAATATACCAATTATCATTAGGTGGAATATATTAAAATCTCAAAGAAAGATATTAAAAAGTTTTGCAGCAGGTGTGGGATTATCATACGCCAGCGAAGCCCCGGTTTATGAAATAGATTTACATGGTGATTCAAGTAAACTTTTATTATACAACATGGTTGAAATAGATTTTTTCTTACCTAATTATCCCTCTTTGTTTTTAGTTGCAAGGATCCATCATCGTTCAAGTATGTTTCAATTTTTTAACAAAAATATAAGAGGTGCATCTAACGCACTTGGTCTTGGATTAAAATATAGATTCTAATTCATCTTTATATGCTTCTTTTTCCCCTCTAATATGGGAGTAAAGTGGGAGAAGGCCCATAAGAGTTTCCTTTTAGTGTTTTATCATGTTCCATTTACATACTTGTATTTTATTTTTCCGTTTTTGTAGTATCCTATTCCATTCCAAGGTTTCCCATTCTTGTATTCCCCTACATACTTTTCTCCATCAGGAAAAGTGAATGTTCCTTGTCCATTCATTTTCCTATTCTTCCATTCTCCCACATACTTACTTCCATTAGACCAAGTGAATGTTCCTTGACCAATAGGTTCCCCATCCTTCCATTCACCAACCTTACTTCCATCAGGCGAAGTCAATGTTCCCTTACCATTCATTTTCCCATTCTTCCATTTCCCTACATAGGTTACTCCTCCTGACCAAGTGTATGTTCCTTGTCCATTTGGAGCTCCATTCTTTATTCCTCCTTCATATTTGGAAACATCATAATTACCCTCACTTTCAACCCCTTCCCATTTCTCTGTATAAAATCCAATCTTTCCATTCCTCATTCCACTATACAAAAAACCCCAACTTCCAATCCACACTCCATTCTCAAACTTCCCTATAAGTGTTCCATCTTGGTCGGTATGTTTTGTGTTCCATTCCTTCCCCTCTTTCCACTCTCCGATTATACTTTTCTCTTCAAATGGATAAGTCAAAATTCCTAATCCATCCATTTTACCATTCTTTATTTCTCCCTTGTATTTTGGTTGGATTTTGTCATTTCCAAAAGTTTTCCATACAAAACCAGATGAAATTTTATATTGATAGATAACAACAGGTTCCATTCCAATCATAGGAGAAGAAAGAAGAAGGAGGGAGAGGATGATGAACCGCTGTTTCATAGTTTTATTTGGTGGTTGTTTTATTAGAGGGGTTATTGTTGTTCTCCATTCACGATTTTTCCAATAATATTTCCGTTTTTGTCGTATCCAGTAATATTCCAAGTGTTCCCATTCTTCCATTCTCCGTCATATTTATCTCCATTAGTGAAAGTGTATGACCCTCGACCATGTTTTACCCCATCCTTGTAATCCCCTTCATACTTTCTTCCATCAGGATAAGTGAATGAGCCTTGCCCATTTTGTTTCCCATTCTTCCATTCTCCGTCATACTTTCTTCCATCAGGATAAGTGAATGAGCCTTGCCCATTTTGTTTCCCATTCTTCCATTCTCCGTCATACTTTCCTCCATCAGGAAAAGTGAATGTTCCATGACCATGGCTTACCCCATCCTTGTAATCCCCGACATACTTTCTTCCATCAGACAAAGTGTGTGTTCCTTGCCCATTCCTTTTCTCATTTTTATATTCTCCAATATAGTTTCCTCCATCTGGGTAAGTGGTAATTCCTTGCCCATTCTTTTTTCCATTCTTCCATTCTCCGTCATACTTATCTCCATTAGTTAAAGTGTCTGTTCCTTGACCATTTGGTAATCCATTTTTGATTTCTCCTTCATATTTGGAATAATCTTTATCATCTTCACTTTCTATCCCTTCCCATTTTTCCTCATAGTAACCACCTTTCCCATTTCTTGTTCCATGATACATTACACCCCAACTTCCAATCCACTCACCATTCTCAAACTTCCCTAAAAGTGTTCCATCCTTTTTAGTATGTTTGGTGTTCCACTCTTTTCCATCCTTCCATTCACCTACTACACTCTTTTCACCATATGGATAAGTCAAAACACCAAATCCATTAGGGGAAACGATTCTAACAGGTTCCTCAACAACAGTCTCCTTGACAACTGACTTACACCCAGCGAAGGGTAGTAAAAGTAATAAAATGAATAAAAATATTAATTTTTTACTTGAGGAAGCAAAGAGAAAGAGATTAATTTTTAGGATAATTTTCATCATGTTTCATAATGGTAGTGTCTGAGAATAAAATATATAACATCAATCGCTTTGTTTTACAAGAATGATGGAATTTTGATTTGAGGTATTTTGAGGATAGGGTAGTTATTTTGAGTTTTTGACTTGGTAGTATTTTTAATGGTTGTTTGATTTAGAGGGGTTATTGTTGTTCTCCATTCACGATTTTTCCAATAATATTTCCGTTTTTGTCGTATCCAGTAATATTCCAAGTGTTCCCATTCTTCCATTCCCCAGCATACTTTTCTCCGCTAGGGTAATAGTATGACCCTTGCCCATTCCTTTTCCCATCTTTGTATTTTCCTACATACTTTCTTCCATCAGGGAAAGTTTCAGTTCCATGCCCATTTTGTTTCCCATCCTTGTATTTTCCTACATACTTTCTTCCATCATGGGAAATTTCTGTTCCGTGCCCATTTTGTTTCCCATTCTTCCATTCCCCAACATACTTGCCTCCATCAGGGAAAGTTTCAGTTCCTTGCCCATTTTGTTTCCCATCCTTGTATTCCCCAACATACTTTCTTCCATCAGGGAAAGTTTCAGTTCCATGCCCATTTTGTTTCCCATTCTTCCATTCCCCTTCATACTTTCTTCCATCATGGGAAATTTCAGTTCCATGCCCATTTTGTTTCCCATTCTTCCATTCCCCAACATACTTGCCTCCATCAGGGAAAGTTTCAGTTCCTTGCCCATTTTGTTTCCCATCCTTGTATTTCCCAACATACTTGCCTCCATCAGGGAAAGTCTCTGTTCCTTGTCCATTTTTTTTCCCATTCTTCCATTCCCCAGCATACTTTTCTCCGCTAGGGTAATAGTATGACCCTTGCCCATTTTGTTTCCCATTCTTCCATTCCCCAACATACTTTCTTCCATCAGGGAAAGTTTCAGTTCCATGCCCATTTTTTCCCCCATTCTTCCATTCCCCAGCATACTTTTCTCCGCTAGGGTAATAGTATGACCCTTGCCCATTTTGTTTCCCATCCTTGTATTCCCCTTCATACTTTCTTCCATCAGGGAAAGTTTCAGTTCCATGCCCATATTTTTCCCCATTCTTCCATTCCCCTTCATACTTTCTTCCATCATGGGTAGTGAATGTTCCTTGCCCATTCTGTTTCCCATCCTTGTATTCCCCAATATACGTCCATTCATCATACCAAGTTTCTGTTCCTTGCCCATCCGGAAGACCATTTTCAATTTCTCCAACATATTTACCATTCTTTTTCTCATCACCACTTTTATACCATCCCCATTCCCCATTCACGGAAAGACTATACAATACTCCTTTTTCCTTTTCTTCAACTACTAACTGTTCCCAATCACCATTCACAAACGTTCCTATGATGTTTTCGTATTTGTCGTAACCTTTTCCATTCCAAGGTTTCCCCTCCTTGTATTCTCCAACATACGTTCCTCCATCACGGTAAGTTTCTGTTCCTTGACCATTTGGTCTTCCATCTTTAATACCACCAATATATTTTACATCTCTATCATCACCATCTTTATAGTAAACCAATTTACTGTTTTCGTGACGACCGAACAACACCCCCCAACTTCCAATCCACTCACCATTCACAAACTTCCCTATAAGTGTTCCATCCTTTTTAGTATGTTTTGTGTTCGACTCTTTTCCATTCTTCCATTCTCCAATCACAATCTTTTCACCATATGGATAAGTCAAAACACCAAATCCATTAGGTTTCCCTTTTGTGATTCCTCCTTTATACTTTGGTTGAACTTTAGCATCACCAAAACTCTTCAATACAAAACCAGAAGAACTTTCATACAAATAAAGAACACCAGGTTTCTCTACACCAGTTTCCTCTATAACTGAAGTACACCCAGTGAACGATAGTATGCCTAATAAAAAGAACACGAATAGTAGAATTTTCAGTGGTGAAGTATAGAGAAAGAGATAGATGATGAGTCGGTGTTTCACAAAGTTTCTTATAGTTTGGTGTTAGGAGAACCTAATTTATACCACAAATCGGGGATGTTTTACAAGAAAATGGGAGGTTAGTGGATGAAATATATACCAAAATTGTTGGTTGTTAAGTGGTTTCTGGAATGTGTTTAAATTGTGTGATTGATAAAGTTTGGGAAGGATGCATAATAAACACTATCTCCAATGTAATTTAGATTGAAGAAATCTAATCTTCCCTCCAAATTTTATCCTGTCTGTAATAGAAATTTCACTTGTAGAAAGAAGTGGAAAGTGGAATTGGATAATGTGGTTTATTGTTTATAAAGATCTAGGCAGAACAAACTATCTTGAATAAATTTTGGAGAGAGTATAAATCGGCATCAAAACTAGACTCTTTTTAGTCTCCATCTCAAGTAGGAAGGTTCAATATACTATTTTGTGAAAGTAGTTAACTAGCTTATTTTATATAAGATAAACTTCTTTTAGATTCAAATTACAGGAGGGACCAGGTTTCCTCTCACCTTGACCAACTAGTTGAACTTATGTTCCAAAAGTAGTCGTAATCATTTCTCATTCATAATTTACAGTTTTCCAAAATCGTCCCACATCGAACCCCTCTACTTGTTTAGTTCCACTTTGGTTCCACGTTCCAGATTCGTGTTATGTCAAATTACAATTCCAAGCAATAAAATAAATCATATTTTCGAAGTATTATCTCTAAAGATTTACGAAGTAACTTTGAGGGTAATGACGAGTTCCGTTTGTCACTAAGATATGTTATAAATGGAGACACAAAATTCCTATGTCTCAACCAAGTTTTATTTCTACGAATGCTATGGATGGTGAGGTTTCCATAGAGTTTGATAATTAATATAAAATGGAAACTCTTTCTAATCATTATATTAGTTCTTGAAGGAATATATTATTTAACAGAGTTCTTATTTTCATAACAGGATTTACAATTGATATTTCACAAAAAGAAGAATCTATTCTGGCATTATTCGAAGGACTCTCTAAGGGACAAGAGAGTGTTCTTAGGATGTATTTTGGATTGGGTGGGAAGCACAAAACGACCTTAGAAAAAATTGGTCATGATTTGGATTTGACAGTTGAGGATGTTTTTCAGATGAAGAACGAAGGTATTCGTGAGTTTATCAAATTGATTGTATCAACTGGAATACTCGGAGATAAGGATAAGAGTTTTTCAGATGAATTTATTGAATCTTCTGATGCTAAATTCTTAGATGAATTTATGATGAAATTTATAGCTTAAAACAAAACTATAAAAGGACATCAAGAGCTATTAGGAAAATAAGAATTAGGAAGGGAGTTTAGCTAAAAGGAATTGTAAGCTTGTTTCATGGAATAATTAAAAAAGCCCTTACACTAAAAATATAATTTCAACTTGCTCTAATAGATAATCAATCTTTCAGAGGTATCATAATAGTTGATTCAACAATCGCTCCTGCTTCAACCCTTCTTGAGACAATATCTGGTCTGATGGAAAATTCTTTCGCTTTTTCCATTGATTCAACTTCAATAATTAAATGAATCTTTTTTTCGTCCGTTTCACAACCCTTAAAAATGAATTTCATTCCTGCTGATTCCATCTCAGGGTTCATTTCTTCTGCCATTTTATTCCAAATATCCCAACCTTTTGTGATTTCAACCGATGCGTACATTTTCATAGTTATTTTTCATAGAGAGAGTTTTATGCAAAAAATATATTATACTAAGAAAGATTAAAAATATAAACTCAAAAGGACTTGTTGGGGGGATATATGGGAACGCTCTGGTATTCACATCACTTTTTTGAGAGGGATGCAGTGGCTCCTTAATTCTGTTGCAGATACCCTCTCAATTTATTAGCCGATTATTCGGGCAATCGCCATAAACTAGAATATGTTGTTGATGCTGGTGAAATCATTATCAACAATCTGAGAGATGCTATTGAATGAAAAATTATACTTTACCTTCCATCTATATTTATATCGTACAAGTCATATCTTGACCACCACAAAGTGGTGATTTTTTTTTGCCATGTTCATTTGGACACTTAGAAATTTGTACTTGTGTTCCATCATCGATAGTAAGCATATCATTTTCTAGGGGTGCGTCGCATTTTGTACATGTTGCATTTACTGCCATACCACATTTGCAATATTCATAAGTTGCCTTAATTAATCCTTTTAGACTATTTTGAGTTTTAAATTAAATTCTTAAACGTATTATAATAGATTAGTTAAATTTCAAACAATATTAAAAATTCAATCTCATAAACATCCAATCTCAATACTAAAATCACAGAACGTGAAGTTTAGGCATAATTTTAGAGATTAAGAGATTTGTAATTTAATAAAGATGATAGCTAAAATACTTGTTTTCATCCTAAGTGCAGTTATTCTTTACAGGAAGAGAGTTAGACCATAAGTGGAATCATCACCACAATCCTTTGGCATAAACTGAAAATATATACAGCAGCTTAATAGTACATCTTATATTTTATTGGGATACAGGGGCAATTTTTGATGATGTTGCTGTTTTCAGCATGATACAGAGGGAAGATTACGAGGGTGAGACTTTGGAAGAGTGTTGTGATGAGTGTGTGAGATACTGGGATTGGGATGATAGTTACTTAGTGAAAGGTTATGAAAGTAATACAATAGAAACCAACAGACAATTGAAGGAGATAGGCACTAATGAAAATGGAAATGAAATAGCAGTACCCCAAGAAGTTTATGTTTACTACCAGACTGCAATGGAAAAATTAAAAGAAAAATAAATGAGTGAACAAGAAGAAAGTGAAGCAAAAATAAAGTAGATAAACTAATAAGAATAATGAGCCAAAAAAACTTTGAAAGTCCTTGCATTAACAATTGCAAGTTGAATGAAATATCAAATATCTGTGAAGGGTGCGGTAGAACTATAAAAGAAATAATGCAATGGACACTTATGACAGTTGGAGAAAGAAAAGAAGTAATGAAGAGACTCTATATCTTCTCTCCTTTTAAAACCTGACCCTGACAACAAGGTTCTACATTCGTTTTACAAACCACACATTGTTCGTGACCATGAACAAATACTGTCTGAGATGACTGACCACAATAAGGACAAACCTTACCTTTTGATTTATTATTGGAACTTGGTTGGTTTGTTTTATTTAAATTATTCAATTCCAAATTTAAATTCATTTTATTTTAGGAAACTCTCCCTGACAACAAGATAGTATTTCCTTTCCACATATTTTCACATCCTTTTTGACTAAGTCATGTAACTCAATTTTTCCAGACACTACATTTATTTTAAGTTGGTCAAATCTTTTCTTTTGATACTTCTCAATGATGTCTTCGCAGACTTGCATTTCCTGAGAAATATCACCCTTTTCATTAAACTCCCTATTCATTCCATTGTAGTATTCAATAAAGACATTATACCGTTTCACTAATGAATGATGTCTTGCGCCTCCCTGTGGTTTAAAACCTCCTTCAGTAAATAGGTTTTTATGTTTAGGGTCTTTATACCATTTTTTAAAATTCATAGTGTAGAGGACGTTTAAATCCCAATCTTTGTATATCTTTCTATTGACCTTCACTGCTGTCTCACTAAGAACTTCTCCCTTTGCACCCTTATTCTCAACAGAGTAATTTATTTCCTCCAAATTAAGACACAGCTTGAGGTAATTGAACCACATATAATAGATCCTCTTATCTACACTTTCCTGTAATTTTACCATGTCATTATCCCCCTCAGCTGCCAGGTCAACATTCTTATCTTTCCAATTTCTGGTAGGGATTGGTTTAACTTTTAGTTCTTTCATAATTTCAAAAATAGTCAGTGTGAGTCCATGTAGGTTAGATCTCGTGTCTGGGTATTAGGGTGATTAAAGTGGGATGAAAGTACAAGTTTATAATTAAATATAATCAGCGTTATTAGTGAGTTATACTAATTTTCCCACCAAGAATTTGTAGGGGTAGTTTTAACCTTTTCTTTCTTTTTATCCGAATCATCTGTTTTTTTATACATTTCAAAGGGATTAGGCGACCAAAACTCATTAGGTTTTAACTTCTTCTTCTTATGATGTTTACACCGAGGTACTTCTTTTATCAGTTTAACCATTATTCCTCATTATCTTTAGTATGGGTTTTGCGTTTCAATTACATATAAGAATAACACCCACCAAACTTACTTCCCAGTAAAAATCCACACATATTGTAAACAAACCAGATATTAAATTTTATGAGAGTCCTGTTGTAGTTGATAATGAAACAAACCAAAATAACTTCTCAGACTTGATAGATGTCCAATTGTAAAAGGGGTTTGTGAAAGCTGCAGAATTGTGAAAGGATGTTCCTTGGATGGAATTAATGATTTGAAAGGAGTATTTTGGAGAAAAGACAGATTATAGAAACTAAACAAGAAGAACTGCTGGCATACAATCGTTACGGAGTTGCTTCCAAGGGTTTAAAATGGTTGCCGCTAAGTAAGGTTGAGAAGCTGGAGCATGAGGTTTTTATAGTAAATTTTGCAGCGGACAGTTCGTCAAATTTACACCGGCACAACGGTAACGAAGAATTTTATATGCTTGAGGGAGAATTAATTGATGCTGACGGGAAGGTTTTCAAAAAAGGTGATTATGTTAAATTTGAAAAAGGCAGTGAGCATTCCTCTTACTCAAAAACAGGCTGCACTCTGCTGGTCATACTTTATGGTGGAAAGAATGAATTAATACTCCCCAATTGATTTTATCTTATTAATTTGATGTGCTTCCGGAAGAGCAAGCATTTAGCCTATTTCCGGCAGAGTCGAAGCATAAATATCTTTCAGCAGTTATTTTTACAGAATCTTCCGGAGTCCACAATAAATACGGAGATCCGCTCACCTGAATAGTTTCTCCACTATTGAGTTCCACCCCGATAGTCTGTACTGAACCTGAGAAATCAACTGTTTTCACAATTCCGTTGCTCTCACCATCAGTACCTGATTCAACTACAAAATCTTCCGGACGTACCATCAAAATCCGGGCTTCTTTGCCGATAGCCTCAGGCACGTTCAACAATCCAAAGGCAGAATTTAGCGCGGGAGACTGCCATTCCACACTGAGGTGATTTGCTTCACCCACAAAAGAAGAGGCCCAGAGTGTTTGCGGATGTTGATAAATTTCTTCCGGCGTTCCTGACTGCACCAGTTTTCCGTCGCGCATGAGCAGTACACGGTCGGAAAACGTGATTGCTTCCACCTGATCATGAGTGACGAGAATAGTCGCAACACCTTCGTGTTTGAGAATATCGCGGATGTCACGCCGCAGTTGCTGACGCAATTGATAATCCAGATTACTGAACGGTTCATCCATTAAAATCAGTCGTGGCCTCGGAGCAAGCGCACGGGCGACTGCGATTCGCTGTTGTTCTCCGCCGCTGATTTGATGCGGCATTTTTTTTGCGAGCTGCGGAAGACTGACCAGTTTCAGCAGTTCCTGTACTCTTTTCTGTTTCTCACTTGCTGAGCCGTTTACTCCAAACGCGATATTGTCTTCAACGCTCAGGTGAGGAAACAATGCAAAATCCTGGAAAATCATACCGAATTTTCGACGTTCCGGAGGCAGGCTTATTTTCTTGCCTGAAATTTCTTTATCCTGCAGAAAAACCTGTCCCGCAGAGGGAACTTCAAGACCTGCAATCAGACGCAGCAGAGTAGATTTTCCGCAGCCGGATGGTCCTAGAATGGAAATAAATTCTTGTTCACGTAAATGTAAACTGATGTCACTGACTGCGGTCAGTGTGCCGTAGTTTTTAGCAAGGTTGCGGCATTCAATCATGGTCTTTATCCTGAAGGTTTTGTGGTGCA
>Ga0209660_1000798_pt1 | contig 17816 bp, 17 predicted proteins | sample SaaInlV_100m_DNA_2_FD_184659 | JGI IMG/M metagenome (GOLD analysis project Ga0209660, IMG submission 184659) | Marine microbial communities from expanding oxygen minimum zones in the Saanich Inlet - SI072_LV_100m_DNA (SPAdes) (version 2) | ecosystem: Environmental > Aquatic > Marine > Intertidal... | reverse complement strand
ACGCGATTTTTTATACGTCAAAGATGCAGTAGAGATGACACTTTTTTTCTTGGATAATTTAAAAATTGCGGGAATATTTAATGCAGGGACTGGTATAGCAAGAACTTGGAATGATCTTGCGGTAGCAGTTTTTAAAGCTATGGGTAAAAATACTGCGATCGAATATATTGATATGCCAATTTCTATTCGTGACCAATTTCAGTATCGTACCTGCGCAAAAATAGATAAAATTCGAAATGCAGGGTTTTCTCAACAAATCGCTTCTTTAGAAGAGGCTACCACCGATTATGTGCAAAACTACCTTTTTGCTAATAAGCGCCTCGAATAATCAAAAGTATTTTTTGAGCCAAAAAAATACTGTCGATCAAAGACGAATTCCTTAATATGGTTTTGGTTTAAAATTCACTATTTCAGCTAAGCGAACTTAAATAATGATTCCTATCGCATTAAAAAAATGGCTTGGAATTCGCCATTCATGTAAGTCTCCAAACTCAATTTTTATTGGATTAATCGGAGGGGTGGGCGATTTGATTTCAGCTGCTCCTTCGGTAGCTGCTTTAAAAAGGAAATACCCAGATGCCAAAATAAATTTTGGTGTTGGTGATGGGATTTTTTTTAATACCATTAAAAATGATCCTAATATAGACCATTTTGAAACCCCCTTTTTCTACGACGTCTGGAAAAAACGAGCACGTAGAAAGACCTATAGGGAAAAATATAAAGAGCATGACCTCGTATTTCTTCTAGATAATGGAACTCAGGATTGGTGGCAGCCAAGGAAACATCTTCTCGATATTTATGCTGAAAAATGTGGAGTAAGCTTGGAAGAGCGAAGACCTCTTATCTATTTAAATGACAGTGACTTTGAAGAAGCTCAAAAAAAAATTTACGAACTAGGAATTTCTGATAAAAATAAATTTTTAGTTCTATCACCTGAAACTCGGTCGAAGAAAAAGATGAAAGAATGGCCATATGAGAGGTTCTTGCTCCTCATTCAAAAAATCCGAGAAAACCATGACTTTGAAATTATAACGCTAGTTTCTAAAGATAATCCTTATAATTACGATGGAACAATTCTTTTAAAAGGTTATCCCTTAGGACCTTCAGCCGCGATGATCAGCCGAGCAAATTTTTATCTTGGATTGGATAATGGCTTAACGCATATTGCGTCTTGTTTTGATGTAAAAATGCTTTCTATTCATATCGGATATCCTGTTGAATGTGCTGGCCCACTCTCCCCATTTGCAAAAGTAGTTGCACATAAACCTTTTGACCCTCCAGAATCTATTTCGGTAGATGAGGTTTACACTATTTTTAAAAAATTAATTTAAAATTATATTTATAGCGAATGAAGAAGGTTTTGTAGTTCGACTTGTGCGAAGCGTTATGCTAAATTGATTTTCTGTTATTTGTAACCAATTGTCTATCTTGAGTTCCTACCTTGAAACCCCTTCATATACTTCATGTCGAAGCCGCCGCAGGTTGGGGTGGCCAGGAAATAAGAGTCTTCCAAGAAACTTTATTGCTCCTTGAGAGGGGTTATAGCGTTTCTTTAATATGTCAGGCCGATAGCCCTCTAGAAAAGAAATGTGGAGCAGTCTCTAACGCGGACTTTCATTTTCAATCACTTTTAATGAAAAAAATGATGAACCTCAGTACATTTGTGGCCTTATATCGGTATGTTTTAAAAAATAATTTCGATATTATTCATACTCATAGCTCTGTTGATAGTTGGTTAGGTGGTCTAGTTGGTAAACTATTAAGAGTGCCTGTTGTCCGCACTCGACATGTTTCGCTGCCTGTAAAGGATTTCTTTCCAAACCACCTGTTATATTCGCACATACCACAACGAATTCTTACTAGTGGAAATATGATTTCGGATATTATGAAAAAGATTCGTTGTGTTAATTCGAGTCATGTGGTTTCAATTCCTGCAGGAGTAGACTTACGAAAATTTAATTCTAGTATTTCTGGGCAAAAGATTCGTGAAGAATTGAAGGTTGACTCTAGTCAATTTCTTGTGGGGAAAATTGGTGTTATTCGCGGTTGGAAGGGTCACAATTATTTTTTAGAGGCTATTCCTTTAATTTTAAAAGAGATTCCGCAAACTCGGTTTGTAATAGTTGGCGATGGGCCAGGTTTTAAAGAAATAGAATCTAAAATTAAGATAGCGGGTTTAGACGATAGGGTAGCTCTTCTTGGACATAGGGAAGACGTTCCTGAAATTATGGCGGCATTAGACGTTCAAGTGCTAGCTTCATTTGCTGGAGAAGGTACTCCTCAGGTTATACCACAGGCGTTTGCAATGAAAACTCCTGTGGTAGCAACTAAGATAGCCTCAATCCCAGAGCTTTTAGGAAATGGTGAAAGAGGAATATTGATCGAACCTCAAAATCCGTTGGAAATTGCCAAGGCCGTTTTGAAACTAATTAGAAATCCTGAGACTGCAAACTGTCTCGTTGAAAATGCAAATCAATTTTGCCTTAATGAATTAACGGTAGATAAAATGATGGATTCAACAATAGCCATCTATGAAGAAGTTATATCATCTTCGTAAAAATAGTTAGATGTGAATTAAGTTTTTGGGATCATTTATGAAAATTGCAGTCATTAGACAAAAATTTGTTAACTATGGAGGAGCGGAACAATTTGTTTCTGGCTATGCAAAGCATCTTGCTAACATTGGACATGAGATACATATTTTTGCCAATCAATGGACACCATCTAAGCATCCTAATATAAAAATTCATTCTGTAAAAGCTATTAAAAGAAATTCTTTTTTGCGAGTCTTATCCTTTGCCTGGTTTTCCCTTAAATCAATAAGCTCTGAATCATTCGATATTGTCCAAAGTCATGAGCGAACATGGAGTCAAGACATATATCGAGCTGGAGACGGGTGTCATCGTGAATGGCTTGAAAGACGTGCATATTATTTGCCATTTATTAAGCGGTTCTTTTTTCGGTTAAGTTTTTTCCATCAGTTAATCTTATGGCTAGAGAAAAGAATTTTTGAAAATGGAGAGTGTAAAAATATCATAGCTATTTCGGAGATGGTCAAGCGAGATATTTTAAAGCATTATCGGCTTCCTGAAGGCAAAGTAAAGGTAGTCTATAATGGTGTGAGATTAGATAGGTTTAATCCGAATAATAAAAAAATTTTTCGAGATGATATTAGACAACAGTTAAAAATTTCTGATAAAGAAGTAATGATTTTATTTGTAGGGTCGGGGTTCGAACGCAAGGGGTTAAAGTATCTAATGAAATCCGTTCAGCACATGAAACAAAAAAACTGGAAATTAGTCCTTGTCGGAAAGGGTAAATGGGAAAAATATTTAAGCTATGCCTCGAAAGATAACCTAGAAAAAATAACCCACCTAGAACCAATTGATAAAATCGAAAAATTGTATGCAGCAGCAGACTTTTTTATTCTACCTTCAATTTACGAACCATTTGGAAATGCTAACTTAGAAGCTTTGGCATCGGGGTTACCTATCATCACAAGTCGTTTCTGCGGTGCTGCAGAAATAATAACACATAATAAGGAAGGCATTATTTTAGAAGAACCATCAGATTTTAATTCTATAGCTAAAGCTATAGACTATCTGATGGATTCAAAAACCAGAAAACTAATGTCACATTCAGCTCGTATTTTAGCCGAAAAATTTACACAAGAGCGTAATGCTTCATCAATGCTAAAAATTTATCAGGACTTGGTAGAGAATCGATGAAAATTACAAGGAAAGGATTATTAAAAATATAAAATAGAGGAGATAACAAATGTTCACTTTAATTATAAGTTAATATAATTAAACCAAATGACGAATTAGTCTCCAATACGTATTCAATAAAGGGCTTAGTAAATGTGTTAGGAGAGGATTCTTTATGCCACTGACTGCGAGAGTTCCTTGATAAATACGGGTGATCTCTTTATCTGGTACCCTGCGTAAATGCTTTTGTTTTTTTCTTTTAACCAATATTCTTGGTAAAAGGGCTAGGAGTTCAATGTAACTTTTTGCTTTTAGAAAAAACCAGTTATTAATGGCAGCGTGAAACAACTGAGAAATTTCAACAATAAGTAAAGCAGGAAAAATCAATACCAGTGTTTTAACCTCCATATTTTTAACTAAAAGATAGAGGCGGTTCTTTTCCGAGGAATAATATTTTCGAACGCCTTTATTAAATTTATAATGGTGGTACATAGTAGCTTTTGGATTAACTTTTAAATACCATCCTGCTAGTCGAATTCTCCAGGATAAGTCATGATCTTCATGATAAAGAAATAGATCTTCATCAAACCCTCCTACTGTTTCATAAACTTCTCTTCTTAACATAAAAATTCCACCACAAGCAGACTCGAAAGGTTCTATCCAGTCAGGATCTTTTTGGCCAAGTAAATTAGGGTAGGCGATACCTGTGAAATTGATCAATACTCCAAGAGAGTTGATTGTGTTTTGTTGATCGATATGTAAAATTTTTGGGATTGCTCCCCCTATATTAGAATCGCTTTCTAAAAGTTTCACCAACTCTCCGATACACTTTGGGTTTAGTTTGAGGTCACTGTTTAGAAAAATAATATAGTCACCTTTGGCGATTACTAAGCCTTTATTGATAGCAGAACCAAAACCTAGATTTTTACCATTTTCAATAATTTTAATAGAGGGAAAGCTTCTTTGAAGATATTCGATTGAGCCATCTTTGGAACCATTGTCACTGATAATAACCTCTATTTCACTTCTATCTTGATCAAGTAGAGATTGAATACACTCATCAATTACATTTTTATCATTCCAGTTGACTATAATAGCAGTTACTTTTTTCAAAGGTTTCATATTCAACATATTAGTGAAAGTAAAAAAATATTAAATAGCTGGGAGTCGTGATTACTCTAGACATGGAATTCTGAAAGTATTAATACTTATGATTTAAATATTCTGAGGGCTTTGTTGAGAAATGTTAATTTATAAACTAGTTAAGTCTCTAATATCTTAAATAGGTATATAATTATTCTATAATTTTTTCGTAGAAAGTGTCTGGATCATTAGCATCGAAAGATTCATTAGCGTAAACAATGAGTACCATATCAGTATCCCCGATATTTTTTATGGCATGAATGATACCAGGGGTTATTTTTACTGTTCGCAGGGCGCCTTCTCCCATGAGCAATTCTTTTTGTTCGCCAGTTTTTAGATCTTTTAGTCTTAAGAGGCCTTTACCCTGTGGGACACAAAACCATTCTAGTTTTCTGGTATGATAATGGTTCCCACGAATTTTTCCGGGATAAGCGACTGAAACATGAATTTGACCAAATTCATGAGGGACCTCTAAGCTTTTACCACCCAGAACCTCTATCAACCAACCTCGTTCGTCTGATTTGCAATCAAGGTTTTCTATCTGAATATCTTTCATCGAGCAACTTCCTTTTGAAACCAGAGAAGTGTATTTTTAATTCCTGAGCGAAGAGTTGTTTTCGGTGCCCATTTGAACTGTTTTCTAAAGCGCTTGGCATCTAATGGAAATGAATTTTTCCCAGTACTTGTATTTAAAGAATAAGATGCTTTTGTTTTTGCACCTAAAGATTTAATGCTTCGTACAACCTGACGCAATGATGTTGTCCGGTTACTGCCTATATTATAAACCCCTGAAATAAAATCATCTGTTTTAGTTCCTGCCAATATCATTGCTTTGATAACGTCTTCTATGTATATAAAATCTCTTTTTTGGTAGCCATCGCCATCAATTTTAAGAGGTTCTTTGATTACTGACTTATGACAAAATGTGGCGATCACTGAATTGTAATTAGGACGACAGCCTGGCCCATAAACGTTTGCAAGACGAATTATAGCGTGTTCAAAACCAGAAAGTCTAATCAGATCTTCCGAAGTTTTTTTTGCAATACCGAATATCGTTTCTGGTTCAGCCTTATAAGTTTCGCTAATTAATTTTTCAGGCTGCCCTATTTTTTTGTAAACCTGCGATGAAGATGTGAAAATAATACGAGGGGAAGACTTTCCATATTTTTTCATTGCTTCGAGAAGGTTGAAAGTTGTTTGGATGTTACCTTTGAGAATTTCTTCATTTGTTCCTCGGTTTACACCGGCAATATGATAAATAAGATCCAAATTCTCAACAAATGACTTTAACTTGTTTATGTCTGAAAATTTTTTTAAAGAACGGCTCTTAACGGTGTTAACCTTAAAACCAGCTAACTTATTAAGAGCGTTTGTAAGGTGTGAGCCTAAGAATCCTGATGCCCCGGTTACGCCAACTTGCATTGGTTTCCTTTTTTGAAAAATTATAAGATATTTGTGTGTCTTACTTCAAAAAACGGGTCTTTTGAAATATTTATACAGTATTTTTAAACCAAGAAACTAAAATATTTGCGTCTAGAAATATTATGGTTAATTTATTAATAATTACTTCTTAAACGGCATTATTTCTAAGAGGCTTAAGCTGCATGGTTAGATTTACTATTATATTTTTTCTTTCCCTAACTTTGATGATGAGTCTGAGGATATCAGACTTTAGGGTTGCTAATGCTCAAGAGTCAGAAGTCTTTAGTCAGGCTCTTCCCGGCTATACCTATAGGTTCCCAAGAGATTTTAATTCTCATGATGATTTTAGAATCGAATGGTGGTACTACACCGGAAACCTTGAAGAGGTGGGAACCTCTCGACCCTTTGGCTATCAGCTTACATTTTTTCGTGTAGCTCTTGATACCACAGATAGAAAAATTAACTCATCCAAGTGGAAGGTGGACCATATTTATTTTGCTCATATGACATTAACTGATATAGACGGTAAAAAGTTTCATTACTTTGAGCGGATTAACCGCAAGGGGGTTGGTAATGCAGGTGCTGACTCTGAACGATTAATGGTTTGGAATGAAGATTGGTCTCTTAAGAGCGAGGATGAAAAACACTTGATTGAAGCAGTTGAAGTAGGGACGGGAATTAAATTGCAATTAGTTCCGATGAAGAACTTAGTTTTTCATGGACAAAATGGAATTAGTAAAAAAGGGCGTGACCCAGGAAATGCTTCTCACTACTTTTCATATACACGTATGAAAACTAGTGGAACCATATTTATAGAGGGAAAAACTTATAAAGTTCTTGGCACAAGCTGGATGGATCATGAATACTCAAGTAACCAGCTTAATAATGAACTTGCTGGTTGGGATTGGTTTTCATTAAAGCTTGATGATCAGACAGAGTTGATGTTGTATCAGTTGCGCCTTAAAGCGGGGGGGGTAGATTCTTTTTCTAGTGGTACTTTGGTTACAGCAGATGGAGTATCTCGGCATTTAAAGCGTAATGAATTTATCGTGAGACCTTTAACTGAATGGAAGAGTAAGCGGTCAGGTATTATCTATCCTTCGGGTTGGGAGCTGGAATTACCTAGTTTTAGAATTAAGGTGAAATTATCACCCGATTTGCTTGATCAAGAGCTTTATGGCCTAAGGTCTATTTCTGCATCATACTGGGAAGGGAGCGTTTCAATAGAAGGTAATGTTGGTGGGGATCTAGTTAAAGGTAAGGGGTATGTGGAACTAGTAGGATACGGCAAACCTCTTCTTCAGGATCTACCAGATTGAATAACTAGGCAAACGTTTCCTGTTAGGAAAAATAAGCCTGAAAGAAATATAATAAAATAAATGTAAAGCATTAAAAATAAAGAGTTTGTTTTGTTTAACATTAGGCACAAAACTTGCTATCTTAAGGAGATTGTATAAGGAAAAATTTAACCGAACCGGAGAAAGCAATGGTAAGTCCAGTTAGCAATGCAACTAAATCTTTTGTTACAGCACCAGACTCCCAAAGGCAAAATAATTTATCTCAAAAGTATAATGAATATGCTTCTATTAACGTTGAGTTTTCGGAAGAAGCAAAGAAAACTAAAATGTTTGAAGAGGGCAGTCCCCTAACTGAGGTGATTAAAAGTGAATTTGATCAAGTTTTTAAATTTGATGATCAAAAGAAAGAGTTATTTCTTGAAAGCCTGGATAGTATTTTAAAGAATAATGACCTATAAATGAAATTTGATGAGGATGAGTCAGGACTCATTTAAAATTATACTCAAACAGGTGATTCCCCCATCAGCTTTTTCAAATTCGCTTATATCTAGTTCGAGTACCTTAAATCCCCTACGGTGAATTTTATCTGCCAATGCATTAGATGCTTTTGACATTAAAACAGTATTTCCAATAGCTAGACAGTTAGCAGCGTAAGGATTAGCCTTCCCAGTTTCAATCCATTTAAACCCTCTTAGTGCTGCAGTATCTATCGAAGATGAATTAAGTATCAAGGTGTTTTTCCCCAAATATGTAACCGAAGTTTTCAAATGAAGCCCTAAGAGGACTTTGATGGGAACAACAGGCTTTTTTGTTAACTTAGCTAGAGCGTCTACAGCTCCCATATTTGTCCTGTCAGATATTCCTACAAAGATTTTTTCTTCTGTGTTTAGCACATCACCTCCATCTAAAGTTACAGAATCAGGGAGTGTCGTTATGGGTTTATATTTTTTAATTTTATTGTGAATGCTGGTACCTTCACCACGTCTTGATTTTTCTTTATTAGGACAGGCGACGGCCGTATTATCAAGAATAACGGTTGTATCTTCTAAAAAAGGTGCATCGGGGTATTCATTAATAGCTGGGAGTGAGACAACCTCTGCGTTGGCTTCTTCTAAAGCCACAATATATCGGTCATGTTGCAAGCAGGCAAGTTTAACATTGATTGGCTGATTTTTTGGTTTAGCAGAAATAGCTTGGTTGAAAGAAGACCCAGGTCTTCGAACAAAAGCGATGATCTTGGTCATTGACGAGGTTAATCACAGGTTCGAGTATTCATCAACCGGGCAAAGTAGAGCATAGAAAACTCTTTTCTTGATTTTCTAAAAAGTTTCATAAGTTCTTTACTAGGTTTAAGCTTTTCCTCAATTTTATCTGGCTGAGAGAAGTAGACGATTCCTCTTACAGTATGGAAATCATGAGCGTTGAGATCCATCACTTTTCGATTACATTCTTTTGGGTATCCATGGAATTCATCTAACTTAGGAAGGAAGGTATCATACATATCATAAAGCATACCTTCCATCATCCCGGCGTTATTTGGGGTCGGTTCAATGTTTGGCAATCCTTGACCTTTAATACCCTCTCCTTCAAGTGGTAGTCTATTGAAAACTATTCTTTTGGCTGATAGCGTTACAGTAACTCTATCGATGTACTCGAATCCCTTTTCTTTAAAATAGTCTTCATTTATTAGTTCATTGTATAAAAAAACACTTATTTTTTCTGACATGCGTGGTCCTCAGGATAGGCTGGCTAATATAATGATAAGTTTAAATTATTGACACGTCGAAAACCATTGATGGCTTATAGTGCACTATGATAGTATAAATCTACAAAATTCACTGCTTTAATTTTTAGGAAAGTTGAAAAATAATTCAAGCAGTCTGCCTGAAGGTTCTAGGTTTAAAATAATCCTATATATTATAAAACTCATATTTTGAAAGAGGAGTTTAGTATGTCGTCAGATAAAGTCGTTGTTGTAACAGATGATGAGTTCGATTCTACTGTCCTTCAATCTGAAAGACTAGTCGTTCTTGATTTTTGGGCAGAATGGTGTCAACCCTGCAAGATGCTTGCTTCAACAGTAGAGGAAATTGCCGGAGAATATGAGGATACGGTTAAAGTTGGTAAATTGAATGTGGATGATAATCCAAACACAGCCACCAAGTATGGTATTCGAGGTATTCCTACACTACTATTTTTTAAGGGTGGTCAAGTGGTCCAACAGATAACAGGAGTTAAGTCTAAAACTGAAATAAAAAAAATAATTGACGAGAGTCTAGCTTGATTTAAATGAAGTATAGTTTCCCAATTTAAAGTGAAAAAAACAGATTAGACAGATTGATATATAGGGTTTAAGCCAAGCCGTTCAATCATCTCGATATCCCTTTTTGGATCTTGCCCTTTGGTTGTAAGATAGTTGCCTCCAAGGATGCCATTAGCTCCAGCAGAAAAAATCTGCTCTTGATTATCAGTGAACACTTCCTCTCTTCCACCACAGACAAATAGATCAATAGTTGGAAGGACAAGCCTTAGCATAGCTATGGTTCGAAGTGCTTCATATAATTCCATTAGTTCCATTGTTTCTAGTGCAGTTCCCTCCAGTGGTTTAAGGAAGTTAATAGGGAACGACTGTGCTTCCAGATCTCTGATATCTATTGCAAGCTCTACTCGTTGAGCAAAAGTTTCTCCCATCCCAAAAATACCTCCAACGCAAACTTGTAGCCCAGCGTCTTTAGCGTTTTGTACTGCCCGAACTTCATCTTCATAGTTATGAGTGGTGACAATTTCCCCAAAATGGCTAGCTGCTGTTTCTAAATTATGATGGCACCTGTCGAGCCCGGCCTCTTTCAACTCGCGAAGATCTTCCAAATTCATCAATCCAAGCGAACAGCAGGTTTCTAAATTAGTTTCTTCTTTTATTCGCTTGATAGCTGCGATGACTTGATCAAGTTCCTCACGACGGTTTAGTGCTGTTCCAGAAGTGACAATAGAGAATTCGTTAGATCCGAATGCCTCAGCTTCCTTCGCAGCCGCAACAATTTTGTCTACATCCATCAATCCATACTCGGGGCTATCGGTCTTGAATTGGCTAGATTGAGCACAAAAACCGCAGTCTTCCTCACATTTACCGGCCTTTGCATTAACAATTGAACAAATTTTAACATCATCTCCTTTAAAATAATCACGAAGACGATTAGTACCTTCGAACAAATAGTCTAGTTCTTCATAGGATAAAAACTCTAGTTCGAGAGCTTGTTTACGGGTGATCCCTTTCCCATCAAGGGTAGAATCTATCATTTCATCGATTAGATTTTTTTTCATTTTAGAGAATTTATTTATAATGTTTCGGAAAATCCTACCACAGTTTGTTTTAGTTTTCTTCGTATTTGAGAAGATTGATCAAATCTTCAGATGAATTGACGGGTGCTAGACAGCTTCCCAACCTGCAAACATAAGCAGTTACCTTATCGTGGGTTATTTTTTTCCCTGCCAGTAATGGCACGTCAACACTATTTCTAGCGGCTTCATCCTCAAAAGAGAATGCGAAAATGGCATTAGGAAAAAACTTGGAACGAATAGTCTTTAGCATTTCTTTGGTGGACGGGTCATTTTTCTTGCCTATGACAGCCACCTCATTAAGACCTCCTAGATAGAGATGCAGCGCTTGCATCATAAATGAGGAGTTCACTCCGCGTTCTTCTAGATCTTCGTTGAAAGCTAGAAAAATTTTTTCAGCGTTTCTAATAAAATTGGGGTTGGCAAGATAGGCACCTAATTTCAGGAAAGCTAAAGCTGCATTGCTGTTGCCAGATGGCTCGACTCCATCATATCCGGAAATTTGTCTAACAATCAGCTTTTCTGCATCAACCGCGGTCTCATAAAAAGCACCCTCAGAGGAAAACTTCTCTTCCACGACATGCATTAGATCTTGCGCTTCAATTATGTAATCTTTATTGTAGGTTGCTTCATAAAGCTCCAGACAGGCAACGGCAATTGAAGAGTAGTCAAACAGGTATCCATTATAGCGGGCTTCGCCTTCTCTAAAACGTCTAAGAAGTTTCCCTTCAGGGGTTTTCAAATTAGTTAGAATAAACTTCATTGCTTTTTCCGCTTTAGCTATTCGGTCGGCGTCTTCTAAAACACGACCTGTTTTGGCCATAGCAGAAATCATTAGTCCGTTCCATGATGTTAGTACCTTGTCATCTAATAAGGGGCGAATACGTTTGCTACGCTCTTGCAGAAGTTTTTTTCGCGCAGAACTTAATTCGGCAATAACGGTATCTTCTGTAAGCCCTAACTCCTTTGCTAGTTCTTTATAGGTTCGAGTTTGATTAAGAATATTTTTTTGTTCAAAATTTCCATCTTTTGTGATGTTGAAAAATGGAATAAAAATAGACGATGTTTGTCGGCCTAATATTGATTCTACTTCCTCTTTTGACCAGATGTAAAACTTCCCTTCAACTCCTTCGCTATCAGCATCTTCAGCACTAAAAAAAGCACCTTCCGATGAGGTCATATCTTTATCAATGTAAGATAGAGCATCGTTTGCATAGTCAGAAAACTCTGGATTTTCTGTGACTTGAAAAGTTTCGATAAGCGCGGTGATAAATAATGAGTTATCGTAAAGCATTTTTTCAAAATGTGGTACTAGCCATCTATGGTCGGTGCTATAACGGGAAAGTCCTCCTCCGATCTGATCATAGATACCACCCCACTTCATAGCTCGAAGGGTACTTTTTGTCATATCCAGACTCGATGCAGTTCCTGTACGGCGGTAGTGACGAAGCAGCATTGACAAACCCATTGAGGGTGGGAACTTGTTTTGAGGCTGAAACCGGAATCCGTGGTTAAGGTTGTCATAATGACTTTGATAAAGATGGGCTGCTTTGTTCTCACCTTCGAAGCCAAGCGATTCGGTTGTCTCTGTATTTGCTTCGCGTTCCGAGCTTTCGCGAATTGCCGTTGCGAGAGCCTCGCTTTGTTTTTTTATTTTTTCTGGTTCGTTAATCCAAGTTTTAGTTAGGAATATCAAAACGTCAGTGAAAGAAGGTAAGTTGAAACGCTTTTCGGGAGGAAAGTAGGTGCCAGAGTAAAAAGGAATTCCTTCAGGAGTTACGAATACATTGAGCGGCCAGCCACCTTGTTGTTCCATTGCCTGAATTGCTTTCATATATATGCTATCAATATCAGGTCTTTCCTCTCGGTCAATCTTGATACTGACAAAATTGGCGTTGAGAAGTTCTGCTAAATCGGGATCTTCAAACGACTCTCGCTCCATAACATGACACCAGTGACAAGTTGCATAACCGATACTTACCAGAAGGGGAAGATTCTTTTCTTTGGCTATCTTAAAGGGCTCTTCTCCCCAAGGAAACCAGTTAACAGGATTATGAGCATGCTGAAGCAGGTAAGGACTTTTTTCATAGATTAACTGATTAGAGTAAGCTTCGTTCACAATATCCCTTCCAGTTGTTCGAAGAAATCAGGAAAAGATTTCTCGACACAGCTGGGGTTTTTAATACGGATTCCGGGAACCTTGAGTCCGACCAAAGCGAGACTCATTGCCATGCGATGGTCATCATATGTTTCAATGTCAGTTGGAGTATAGGTCCCAGGTCGAATTTTTAAAAAATCTTCGCCTGATTCAATATCGGCTCCTAATCGAGTCAGTTCCTGCTCAAGTGCTCCTATCCGATCGGTTTCCTTAATCCTTAAATTACCTATGCCATATATACATGTTTCTCCTTTAGCAAATAGGGCGGTTACAGCAAGAGTTTGAACGACATCAGGCATGCTATTCATATTGATGTCAATTCCATGCAAAGGATTTCCTTTTATAAAAATTTTTTCAGAGGACCGTTCAATTGTGCAACCCATCTTTTCGAGAACATCGAGAAACCCAGCATCACCTTGAACGCTTTTAGAGTTAAGGCCAATTAAAGTTATTTCCCCTTGGGTAATTGCTGCTGCGGAAAGAAAATAGGACGCGCTCGACCAATCGGATTCTATGTTGTAGTCTATCGCCCGGTAGTATTGATTTGCTGGAATATGAAACTGAGTATAATCAGTAGACTCAACCAACACCCCAAAGGTTTTCATAATATCGAGAGTTATGTCTGCATAGGGTTTGGATGTAAGAGCACCAATAATATTGATAGTAGTTTTATTTTTAAAATAAGGAGCAGAAAGTAGAAGAGACGTTAAGTATTGGCTACTATTGTTACCTGCCAGATCAATTGTTCCTCCTGGAATGCCACCTCCCGGAATTTCCAGAGGAGGGCAGCCATTATTTTTTATTGAACGAGCCTTTACACCTATTTGATTGAGTGCTTTAAGTAAATCTGAAATAGGACGTTCCAGCATCCGTTTTTCACCTGTAAGTTGAGTTGTTCCCGGAGACAGAGCTGCAAAAGTTGTCAGAAAACGCATGGTGGTTCCGGCAAGGCCGATAGAAATTTCGTTTTGTGGGCATTTCACATGTCCACCATTTCCTGAAACTACGAAGGTGCTATCTTCTTGTTTAACAGGGATCCCAAATTGTTCCAAAGCGAGATGCATATATTTTGTATCGTCGCTAAGCAGAGGGTTTCGTAAAGTAGAAATACCATTAGCAAGCGCTGCAATCAAAAGAGCTCGATTGGTATAACTTTTTGAAGCGGGACATTTAACCGTCGCAAATATTTTTCCTGCAGGGAGAATTTCTTTCAAAAAAAAGGCTCCATAGTTTAAAGTTAAACTATAGCATAACCAATCTAGTCGAAAGATATTAGAATAGGGAGAAGCAAGCGATATATGACTGGCTTGTTTCGTTAGAGCGGGTTTGCTATTATCGTCTGGTTAGTAAAGAAAATGAGCAATCTCTAAAGCTTTTAACGTTGAGGGTTTATCCAGCCTTTGTTATGGGTGATAATGCATTCAAAAACCAGAAGAAAATTCTTTGGAAACGCCCTTATCATTGGTGGCTTAATAAGGGAGAGGAGGAACAAAAACGCCTCAAGTCTTTTATTCCACTTACTCTGTATACAGTTGCAGTTATTTATGGCGTGATTTATCTTTCTATTCTCAATACAGTTAACCGAGGTAAGGGTATGGATGCTATCAAAACCTGGTACGGTGGTGATCGGTCAGAGATAGTTAAAGCACTAAAACAGGAAAAGGAATATTTAGGAAATAGTTTTAAAAAAATGATTCGAAAAAGAGTTTCTGGAGGTCGATAATCCCAATTTGAAAGGCTGAAAGAAAAAAATAGAATAAAACAGGACCTCACAGTTTTCTGATACCATTTGGTTGTTTGATTGCAACACAGTTTAATAGTCTTTAAGTATTTTTTTGCCACCCTTGTGGTGCCATGTGATGAAACGCTTAGTATACACATTCAATATGTTTTACCTTTTGGGACTATCTTTGTGGGTTGGGGGGATGTTCTTGCTTGGTATCTTGGTAGAGATTATCGTGAGGGTCAAGCTTAAAGAACAGCCACTGCTGGCTAGCAAAGTAATGAACACCATCATGGATGTGTTTAATATTGAAATTATTTATACTTGTATCGGGTTTATTGTTGCGGCCGAGTTAATTAAGCTATTGGTAGGTAAGTTTAGCAAACTTGAGTTTGCTCAACTTCCCGTTACCAAACGTAGATATTTAAAGCAATGGATTCTTGGTATTATGATTGTCCTCGCAATTTATATGGGAAGTTTTCTACGGCCCGAAATGCACGAAGTCGATAAATTAAAAAAAGCCAATCCGACAGATCAAAAACTACAAATTCGTTTTGATCGTTTTCATTCAAAATTTGTTAATGTTTATTCAGTTAATATGATTCTAGGGCTAGCGCTTCTCTATATTCATGGAAAAGAGATGACTCGGTTTCGAAAAGCCCCTAATGAAACTGATTAGTGAAACTGATGAGTGAAGGTCCTTTCACCATTAAGTTAACTTTTAAGTCTTAACGCATGATGGCTCGTTTCTTATTTTCCTTTTTTGTTTGTTTTTTTAGCTTGGTTTGGTTTTTTTCAGCGACCTCTGTAGCGTTTGCGATTCATAATGAGGAAGATCATAACAAAGAGTTGCCTGATAACCAGCAAGAAGCACTTGCCAAAGTTTCCTTTAGAAAAGCAGATAATTCCATGATGATTCGTGTCCCAATGGGGACCTTTAAAATGGGATCGAGTTTTGTGGAAAATAAGAGGCATCTAAAAAAATGCCGTAAATATGACAAGTCCTGCGAGTTATGGTGGTTTAATGATGAATATCCCGACAAGCTAATTTTTCTTGATAGTTATTTGATCGATAGATATGAAGTAACAAATGAAAAATATCTTGAGTTTGTTTTAGCTACCGGGCATCGCTTCGCCCTAGACGAAACTTGCGAGACAGATAAATGTCGCGAGGGTAACCTTTGGGAAGGGTCATCTTTTCCTTCCAGAATTAAACGTCAGCCAGTAACGCAAGTGAGTTGGTTCGATGCTGATGCTTATTGTAGATGGAGAGGAAAACGTCTCCCGTCAGAAGCAGAATGGGAAAAGGCCGCGCGAGGCCCAAGTGGTAACTTATATCCTTGGGGGGCTGAATCACCTAAAAACCGAGCTACCTATGGAAGGAAATGGCGTGGTGTTTTTACAATGACAGATGTGGGAACTTATTCTCAAGGGTCTTCCTTGTATGGTGTATATGATATGGCGGGAAATGTTTGGGAATGGGTCGATGACTGGTATGACTTAAAATATTATAATTGGCGGCGCAAAAAGAATCCAAGAGGTCCAGCAGAAGGAGAGTTTAAAGTGGTGAGGGGTGGGTCTTGGGTTAATCACCCTGATACCCTGCGTAGCTCCTTTCGACGATGGAGTCAGCCTGAAGTAAGGTTTAACGATACGGGATTTCGATGCGCCAAAAAAGATGAAAATTTATGAAACCGAAAAGGGCTGACGAGCTAACCAAACAAGAAAGAGAAAACCTTTCTTCATATATTTCGGATGTAAATGCGGATGTGTTTGTGATCAGCAATCTTAACCCAGAGGTCGTTGGCGCCGCTCTTGCTCGCTACAGTCGAGCGCCGACAGGACTTAAAGAGACCGTGGTTCGTGAATTCCTTGATCAAGATGGAACACCCAATGAGATCAAAGGAAGCGAACTTATTGACCGAGTGGTTAATAAATACGGAGATGAATCTGTGGCAGAACTTGCGGTCGCTCCTCTTTGTGTTGAAAATGTTTCTAATTTAATGACAAAAATTATTGAAGATTGTAGGATTGGCGGTTCGCCGATTGAAGAGTCTACGCGATACGTTTTATATGACATAAAACGCGATGAGCAATGGAGGTATGTCCGCCCCGAATCAATTATGAAATCTGGGTTAGCAAAAATTTATATCCAGACGATGGATTTTTTATTTGAAACTTATGCGGGACTTGTAGAACCGATGCAGAACTTTTTTCGCAAAAAACTTCCAGCATCAGAATTTAAGATTGAGGTTGAGCGAAATAATCGTGTTGTGCTTGTTGGCGCAGATGCATTAGAAAACGACAATGAAAAAAGGGCTCATCGTCTGGCTTATGGTTTCACTATGCGAAGCGCAGCCTGTGACGTTCTTCGTTGTATTCTTCCTGCTTCGACAAAGGCAAATATGGGGATTGTTGGGAATGGTAGGTTTTATAGTGGACTGATTACTAAACTTCTATCTCAAGAGCTTGATGAAGGCTGGTTACTCGCGGAGAATATTCGAAAAGCATTAGAGACGCAGATACCAACTTTTATCAGGCGAGCAGAAAAAAATGATTACCTTGCAGAAAACCAGAGTTGTATTAGACAACTTTCCGTAGATCTATTTAAAGATATCTCTATTCAAACAGTTCCAGAGGTTGTTTTAATTGAGGACCGAGTCGAAGATTATACAATTAACCTCTTGGCAAATGTAATTTTCCCATATGTGGAACACTCGACTATGCAAATCAGAGATGTCGTTCGTTCTTTACCAGAAGAAAAGCGAGATGAAATATTAGCTACGGTTATCGGCAAACGGAGGACTAAAAGAGATCGGCCACCTCGTGCCTTTGAATATGGTTATCCAATAAATTTTGATGTTGTTACAGGATTCGCTGAATATAGAGATTTACAAAGACACCGTATGTTGACTCAACAAAGACAAGACTTAAATGTATCACTTGGTTATTCAGTCCCAGAAGAAATTGAAGAAATGGGGCAGGGTGACGTTGTTCAGGAATGCTTTGAGCGAGCGGAGTCGCTTCAT